>OGWF01000159.1_pt1 | contig 10774 bp, 11 predicted proteins | sample 1575951 | NCBI WGS metagenome assembly OGWF01 (sample SAMN07581523, study PRJEB24739) | freshwater metagenome | place: Singapore | collected 2015-01
AAATAATGTACACAATTGACAACATCAAATCAATACACTTAGAAATTACAAACAAGTGTCAAGCTAGCTGCCCTATGTGCGCCCGTAACTTGCAAGGTGGAATAGACAATCCATTCATGAACCTGAATGAGATTACAATAGAACAATTCAGAACATGGTTTAGTCCTGCCTTCATTAAACAACTAGACAAACTATACATGTGCGGTAACTTAGGTGATCCTATCGTTGCCAAAGACACATTAGAAATATTCAGTTATTGTAGAGAACACAATCAAACAATGCAACTTAGTATGAATACTAACGGTAGTGCAAAATCTAGAAGATTTTGGGAACAGTTAGCAGAGATAGGTGTACTAGTTAGGTTTGGTATCGACGGATTAGCCGATACTCATAAGCTATATAGAAGAGGCACTGACTTCCATAAGATTATAGAAAACGCAACTACATTTATTAGAAACGGCGGCGATGCGATATGGGACATGTTAGTGTTCGAACACAATCAGCACCAAGTAGATGAATGTAAGAAACTCAGTGAAGATTTGGGCTTTATACAATTCATACCTAAAAACACTGCTAGATTTAAAGAAGATAAACTAGATGTGTTGGATAGAACCGGGCGCAAAGAATACACATTGTACCCAAGTATCAAAAGTAAAGAGCTTACTAAAAAGGTTCTAAACATACAGTCTGGTCCCATTAACTGTAAAGTAAAAGACGGTGGATTGTATATTACCTCAAACGGTATTGTCACCCCATGCTGTTGGTTGGGTATAGATGAAATACCCTATCACAACCCTAGTAGAGTAGACTACTTAGATAAAATAGGCAAGTTTTACTCTTTACAAGAAAATACATTACAAGAGATATTTGATAGCGGAGTCTTCAATAAAATAAGTACATCATGGGACACTAAACCTTTACTTGAATGCAGCAAGCAATGCGGAAGTTATGACAAATTCAATAGCCAATTCTAAAACATTCTGTCCATTACCATTTATACATATGGCTACTCGTCCCAACGGCGATGTTAGACTATGCTGCACTAGTAATGCTAGTGGAGCCGGGATTGTAGATGCTAAAGAAATCGGTTTAGTAACAGATTCATTCGGTACTAGAATGAATTTACGAGACCAAACAGTCGAAGAAGTTTGGAATAGCGAGTTCATGCGTAACACTCGTCTAAAACTACTGAACAATTGTGTCCCGGATAGTTGTAAAAAATGCTTTGAAGAAGAAAGTAAAGGTATCAAGTCTAAGCGTTACTGGGAAACACAAGTATGGAGTGAGCGTTTAGACTTAGATGAAGTGGTAGCATCCATGAGTGACGACGGGTCTATGCCTGTCAACATTCCATATTTTGACTTACGATTAGGTAACTTGTGCAATCTTAAATGCGTAATGTGTAGCCCGCACGATAGCTCTGCCTGGATCAAAGAATGGAAGATACAGACTCCACAGTACACTAACCCTATACTGATTCAAGATCAGGGCTGGGATAGAACAATGGATTATACGTGGTATCAGAAGGGATCGTTCTTAGAGTCAATGAAGAATCAAGCAGCGTACATTAAAGAATTGTACTTTGCAGGTGGGGAACCATTGTTGATTCCCGAGCATGAAAAGATTCTACGATTTATGGTAGAGTCTGGGTATAGCAAGAATTGTATTCTTAGATACAACAGCAACGGCACCGAGATATCTGACACAATGCTAGAACTATGGAATCATTTTAAACTAGTGAAATTTAATTTCAGCATTGACGCATTTGGTACAAAGAACGACTATATTAGATACCCAAGCCAATGGGATAGTATCGTTTCAAACTTACATAAACTAGACAACACCCCAGATAACATTGTCGTAAATGTTGCGTGTGCAGTGCAATTATTAAATGTGAAATATTTAGACGAATTAGTAGACTGGAAAATGAGTCAGAACTTTAAGAAAGTCAACACCAAACAATATGGAGCAGGATTGATAGGGCTGCACTTAGTATATCTGCCTAGTTATTTGAACGTCAAGGTATTACCAGTTCAAGAGAAACAGTTAGTCGCAGAACGGATATATAAGTTAATAGAGAAGTATAGTTCTGTTGAATTTGACAATGACCCATATGGTAAGCAACGTTGGCTAGGATTAATTAGCTATATGAACAGTGAAGACTGGTCTCATAAACTACCCGCAACCATAGAGTACTTGACTATTACAGACAAGACCCGTAACACAGACTACAAAACAACATTCGATTTAAAATTATGAATAACGGACAAATTTATCAGGCACTATGTACATTGGGAGATAACGTCAAACTAAAGCTGAACATAGATACCAATAGCGTATTAAATAAATTGCAAGAATTTAACGACTACTGGGTGCCTTATAATCAAAAGAAAGATACTGTCAACAACAGATACGGGTTACCATTAACAAGTCACACTGGTGCGTTAGATGACACTATGCATTTAAACAGTTTTGGATACGCTAAAAGAAATCTAGACATTGAGTTAACAGAAAATAACTTTAATAAGTACACTCCTGCAATGGAACGACTAACTGAGATTAAAGAAATAGTTGATTTATTTCCAGAAATAGGGCGTGTGCATATACTACGCATAGGTAAGGGAGGGTTCTTTCCACCGCATAGAGACTTCCCTCAACTAGAACCAGACTATATTAGATTGTCTTGTGTATTTGGTAAAGCCAAACAAGAAAACTATTGCTTATTATATGACGGTAAACCCTTCTATCATGATCCAGGATACTTCTATTTTAATAACTATCAAAAGGATCACAGTCTATTCAGTTTCAGTGACCATGTGTATGTCATTATATTAACAGTCAAGTTGAATGAAGACACATACCACAAAATAATTAAACACAGCATGTCAGAATGATTAGCTACGAGAATCCCGATAAAGAAAACTGGTTCTTAGTGTCATGGACATTAAGTAATAAATGCAACTACCGTTGCAGTTACTGTCCCGAACATCTACATAACGGCACAACAGGACAACCAGTATGGGCTACGGTTGAACGTTTTATAAAGAACTTTTCGGTTACCGGCAAAGAACTATGTTATAGAATAAGCGGCGGAGAACCTACACACTGGAAGCATTTTACTGACATGGCTAAACTGATTAAATCAGAGGGTCACACCTTCAGTTTTATGACTAACGGTAGTCAGTCAGTTGAGTATTACAAAGACATAAGTGAACACACAGATGGGATGATAATAAGCTATCACCCAGAGTACGCAAATATTAACCACATAGCAGATGTTGCTAACAATGTTTCCTGCCCAGTTGCATTAAATCTAATGATGCTCCCGAATCAGTTTGAATCTGTGCTTAATGTAGCAGAATCTTTGTTTAAAAAGACTTCTACGTTAGCAATATGGCCCAAAGTCATATTAGACAAGAGTAATCCGGATCATATTACGAACAAACCAGCAGACTACACAGAATCCCAACTAGAGTTGTTAAAGAACTGGCCCTACTTCCGTAAATTAGATGACAGTAAATTGCATAGAGGCAACATACTATTAGACGGTACCAAGACTGACGCAAACGAACTAATACTTAAGGGTCTAAATCGTCACAGGGGGTGGATGTGTTACAGTGGACTTGATATGATTAATATAGACATGTGGGGCAACATGTATAGAAGCGACTGCAAGAACGGCGGTGCGCTGGGAAATATCGAACGCTATGGGCTTCCCGTAATCCCTATTCGTTGCGATATGGACAGTTGCAATTGTCTATCAGATATTTACTTACGTAAACAACGGAGCTAATTCGGGGCAAACATCTAATACGTTTGTTCCTCGAACCATATCTAACTTTTTAGTATAGTCTATAAACTTCTCTAAATTGTGAGTTAGTTTAGAATCAGTCCAGTACCCAGTGCCACTTAATATAGACTCGGGTAGTATAGTAGGATTTAAGTATTCAGGAGTAGTCACTACGTTATTGAAAAACATTTCATGCTTTTTGTTCTCAATATTCCATAATATTACATTTTGATAGTGTCTGACATTATACGTCATAATTGTTCCCGCAAATATGACCCTATCGAATTTATCAAATCTTTCCAAATTACTTAAAAAATGATCCCAAGATTCTCCCCTAATGTACTCGTATAATTTACCTGTTCCCTCAATACTAATGTGAATCTTTGTCTTGAATTGTTTTAATAGTTCTTCAAACTCTTTGTTCTCTACAGTTCCATTAGTTGATATATCAATAGTAACTTGCTTATGTAAATTCATGTCTATCAGTTTACGTAATAACTTGACGTTGTCCTCTTCCATAAACGGTTCGCCGCCCTTGATGTTTACATACTCTAGATTTTTAAAATAACTAGGGTATTCAAACAATCTATCAATAATATCTGGTTTTACTATTCTGTAGCCAAAGTCAGGATGATTAATTGGTCGTTCCACTCCTAATTCATGAAGTTTGATATCTTGTTTTACCCATGCTGTACTGTTAACACCTGAACACATTACACAACGTAGATTACATTTATTACTGATATTAACTTCTAAAAATCTAATATCGTTTTCAGGAGTTCTAGGCACATGTCTAAGTATTTGGTCGAAAAAGACACGACGGCTGTGATTATTCACATTCTCTTTCTTTTCACATTGACTACATTGATTAGGTAATATACCCTGTTGAATACTTAACTGGGTGCTTAATAAGCCTGGATGCTGCATTAATGCAGGAAGACTTTCTTCATGTAGGTTACCATTTCTACCAGTATACACACAATCAGGAGTTACGTCTCCGTTAAATCTTACAGCTATTGCTTTCCAAGGGGCTAAACATTTCATAAGTCAATTACTTCATAATCAAAGTCAACACCGAATATATAAAGGTGCTGTGTTTCTTTTACGGTATCGTATGCAAGAATGTGAATCTTATCTTTATAGATAATTGGGCGACCAAACATAATGTTGTCGAACTGCATCTTTTTATGAATCACTCCGTCGCTACGTACTACGATTATAGGGCATTGCGGTGTTCCACTAGGGAAAAATACTGCTAAATGATAGTATTGAATACCGCAACGATATCTATATTTTCCGCCATGTGTGATACCGATATCAATGGGAATACTTTCTTTAGTCACAGTGTCGAATACTACTCCCCAATTACTATCTTCGCAGTATTCGTCCCCGTAGGGCATACCAATAATCTTATCACCCAACCTAACCATGCTATTAAACTTTTTAGCAAAGTCGGGAACATTTAATTTATATAGATTAAACTGTTTTGTATCTGTATCAAATTCAACAGCCTCAGTTAGGCCGGGTGTTTCCCCGAACGGCAACGAATATAGTTTATTACCTATCGCAATAAGGTCTGTAAATTTTCTAGTAATTTCTGGATTTACTGGGACAGGGTAATGTTCAAACTTTTCTCCGTCAAAGCTAGTTAGATTATTGTAGCCTGGCACATCAGCACGTGGCATACTATAATACTTGCCGTTGCAATAGATAGTACCCATATGTGCTTTCTCTACTGATTCGACCGGTATTAGTGTCGGAACATTATCTTTAATGTATAGAGAATACTGTGTGCCCTCGTAGCCTAAGGGGAAACTAAATCCAGTAACTCCGTTGCTAGCACCACTGTAAAACTGACCTTTCCCCTTTGCTTCGATATGATGGTAAATAGGAGTGTCACCTTTTAATTCTAAAACAACATTGAAATCATCGTAGATACCGTAAGGGATAAACCAGCTGGACCCATTAACGTATATCACGCTATTTGTTTTACTAGTTGCAGATGGTAAAGTAGTTTCAATATATGATACTGAGCCATTATATTTCAATATCTTATTGTATTCTTTGCAACGATCAGTAGCGAAGGGTGGGCTAATCAAATATCCATCATGCTCGTATAACAATAAATGCTTGATATCACCTTCACGGTACCAGTCTTGAAATGCTTTATAACTCATTTAAATCAATAGTCTTTATGACTTTCTCAGATATAGTGTCGAATACTAGTACAGTTTGAAAACTATCACTTTCACCGTAGGGAAAAGCAAATATAATATCTTTATACAATATGCAGTGATTGTACTTTTCGATTGTAGTGTTGTCCTGAAAGTATTCGCCTATGTCAACAGTATAATGGCTATCGTCTTTTGTGTCAATAACCAATACTTCCGCTAAGTCCCCAAACTTTTTCCAATTATCTATGGGTTCGCAGACACAACCTCCTCTGGGTATATAATAGATTTTACCCATACTATTCTCACATCCCGCAAAATACTTCTTACTTTCTTTGCCAATTCCTAATGGTTTAGTATACCATTTGTTAGTTTCTCCGTCTATAACCAATAGTTCACTCCAGTCTTCATCATGCCCGGCCGGTGGGAAATATATTTTACCATTACTTGCTACTGTGTGACTATAGTATTTTCTACTGGTTTTAGTTAACCCAGTATGCTCATATATCCAACCCTTATCATAAGTTAACATTAAATCAAAATTAGGATTCTCGCTATATGGCGGAGCAAACAGTTTGTTCTTGTACTTTGCCATAGTGGTATATTTCTTATTACTATGCTCCTGTTGGTCTATATCTACCCATAGATAACTCATATCGGTTAGTTCATATGTCAATGTGTCGCAATTGAATTCTATTCTTTGCGAGAAATAGGGCTTGTTCCAGCGTTCACCTCTGGGAACTCCGTATATCTTATTGTCTATCAACTGTGTAGTATGCCATTTCTTTTGATCGGGGATACAATTAATCTTTATTAACTTGTGCTCGTGTGTATTAGTATCCAATACAATAGCTAAATCATAGGTAGATCCTACGCCGTAGGGCATTGAGATAATCTTGCCGTTGTAATAGTGTGCTGAATTATATTTGCCGCGACCCTCGACACCTAAGTTAATATATTCTACGCTGTCATCATCTGTGTTCAATATCAACACGGAGCTTTCATCATACGGTAAGAAGTAAATCTTATTATCCACTACAGTTCCTACAGTCCATTTCTCCATAGAATTATCTACGGTTAATTGAATCTTTGTTATCTCATATGTTTTTGGATTGAGTTTCAGCATGTAATCTAAACTCTGTGTTAATCCGTATGGCGGCAAATAAATCATGCCATTATTACCTATCGTTCCATAACTAAATGCTTGTGGTGTCATTTATTACTCCCCTAAATCGTTCTTTTCCGAATGCACTTTCTAAGTCTCTGTGTAACTTATCCATATACTCTTGTTCTGGGTATATTCCTATATTATCCCAGTCTATCATAGTCATTTTGTGATTATCTATAATGATATTGCTGAGAACCCAATCACCATGAACATACGGTTTTGTCTGTTTTATATTGCTTAGACAAAACTTATATATCTTTCTTATAAACTCGTCAGTATGTTCAAACTTACTTGCAGGTGTACCCTTGATTATATTGTATCTAATGTAATCCGTACCATAGTCAATGACAAAATTAGGAAATATATTATTCAATATAGAAACATGCTCTTTAATCCATTCTATACTTTTGTTATTCCATGTTTTGACATAGGAGTCCTTATCAAAAAAGACTGCCCGACCTTTTTCTGGATTATGTTTAATCAAATCCATATATCTGTGCTACCTCAGGTAAGTAGTCTCGTATCTTGCAACCACGATTATTGTCTAATATATTAGTATATTTTATAAACAATTCACGGCTATTTTTATCAGCGGGTTTATCGTGCCAATATTTAAATTGAGGAACTTTTGACTTTATTTTTTCATCTGCGTTGGCTAAATTATAATGCTCGGGAAACATTAGTAAATTGTCGTACACAGTGTAATTATTAGTCTTGGCCCAATCTAATAGTTCATCATAATAATATGCATTTAATATCTGCACAGTAGGCCCTATGCTAATAACAGCATTTTTCAACTCACTAAACTTATAAAGATTATGTTGAACTTCTTCCCATTTACTACCCCAACGTATATAATCATTGACCTTGCCCACACCGTCAATGCTAAAACACAGATTAACACTACGAAATCTTTTTAGCTGCTCATATACTTTGTGATTGAATATGGTTCCATTCGTATTAAATCTAACTTCAACTGAGCTATCTAATTTATCCAGTAAACCAGGCAGATTTTTAACCATCATAGGTTCTCCACCGGTGAAGTATACTTCACGCAAGTCTGGTAAATTCATGAACTTATCGCTCAATTCTTCATCATACCAGTTTAACACCTTAAACCGTTGTGTTCCCCATGGGCTTTCTATTCCTTGTTCCAGTAAACTTTCATGTTCATAATGCAAAGTAGAGCTAGAGCCTGGAAAACACATAACACATGCTAGATTGCAACTGTTACCTATACGAATATCTAAATGACTTAGACCCGGTCCGTACGGTACGGGCTTTTGTCTCATACTTTGCTGTCCAGCTAATTCAGTGTTCTTGCATTTTATACATGCATCAGGCCATTGATTGTTTTCAAACTTAATTTTTGCTTGTTTAACTGTGTCACTATTGATCCATTCAATGGGTGTATGACTATGAATAGTTTCTTTATTATTAGGTTCAACGCTTATACAACACATGCGATATTGTCCATCGGCTCTTATGCAAGCCTGGTGCTCTAAGTACTTACATTTCATACCGAACAGTTCCTAGGGCATACGTTATATCTATCATTAGACCATGACTTAGATAATTCTTCCGCGAACCATTTGTGACTTAGTATTTCTTTTAAAGTGTGATGATTGATATCATTGAAATGTGTCTCGTGTTCACTCAATATTTTAGAGATATCACTATAAAAAATATTCCCAGAATCTTTAGGATATCTGTCACTTAACATATAACAGCAGGGCCAGACTTCTCCCATATGACTTACTTGTATTTGTCGTTTTTCTTGCCACTTACAACGTATATTACTCTCTGCATATACTTTTTCTAAGCTGCCATAACGTTTGATTTGGTCTTTGATTTTATTCTCGTGGGTTAAGAATGCATATTCTACTTCATACGCAGCCTGTTTCTTGTTGGCTTTATAGTATTCTTTTGCTTGCTTGACAATATTGTTAACTGCGGCGGTGTGTGTTCCACCATTAATGTCAAATTTTAAGAAACCCATTTCTTCACTAATTTTACGCATATCATCTATTTGATGTTTATTGTGTTCAAATATTAGTGTTCTCCAACGTGCCCAACCTCCGTTGTCTATAAATGCCTGAGCATTTTCTATAACCTTACGGTAGTTTACTCCCCTGCGATATAAATGATTTGTATCTTCTAACCCATCTATACTAAACGTTACATGTGTTGGTTTTTGAAATCTTTTTAAAATGTTTGCTAACTCAGCCCAATATTTAGGATCGTGAATCCCACCATTTGTGTCAATACGTATCACTAATTTAGAATCTAAATGCTCTAATGCTTCGAACAGATGTGGATTCATTAATGCATCACCGTATGCCCCGTTAAACATAATATCACTAATCTGGCTACAGTCTCAGTGGACATTAGTTTTTTCCATGTGTCCATTGTCATATGCTGTAGGGGCATATTAGGGTTTAAATCAACACCTAAAATATTACGAGAACAATTACCGCAATTTGAGTTACAATAGCTTGTAAAGTCAACTACAATTGTTTGTAGTTGGTCGAAAGGAATATAAGGGCCCATATAGTAGATTATAAATATTTATACTATGATCCCTGAACACAAAGAAATACTCGATAAATTTTGGCAAGAAAACTCTGAAATCAAATACCAACACAAATACCCTGACTTTTTTGACCCTAAATGGGTTGTAACTGAAAGTCAGTGGCCTTGGTTCAGACTAAGTTTATTTGATAATATGCCATGGAAAGAAATGCACAATGAGGCAGAACGTTTGATAGACCGTTTTCACGTGCATCGTGATGAATATGGAAATGGTTGGAAGAGCCTAACAATTCACGGTCTGAATGAAGATACACAGAGTCTAGGGCAATACGGTGATAGAAAAGAAGTCTTAGAACAACTAGATTGGACATGGGTTGCAAATGAGTGCCCTGTCACTAAGAAGTTTTTAACAGATGTTTGGCCAGCTGAATATCTAAACAGAGTCCGTTTTATGCTATTAGAACCCGGTGGATATATACTACCGCACCAAGATAGACCAGACGATCAAAAGAGATTAAGCGTGTGTAATATTAGTCTTAATCACCCAAAAGGATGTGAAATGGTCTTTAAAAATCACGGTGTTGTTCCGTTCGATGACGAGGGTTCGGCACTACTAATGGATATTAGCAACACACATGCGTATGTAAACAACAGCGACACACCAAGACTACATATGATTATTCATTACGAGATAGGAAATAGATTGCGTGACTTCTTTTATGTTTTGCGCTCTAGTTATTACACAAATAGGATGACAAATGCGTGATTGGAACAGTATAACATACGACCGTTATCTAAGCGATGACAAATTAGACACACCTGTAGGTCATGCAATTCTAGACATTTCTCGTGATATTCCTAGCGAATTTGTACGTAAGCGTACATTTGACATGACTTTCTGGATGACCAATCAATGTCTTAAAATGGGGTATGGTTCATACCGCGGATATAGCGAAAGTGTCAACGAGTTATTAACTAATAGTTTAGAAGGCGGCGATGAAATTTGTATTATTCAGTGTCAAGGCATGATGAGTATACGTTTAGCCCGAATCGTTACGTTGAGTACTATCTATTTTAAACAAAACCCAGACAAGTTTGTTTTAGGTCATATCA
>OGWF01000161.1_pt1 | contig 10715 bp, 22 predicted proteins | sample 1575951 | NCBI WGS metagenome assembly OGWF01 (sample SAMN07581523, study PRJEB24739) | freshwater metagenome | place: Singapore | collected 2015-01
GTTTCCCAGTCACGATAGTAGGGTCGATCAGGATGGAGCCGATGACGGACTGTTCTAATTCCAAGCTGAATAGTTTCATTGGCTACGCTCCACAACCTTCACGATGGTCTTTTCCTGCAAGAGATAATCAAAGTCCGCTCCACCCCACTGGCTACCGTCCTGCTTGGTAAACCCGTTGGACATGTAGGGGATGCTCATGGCTGCCTCAAAGTAGGATCGCCACCATTCCAGACTTTTGGCGTGGGCAGATCCGTTCCATACCCTAGCGATGGCTGACTTACGCTTTTTGTTCATCACAGAGGCTTTTGGCCTGCCGAAAGGAACACACACAGCGTTGTAGACCTCCGCTACCTGGAAGAAAGGCACCCCGGACTCTGGCTTCTCGACGGGAGTCGAGGAGAGTTCAGTTATGAACTCTTGGTTGGTTTCTTGGTTGTTGGGTTCTTGGTTATTAGGTTGTTTGGTTATTTGGTTATTTGGTTGCCTTAGCGTTCGGTTTTCGCTGGGTTGGCCTTGGGTTTCGATTGGCAACCGATTGGGTTCCGACTGGGTTTCCACTGGGTTCCGACTGGGTTTCCTTCCACCCTTCAAACCATTGATTTTATTGGTTTCTGCTCTACGGTGGTATTTGGCCAGTTCAAACTCGCACCGATGGTGCATATACCCAAGTTCTGTAAGGTTAAAGAACTCTGACAGCACTGTTTCGACATCAGACAGTGGAACTCTAATGCGTCTGGCAATCCATTTGGTGTCAGTGGGGAGGGGTTTTTCCTGATCGTAGTACAGGTCGAGGAGCCGCCTATACGTCAGGTCTTCGGAGTTGGATAGATGAGCGGTCGCAGACGCATAGTCCGCGATATTGAACTGGTAATAAAACATAGATATTATGCCCCAAGAGGGTGTGTTGACATTCGGCAACGGCCTTCGACGATGATGAACTCAGCATATTCAGCCCTTGGGATTCGCACTCCTAGGGGCTTTTCTTTTTTAAGCCTGATCTGAATTTTTGTCTAGAGTTGCGAACGGTTTACGCTTGAACCCCTCTAGACTGCCCCTGTTTGGCATCAGCACTGCCGGAGGATAGATGTCCGGCCTGATGGTTTCCCTTTTAATCTTGCCGCCAGTAAAGGTTTCCAACGCCAAAGCGTGTTGAGGGCTGGGCTTGCGTTTACGTCTGAGCCAGTTGCTGATGGTTGCCCCACTGATGCCCAAGGCCCGACCCAGAGCGTTCATTCCACCCTGGGTGCCGATAAGCCACATCAGTTCCTGTTCCCACTGATCCCACATTTCATCGTCCACTTTTTTTCTCCAAAGGTGTTGACTGCGAGTTAATGGTAATCCATTATCTCTCTGTCGGCAACAGCCGGTTAACGCCAAACTGGAGAGAAACCATGCTTAACAAGATTCAGAAACAACAAGTAAAGATGATTGAAGCCTACCTGTATGTCGGTTCGGTTGCCCCTGCCGCAGCCAGCCTTAGCGGCCTGATCCGTTGGGCCAAGACCAAATCGCAGCGTGAAGAGCTGTACCAACTTGCAGTGACCCTTGGTCTTCACAACCACCCAAAGTTCATCATCTAACCACCGGGGCGAAAGCCCCACCCACCCCTGACCGGAGAGAAACCGTGAAACTAGCCAACACCCTTGAGGCCATAGCCCTCAGCATTGATCAACGGGCCACTATGGCTCTGTCTGATATCCGCACCGGCAACATTAATGCCAGCCGCCAGAAGTTCCTCGACATCCAGCAGGCTGCATACGCTGCTCTGTCTGAGATTGATTTCCAGACGGAACAAGACCGTGGCTTGTCAGTGTTCCACATCAAGTACGAATCAGTACCCCTCACGGTCAAGCTGAACCGTGATGGCGAGATGTACATCTACATGGGCAACGTTGAGGTCAGCGACCTGCTGCTGACCAGCACGTTCCAGGCTATCGAACGCATCGTTCAGGAAGCCATCGTTGAGCGCAACACGGAGGATGGCCAATGATCATCACACAACAAACCTTCGGGATGCCCGACGCCAAGGGTATCAGCGTCAAAGTTGTCAAAGATGGTTCAGGTCGCTACACAGCGACGATCACCATTGAGCTGATGAACAGTGCGGCCCAAATGATCTCGGTGTCCTGTGACAATCTGGAGGCGCTAGTTCCGACCATCGAGGTTTGCCCCGTATGCAACATTGAGTTGCATGAAAAGGATCTGGTGGCCTTTGGCAACAACCTGCCGATGGCAAACCCTGATGTTGACGATTACGAAAACCTACCCTTCTGAGGTGACCCATGTACGCATCCGAATCTATCGACCAACTGGCTACCGCTTTGGCTCTTGCCCAAGGCGAGGTCGAAAACGCCAGTAAGACATCCACTAACCCACACTTCCGTAGCAAATATGCGGATTTGGCCGAGATCATCAACACGGTCAGGCCGGTATTTGCGAAGCACGGGCTTGCTATCGTCCAGTCGCCATCCTACGCAGACGGTTTGGTGTCAGTCACCACCCTGCTGACCCATAAATCCGGCCAGTGGATCAGGGATGTGGCATCAGCCCCTGCCCCTAAACTTGACCCGCAGGGAGTTGGATCGGCTGTGACGTACTTGCGGCGCTATGCCATTGGCGCATTCGCCTGTATCGCCTCGGAGGCAGATGACGATGGCAACGCAGCCAGCGCCAAGCCACGCAACAACACCCCCAGCAAGGAAGCCATCGCTCAGGCCACTGCTGAGTTGCGTTCCTGCAAGACCCTGGACGACCTGAAGGCAGCGTTCTCCAGCTTCCCGGCTGAGGTTCGCACTCTAGTTGGATCAGTCAAAGACGAAATGAAGGAGGCTCTGTCATGAGCAAGCAGATAGTGCTTATCCAAGGGTCAGCCGAATGGCATGACCATCGTCGAAACCACTGCAACGCCAGCGAGGCTGGTGCGGTGATGAACGTCAACCCGTGGTACCCAAAGAACCCCTCTCAGTTGTGGGATCTCAAAAAGGGCATCAAGGATGTCAAATTCAACAGCAACATGCAGCACGGCATTGATACCGAGCCTGCTGCAAGGGCATATGCTGAGCAGCGCCTGGGTGATGACTTCACGCCCGCTGTGTACGTCAATGGGGTCTACAGTGCCTCGCTGGATGGTATCAATTTCGACGCCACGTTTGGTATCGAGATTAAGTGTCCGGTCAGCGCAGACAGCAAACTGTTTGAACTGACCACGCCTCAGGAGGTGCTGGCGAAGGCCACGCATTACTGGTACCAGATCGTGCATCAGTTCTTGTGCGTTCCTACCATGAAGCGGTTGGCTTTTGTGATCTACCATGAGGCGCGTCAGAACATAATTGTTATTGAGCGGCCTGAAGCTGAACGCTACTTCCCGTACCTGCTGAAGGAGTGGGAGGCATTCACCAAGGCCATGCACGATGACGTTCGCCCTGTGGAAGAGGAGTGGGATGACAGCGATGAATTCCAGAATCTGGTGCAGGCATACAAGCTGCAAAAGCTCAAGGTTGAGGCTGAGGAAGCGGCACTCAAGATTGTTGATGAGCAGATCAAGAACTACGCGAAGAACACTGGAAAGGAAAAGGTTGCAGGGTTTGGTGCCACGGTCACCCTGGTAACCCGTCAGGGGAACATTGACTACAAAAAGGTTCCTGAACTGAAGGGCATTGACCTCGACAAGTACCGTGGCAAAACGACAACTTACTGGATGGTGAAAGTATGAGCGGATTTAATCCTGAACTGAAAGGGACTCTTGGCGAGAACCTGTATAAGAAAAACGATTCCCACCCCGACATGAAAGGCAAGTGCCAGATTGAGGGACAGGAATACATGATCAGCGGCTGGCTGAAAGAGGGCAAGACAGGCCCGTTCTATAGCCTGTCATTCTCAATCAAGCAGGACAAGCCTGAGCCTGCCCAAGTGGGTAGCAAGATCATCAAGCCCAAGGCTGTGGCCGACATTGCTAAAGACAACTTCCATGACGATGAGGTGCCATTCTGATGAAGCTGGAAGGCACGGATCGATCAATCGTGAAAAGGGCCGTCAAGGCCCTTGAGGAAGCCGTATTCAAGTTCCAGCAGCACGGTTTCAACCTGGATGATGACTGGCTGGAAGAGTTGAAGCTTGCAGCCCTTGATCTGGAGGAACTGCTGGAATGAGAGCATATGCCGGTAAAAAGAACTATCGGCACATGACCCAGGACAAGGCCGAAGAAATCAGGAGACTGTACTTCGGTCGAGTCTTGACCCAAAAGCAACTGGCTGAGAAATACCAGATCAGTCAGAGTGCTGTTTGCCGAATAATCTCAGGATGGACGTGGAAATGACAGACATCGTACAGAAAGCGTGGCGTCTGGTGGACTCCTGCCAGACCCACAAACAAGCCCGTGGAGCCATCAGGTACCTGGAATTGCTTGCAGAGGCGTATCCAGAGATTGATGTCAGCCCTATGCGGAAAGAACTCAAAACCCTGTTTGATCTCAAGGAAATCGCATGACACAGGATCAGAAACAAGCATTAAACATGCTGAGGTCTACGTTCAGAAAGATCGCCAGCAGTGCAGATGACCACCCGTATTGGAAATACGTCAGCAACATCGACAGTCTGTTGGAGACAGGCAAGTGCAAGCTTGCTGGATCTCCTGAAGAACTGATTGATGAATGCGCTGATGAACTGGTGTCGTTTGCTGAGAGGTCACAAGCGTGATCCAGCAACTCAACCCGCCGCTACCGCTGGACACGCCGAAAGGCCCTGCACTGGCTCATCTGGTGATCGACTACGGCCCGGAGCATAGTTTGCTGTGGGTCTGTTTTGGCCTTGATGGCGAGATATGGACGTGGCCCAACAGCAAAGTCAGGGCTGACAAAAACATCACTATGGGAAGAGCAAGGATTCCCCATAGGCCATTAACTGAGCCAGAGATACATGAAATAGAACCATCATGGCCCAACACAAATTCATGGACATATGATGATGTGATTGCGCTTGTTAGAGGCGTTGAAAGGGCGCATGGGATTGGGAGTGAAACATGAGTAAGCAGCGTGAAGAATTGGATTCAGCGTTGGAAGCACTGCAAAACGAAATGCGCGAAACGATATCCAAGTTAGATCCAAACGAAATGGTGTGGATTCATCAACCGCCTGGTATGCCGCCAATTTTATGCAAAGAACCGGTTGTTGGAGCCGTTCCGGCTTATGCTCTTTCGCCAGCCCTAAAAATCACAGAAAAAGAAATCAGCGATATCTGTAGGACTTCATGTTCCCCAATACACGCCGTCATCAAGATGATGGTCAAATTTAATATTCAGCTTGCTGACAAAAACAGTTCGATTCAACAATGGATAAAGGATGAAGAAAATGAATAAGCCGGTGGCGTGGATGCTGATGAACGATACTCACTGCCACATAATGGCTACAGAGTGGAAACCTGAAGATTCAGACGGATGGAAAACTGTGCCACTCTACGCCGCACCACCAGCCCGCAAACCGCTGACGGATAGCGAGGTTTTCAACCTTGCAGCAGATTACTACGAAGGGTATGGGTTTAAGGCGGCAGAGTTCGCCAGAGCCATCGAACGGGCGCATGGGATTGGTGATGACTGACACGGATTTAACGGCAGGGGTTTTGCTTATCAGCGTAACCCTAGCCGCCCTCATCGTTCTGATGTGGAGCGGCAAATAAGTCGGCTTCTGCCTGCCTGCGTCTGACCAACCCAGGCAACTCCCTGCCCCCTGCCCTAGTCCACCGGCTGAACTCAGCCTGCGCACCAGACCAATCCTCAGCATCGATCTTCTTACGCATAGTGGACTTTTGATACGCCCCGATGCCCACGTTGTAGGCAAAGGATGTCACAGCCGCTAGTCGGTTGGGGTGAGCCATCAGGTTAGGACTGGTTCTGACCACGCCATTCAGGAACCGGCCTAGATCCCGTTCCAGCCTGTCATCGGCCTGCTGTTGCGTCCAGACGGTGTTTTCGGTGACATCCGGCCCCGTACTACCCCAGCCTACTGTCCACACCCCAGCGGGGCATTTATAGGCTTTCAGCTTGCATCCCTCAAACTGTTTGACCAGATCGTACAGGGCTTTCATTTCTTGTCCGATGTCAGGACACCGATGCCGCCAGAGAGCGCAAGCCCGATGGTGATGATGGCCTCAGCCATCTGAGGGGCAATCGGCACACCAAAGGCAGTGCAGATCAAAACCAAGCCTCTCCAAGTGGAGGGTTCTTTCAAGCGTTCTTTAACGTACTCTTTCATGTCAGTGCTTCCCAAAATAAGCCATTACAAACCCCGCAGCAGTGGACAAGCCTGACACCACGGCCATGCCTGCCCAAAACCCACCCCGGCTCTTGTTGGCGAGTTCCAGCAACTGGTGCATGTCCCGTCGCAATTCGGATACTTCCTTTTCCATGGTGTTGACCTTCTGGAGCAACACGCCGTACTGCACCGGATCAATTTGTTCGCTCATAAGCGCACCAGAACACTGTTGAGGGCTGCTACATCACCAGCGGCATCAATGTCGTCTTGCAGAACAGCGTACTTGTCCCGGATCACCTGACGCTTGGCCTCGGCACCTTCCCACCCTGGGATCTGCTTAGAAATCAGGTCGTCCAAGGGGGCAAACTCTTTGGAACGCTGCTGTCTACGGATGTTGTGGGCTATGCCTTTGGCCTTCTCAATGTCCACTTTGATCATTGTGCTTCCCCTAAACCATCGGGTACAAAGTCGTCTTCCAGTACCCAAGCGTCACGCCATGCTCTATCGGTTGGCAGGTCGGTATGGTGAACAAGCTTGTACGGTGTTCCATGTGGAACAACCTTCCGGGCCAGTTCGTCCAACGTCCCCTGCCATTCATCGGTGGCAGTCACGATACATACCCTGCCGTCTGGCCTAGCATAGATGATCCGATCCATCATTACCTCACTACCCATACGCTGACATAGGGCCGGTCAGTAGTACCACCGCCCGTCAAAAAGGTTTGAATCTGGACGCCAGACAGGGTGTAGATCGGGCTTCCAGACGAAGGGAAGCACACAACAGGGCCACCACTGCTAGAGGTGCCACCAGCGCCACCACAGCAGCCTGCCACCGCATAGTTGGCATCAGGCATAGGCGTGGTGAAGTTTATGGTGTAATCACCTGTGCCGTTGTCTGTCACGGCATAGACGTTGCCAGCCCCACGGATTGTCCTGGTGGCACCAGCACCCGTGCCATCAAAGCTGACCCATGCCCGGATGCCGTAGACCGGAGCGTCCCCAGTCTGAGCGCCTGATAGCTTGGCACCATTGACCGCACCGTCAATGATCTTGACCCGAGTCACAGCATCGTTATCAATCGTCCAAGTTCCGCTAGAGGCACCACTGACGGTAATGTCGCCGTAGTCAGCATTGCCCAATACGGCAAGGTTGCCCAACCCTAGGTTGGTTCTAGCGCCTGCTGCCGTGGTAGCACCTGTACCACCGTTGGCAATCGACAAGGCCGTGGTCAGGGACAAGGACGCAGCAGAGACAGCACCAGCGTCCGATATGGTCACGCTACTGTTTTGAATGATCTTGCCGGTAACGCCATCAAACCGCACCACGGCATTGTCCGTTGAGGACGCAGGGCCGGAAACATCAGCCGTACCGGATACCGTACCGATGTTGTCAGCCGTCCAGATTTGGTTCCCGGCTGAGTCTTCCAGTTCCCAGTAATACAGATCGGTGGTGGCAAGCCAAATATTGGCCCGACCAGCCGAATCAAGAACTACAGGGTTGGTGTTTGCTGTACCGCCCGTTTCGTCGGTGTAGGTCGCCAACGGGGTAGTGGTGCCTGCTTCGTAGGTGTAGACCTTTCCTCCGGCTAACGGGTCGCCGTTGTCATCGAAGAACTGCATCACCGGCATGGGGGTCAAGATTGACATGGATTACCTCGCCAAAGCGTTTCTGTTGTCGTTAGTCATAACCGGGACTGCTTTCGCTGCTGCCGACCCTGTTGCCCTGAATATTTTTCCAGCACGTTTGCCAGCCTGTTCATAAGCCTTGGCATCTTCCAGCACTTGAGCCATTACCTTGGGGTCAAGCGCAGCAAGAGCTAAACGGTTCCTGATCTTTTCATCTTCAATGACCCTCAAGCGCCTGCTTGCGTCATTGAAATAAGTGGCAAACGCTTGAAGCCTTGCAGCAACAGGGTTGGTTCCACCAGTGTTTTCTTCAAGAATCTTTGTCGCTGCTCTGTCAGCATCGCTAGAACCAATGTTTGCCAAGTCCTCAAACGTCTTAGCCCTTTTGGCATCCTTGATCAAGGCTTCTATGTCGGACTGCTCAGCAGAAGAAAACTGCTTTCGACGGTTTTTGACAATATCCTGTATTTCAGGGCTTTCCATTCTCAAAGGCTGAGTAGGACGCAAAATGCTTTCTTTGCCTATTTCCTTAATCTTGTTCAAAGCTTTTCCACGCTCAATCAGCGTATCAACCAGCTCTTTGCCCTGACCAGGGTATGCCGCATCAAGTATCTTAGTCAGAGACGATTGATTGTTACCAAACGCTTTCTCAAGATCGCCGCCTTTACCAACAACATCAGACACGATGTCGCTTGCCAATCTGCGCTTGGATTCTTCGTTCAGAAACGGCATCGCCTCAGTAAACTTGGCAGGGTTAGACAGCATCTTGCTACGCATCTGTTCTACGTTTTGGTAGCCAAGGATGGACGAATACTTCCTGTGCGCCTTCTTGGCCATGTCCTTGCGCTGTTGCTCAATGAACTGCCGTTCTGCCTTGCCCTTCTTGGTGACAGCGGTTTCTTCTGCGGCAAACTTTTGCTTGATGCCGGTCAGTTCTTCTTTCTGTTTGGCGCCCAACTCAGCAAAAGCCTGACGTTGTTGTTTTTCCGTAGCACCCAAAGTGGCTTTCTGTTCGCGGGACAACTGACCAAACAGCCTGCCTTCTTCTTCCTTGACTGCACCAAGAGCCGCCTTTTGACCCTTGGTCAGGTCTTGAAGTGCTTGGGCTTGTTGCTGTTTCAGCATATCCAATTGCTGTTGCTGAACTTTGTTAAGGCCCTCAATCTTGCCAGACACTTTGCCCAGTTCAGACTCAAGCCTGGATGCGGTGTATGCCTGTTCTTCAAGGGTATCCCTGATCCCAAGACCTGCGTTGTCAAGGATGTCTAGCTTGTCGCCATACTTCCTCATGAATCGATTGTGGGCCTCTGGGTCATAAGCACCTTTAGGCTCAACAACATCCCGGCGATACAGGTCTTGTATGGCTGTACGCAAGTTATCAACAGAGTCAGGGTCTTTGCCAAACGCCCGAACAAATTCAGCAGCAGACTGTTCCTTGCTAAGAACCTCTGTTGCAACCTTTTCAGGCAACAAGCGTTCACGGCCAAGGCTGGTTTCCTGCCGCATAAGACCAGCAATGCCTTCATCGTAAGGCTCAATCTTTGCTGTTCTGGCTAAATTCCTTGCCGTCCCCAATAGCTTCTTGGTTTCTTTGGAGACACTTTTATCAACAACCCGCTCCAAGTCTCGTTTTATAGCAAGCAAGTTGCTTTCTGCGATGTTGACTTGACTTCCGGTTGTTGCTCCCTTGAGGCTACCAATACCTGAGTTAATCGCCTTTCCAATATCGTTTGCTTCCGACAAAGATAGATTCAGTTTAGGAGCAGAAAAGCGTTCTCCAGCATTGAACTGGCGCAGTGCTATTTCATAGTTTCTGACTTTTGCCTCAAGCGTTGGGTATTTAGAAAGATCAAGGCGATCAAGAGGGAAGTCTTTCTTTGCCCGATCAAACAGGCCAGTCATGTCAATCTTGCCCTTGTGAGAGGCAAACGCCTTTCTGTAAGCAGGATCAACAATTTCTTTTTGAGCCTGTTTAGCCAATATGTCAGCACGCTCAACAATTGGCTTGCCTGCCTCCATTTGAGACACTTTTGGCAACTCAGCGCCAACCTTGCCTCTAGCGGTTTCTAGAGCGGCACGCTGCTGTTCCAGCGCCCCCAGTTCAGCAGGCGGTGCAGGAGGCTCTATCGGGCGCATCAAGGCGTTCTTGGCGGCTTCCTGTTCTGCCATCAACTGATTGACCCGCTGTTCCCTACGGCCCAAAGCAGCCCCTCTAGCGGCCTCTTGTTCAGTAGCCAACGCAGCCATCTGCTGTCGCTGTTGCGCCTGAAGTTGGGCAGCAGTGGCCTGTTGGGTGGCTCCTACCCTGCCGAGTTCTTGTTCTCTAGCGGCCTGCAATCCAGCAAGTTGTTGTTGTTCAGCAGCAGTGGCTTCAGCCATCCGACGGCCAGCAACGGATTCAATAGCACCCTTTGCCCTTTGCAGACGTTCAGCGGCAACACTATTGAGTTGCGCCAATACGTCATCAGAGGCAACCCCCGGTGGAGGCACAAGACCTTGCATGATGGCGGCTTCAGCAGCCTCGGCAGACCCAAAAGCGGCTTGATACTGTTGCGCTCTAGCGACAGCATTTTGAACCATCATGTCAGCAATCTTTTTATCTACAGGAGATTTGCGCTGTGTTTGGTTTTCCAAAACACTAGCAACAAGCCTGCTAAAGCCAGGGCTTCCCACTTCAGCCGCCACTTCCCCTGCATGAGGCGCTGCCCCAGGAATCAACACCTCATTTTTTTTAAGGCGATCAATTAACTTGTCCATGTCGTCCCCTGTTGCTTCCAACAAGGTAACTTTTTCAGGACTTAAAATATCTCGACCCTTTTTAACTGAACTCTATCGTGACTGGGAAAC
>OGWF01000162.1_pt1 | contig 10712 bp, 13 predicted proteins | sample 1575951 | NCBI WGS metagenome assembly OGWF01 (sample SAMN07581523, study PRJEB24739) | freshwater metagenome | place: Singapore | collected 2015-01
TCAGGTGACTGGAGTTCAGACGTGTGCTCTTCCGATCTGTTTCCCAGTCACGATATCATGAGGGTGTTGACTTTGGCAAGCCGTTTGCTAATGCGAAGACCTTCATGGAAGAAATACTTGGCAAGATGCAAGGTACAAAAGCGCAGGAAGGCGGCGGTGTACCAGAAGCATTTGGGCCGTACTTCAAACCCGGAGAAGAACCTGGTAATGCTGGTGCTGGTTCATCAACCGCCGAAAAAACAGACGGTATATTACGCACCATTGCAAAGAATACAGGCGTTAGTGCAGATGCACTGACTCTACGACGGCAAACACTTGGCGGTGGCCCGATAGGACAACTTGGCTTGACTGCAGCAGAAGTTGGTGCAGCTGGTCGCACCGTTGGTACATTCGGTAATGGTCTTATTCCTGCTGGGACTGACCTTGAAAGAGCCGTAAGACGTACCATACGGGACGAGGGACGCAGGAACGGCGTACCGGGCTACATGAGGCGGTTCTAATGGCTACTACGCATCCACTGTTGGTTGAGTTTGATGTACCAGAGCCACGCCCCCAGAAGGGGCGTTTGGCTGTTGCAGGCGATGGAACTACATGGGATATGTATTACTCGTCCAATGTATGGCAAGACCCTGCAACACTAACAGTGATGCTTGCTCCGCTTCCTGTTACGACAGCATGGGCAACCACGTACAGTGGTAACTACGCGCGGTTTCAGAAGACAGACTACACGCTAACCACAGCGGCTAAGTGGAAAAACATCCAGATCAAAGCATCCGGAGATTACTACCTTCAATCTTTGGACGTTACCGAACGGGCAACGCTTACGACGGCATGGGCGGCTAACACGGGAGCGTACATTTCCATGTATGTTCCAGGATTGAAGGATTCCGATAAAAGCATCATCCTCAAGTGTGGCTGGGGCGTTGGGTCGGCTGGAAGCGTGGAAGTTTGGTTCGCCGCTAACGGGCAGGCATTGGTCTACAAGTCTGGTGTACTGGTTGGCTCATACGATCGTGGTGATTCAAACGTTGCGCCAAACGTGGGGACACAAAGCCCTAAAAGCCAACGTTCAGACTTTGTGAGCTTTATGATTATCCCCGGCAGACGCAGGGAGATTATCGTTACCAGTTCAAACGGTACTAACTTTGCTCACGTCTTTGATGACCTAAACCCGCTCATTGCAAATACCATCTTGCCTAACGCTCAGTTTTCATGGCTGGTTCCATCAGGTCAAGCAACGGTGCAGGTGTCTCGTGTCTTCTACGAAACGTCAGGGTATGTGCTAACGCCTATTAAGCAGTTTAGATACGCTCCTCCGACAGGTGCGACTTTTAGCAACTTTACATCTGTTGAGATTATGGGTAATGGCACGTTTGGATACACGCCATCAGTAGTCAAGACTGATGGGACAACGTACACGCCTAACGGTGTCATAAGTCAGGTCAGAGGCAAGGTTGCTTTTACTGGTGCAGGCACTGGCTCAAACGGCATCCTATCGGTTGACCTTTATTACGATCCGGAACTTACCGCTACTTACGATGGCACGGTTGACGTTACCGAATACATCAAGACTCTAAGCCTATCGGTGGATGAGCAAGGCAAGACTACCTGTGACATATCGGCCATTGCGAAGCAGATCGTAGATGCTGGCGTGGAACAGCCACAGGTGACCAGTGACAGAACCATTCGCATTGCACTTGGTGATGGTGGTTCTCCTGCAACCTACATAGACCTTTTCCGAGGGACGCTTGAGCCACCTAAGATTGAGTACTTAGACAGGGATACAACCTATCAATGGGCAACATACCGCTGGAATGGTGTAGACCGTAGCCGTGACTTTGACCTTGCTTGGATAGTTGAATGCGTACCTTATGACGGTATCTTAGCCATCAATGCCATCATTGACCTAATGCTAATTGCTGGTTACGATGCCAACATCTACTATTACGGAGATCAACCACTCCTTGACTTGCCATATACAACAAACATTTCTAAAGGACAGTACACACTAGCTCCTGATTATGGCGATACGGTTGGTTCGTATCTTGAAAAGATAAAGCAGGACTACTACGCCACATGGATCACAGGATGGATTCCTGATACGTCTGGTTATGTTTACAGATGGCTCGATGTAGCGTCAGCGTCAACTACGCCAGCTATGAACCTTTATCAAAGTACGGCAGCGGCAGCGGCGGCAGGTGTGCCAGTAGACTTGCAACCTAAGCGTGTGATACGCAAACTGTCCAGCTATTACGAGCCACCGGAATGTACACAGGTTACTGTCATTGGTCAAGACCCGAACACCGGTATCTGGATACCTTATACGCAGATTGATGGTGCTGCGGAGATTGCAGACACTCCACCAGCAAGCCGTCCAAGGAACTGGCGTGGAAGACCTGTGCCTTTCCAGTATCGTGACCCAAGCCTAACAACGGCAGATGCAGTGCAGACAGCGGCACAGATTCTGTATAGCAGGCTTACACCGGGGCGTACGATGATTGAGTGGGAATCGGATCTATTGATTCTAAGCGGTAACAATCGCCCATTATGGCTCGGTGATGTCATTCAGCTCTATCAGCCTGATGGTGTTACAGCGCAAGGTGTCTATCGAATCATTGCCATACCGTCAATCGAGTTTGAACAGGAGAATGTGGCAGGCAGGAGTACTCTGTTCAATGTTCGCCGGGCTGTCTACCGTGCAGTGGATGTTTCCTAATGCCTTACCTTGACGGCACACGAACTGCCACGCTCACGATGTCGCATACCCAGAACGTACAGGTACGCATCTGGAACCCTTACGCTACTCAGCCTCTCGAACCAGACTACGATACACATTACACAAACTTTACCTTTGGTGGGCATCTTGGCTTTTCCGGTAGTCTTGCCATTGCCACTAACGTGGTTGCACCTTCTCCAGGTTCTGCATGGTCTTGGGAACTCAGGGCAAATATCACGGTAAACAACGGACACGGTTCTACAAACTCGTCCTATGTCGTTTTGTCATCCGGTAGTGAAACCGGAGCCACCACGTACAAAGATGTAAGCGTAACTTGTGCAGGTGATTTCTCCGCATCGGTTGGAGTGGATAAGCTTTGGGATATTGCTGAGGATTCGTTTTCCTCTACTAGCGCACCAACACGGTTCCCAAGCCTAACTGGCTACACATGGTACGAAAAGACCACATCGGGCTCTACAGCGGCTTGTAGCCTATCTGCTGGCGGTGGTTCGGTTAGTGTGTCAGCTGCGGCAACATCAAGACGAAACGCAGACTATACGGCTACGCTTTCAGCCTATGGTTTTTCCTCCGGTGATGTACGCCATGACTTTGCAGTAAGCCTTGTCAAGGTAAACACGGTGGCTGTGCATGACATCACACACGCTCACACTTTCCACAACCAATCAGCAACAGAGTGGAGCCTAAGCGTACTAGGCGAGACCGATGCTTTTGGGGTTGTTAGTACGGCATCAGCGACAATTAGCACATCATCCTGTCTCGATCGCAATGTTGTTATTGCTGGAAGAATCAGAGCATGGGAGGGAGCGTATCCCGATGCTCTCAATGTGGTTGTTACTGGCTACGACGGTGGAACCCGCACCGTTGGTTCATCCAGTGGCAGTTATGGTGCGTCAGATACCTTTGTAAACTACAGCACCACCACGGTACTAACCGACCCGACGTACGGAAGCGACACGCTCACAACATCAGCAAATGACGTACCAACGTGGATATCTGCCGAACTATCTGGAAGCGGCCTAACGACCAACGGAGACTCAAGCACCGACAACCGGGTTCTATTCCGTGGCTTTCGTTTCAATGGCTGGTCTATCGCTGAGACCAACAACAGAAGTATCAGCGGTACAGGTAACGACCGACTATATGCACCATGGGAAGGGATGTCAGGCTATAGATACCTAGACATTCAAATCAAAGCACAAAGCGGCATAAACCAGACCGGTTACATCGAACTGACCGATTATCACGGCAATACAAAAAGATGGCAGGTTGTGGCTCCTACGACCTCCTACAGCACGGTTACGCTTGACCTTTGTTCTCCTGATATCCACAGCCTCGGAGCTTTGCCAGCGACCGATGACAAAGACAACCCGTATCCACGAAAGAACACGGCATCCAGCAGCTACGCAGGAAGCGAGTCTGTAGATTCGGCATACTGGGGTGTTACATCCTGCCAGCGGTTACGGGTATCTAGCGGATCTATTGACATCGGTACAACCACGCTGAAGTACACCAACACAGATTCTACTTACGTCCCTGATTCTTTTACCGCTGCATTCGAGCGCATCACGCCTGCCATTGTTGCAGAGGTAGACACAACCACCTACTACTACGGGCGAAGATTCTGGCAACAGGATAGAGATGGACGCACGGAAGAAGAATCAGATGTCTGGTGGCAGATGACCGTGGGCGGTGAAACTGGAGTCACGTCATATAGTGTTGACCCTGTGACAATCAGCGAGCTGGCAGGACAAATCAACGCCTCCGATGATTCGATTGTTAGGCATCCCGGCTGGACTGCGACCAACTCTGTAGCCTATCCGTCTGGTAGCACTTGTACCGTAAGCCAACCGCCTCTAAGGGATTGTTTCCTGAATGGCGTTACTGGTTACTCAACATGGTTGTATGGTGGTGGTATCCTTGCCACGCCTAACGCCACAAGCGGTACAGACTTTGCTTACGGGCATCAGATAGCACAAGGAACCATTACCGCACAGACGCTCTTTGATCGCATCAATGGCAACTTCCCACCTGACCTGTACGACCCGTTTGATGTCAACGGCGGTACAGATGCTGCGCTCTATCTGCCTGCTGGTTCTTTACTCCGTGGCATCGCACATGGTGCAGTCTTGGATGATGTAGGAGACCCTGCAACTACAGGTACGGTTGACCTAGAGCTTGCAAGCACAGGAGCAAACCGAGGCACAGATTCAACGCTTGATGCTGAGGGACGATATTACACGTCCACTCCCTGGGGACTCGGTGAGAGCAACCACGATGCCATCAGCGGTAGCAACAATATAGGCATAGACCCGCTTCACACTAGCCACAGATTCCGTTGTTGGTTCCGTACATTGACAGCGGCAGGTGGTTGTCTGTCGGTTGACGTAGCCCCTAACCAGCGGCTTTGTTATGCCAATGTGGAAACCCATACCGTGGTGCTTCACTTTGCCGATGGCCCTAACGCCACCAACTTTGTAAGCGTCACAACGCCTATTACAGAGGTTGACTGCGTGGCTATCGCATATGACCCAACCAGCCAAAGCGGTAGGCTTTACATCCTCGTTGAGAAACAATCAGGTGGTGGGATTGACTCGTATTACACCGACGATGAAGGAGCGACAGTATCAGTGGCTACAGTAGTAAGTGCAACAGGCACACACGTCAGCGTTGCCATCAATCCGATGGGCAAACGTATAGTTGCCTTCCGTGGTACGGGTAACGACCTTCACCGTGTTATCTACGATCCGCAGGGCAACATCATCACGGCATCGAGTGCAGTGGTCGCAAGCGGTGTGAACAATGACCAGACCGCTATATCGTGGAGGCTTGGTAACTGGTATCTGTACTACCACGACACATCAGCAGGTATCACGCAGCTGGTCAGTGTGGATGATGGGGAAACATTCGCCTAAGGAAAAAGAGGCGGTGGGCGGCGAAGATGCAGTTGGGAGACCGCCCACCTAGTCAGGGAGATAAGGACTGACAAAAGGAATATATCACTATGAGTAGACCTATCGCTTTACGTGCAGCCAAAGAGGCTATAGATAACGTCGGTGTGCAGGAAGTTGGAGATAACAGGGGCAAGGCTGTTGAGATCTATCAAGCCTCAACAATCCCACCTGTTCCACCCGGTAGCCCTTGGTGTGCTGCCTTTGTCGTGTACCGCCTACGGAATGCCGCTCATGACCTAGCCCTTGAGATACCAGCAGACTGGCCACGCTCGGCTTACTGTCCCGATCATGGCAACTGGGCACGAAGAACAAAGAACTGGGTTCCGGTCAAGGATGCTGAAGCAGACCCTTCAAAGGTCAGGATTGGTGACCTCATTTGCTTTTGGTTTGCTCCGCTGAACAGGCTTGCCCACATCGGCATCGTGACGGGTGTTTATCCTTGGGGTGTCAAGACCGTTGAAGGTAACACGTCCCCAGAGATGGATGATGAGGACGGCGTAGAGCGTAACGGGGATGGCGTTTACCGCAAAGCCAGAGCATGGCGAGAGCTTGGCAGTAACGGTGGCTTTATAGCGATTGACTGGTAGGTTCCATTTTGGAACTACCCACTAACTCTTTCCATTTTGGATAAGGTTGAACTTGTAAGAAATCCTTACAAGTTGACATACATAAACATACAAAAAGACCCAGTTGTTTAGACCGGGTCTTTCTGTCGCTTACCAAGCACCATTTGTGTTGTTTTGTTTTCCCTTGCGGGTGATAGATTCTACCCTATTGTTTTGATTGTTACTGCCTGCGTTTCCTCATGCACAACGAACCCTGCCTTCTTTGCATCTGCTGGATGCTCTAGCATGGCTGCCTTGATAGGCTCAGGCAGTTGGCTTACAAGGATGGATTCTTTCAGTTTGATGGCTGCCGGGCAGTTCTTCTTTGCCCACTCCAAAGCCGTCTCCTCAGCCTCTACAGCGACCTTAGGAGCTATGGTTCTAAAGCCAACCGTGCCATAGGGGCAAGTCCATGTTTTGGAGCGTAGCGTCCCATCAGCCTTACGTGGCAACTGGCTCATTGCGTATTCTGCTAGTTGGCTGTTGTACCGATGCTCCAGCCATTCAAGCCGTGCTTGATGCTTGCCGACGAGTTTCCTGAAGTTCTCTACAATGGCATCCATTTTGGCTTTCTCTGCCATGATGTTTGCCTCGATGTCCATACGCTTACGCATCACCAGGAGTGCGAGGTCTTCCGGGCTTTCATCACCCTTGATCCAACCGGACGCAGGGCCGGCATACTCGCCTGTTTCCTCATCCCACAGCTCGCCGTCAATAACATCAAATCCCATTACCCATCTCCCATCAACTGTTCTGGTGTACCCTTGTGCCAGTACACGCTTTCGTAACGATATTCAAAGCAAACCGCATCAAGGTTCTTGCCTGCTGGCTTGACCCAGTATCCACGGTCATGCATCGTGACAAGCTTGTGGTTTGCGTACTTACCATCGGTGTATGTCATGCCGTACTGCATGGCCCTCTTGAGCAGAAATGCTGCCTCTTCTTTCGTTATCATAGAACCACCTGCCAATCGTCATGCTCTTCCAGTAATTCCTTAACCATATTTGGACCTTTTTTATTTGCGGGTCGTCTTCCTCAATCTTGTCACCGGTTGATTTCAGATGAGTAGTACTTGCCTTTATGCGTCCACACGTAGTCACCTAGCGTCCTTGATACAACTATGGCGTTATCACTCAAAATGAACTTCTGCTTCGCAAATGACTCATCCATAGAACCTATGGCGTGTGCTTGCTCAATATCGTTCACTATACAGACAACACTTTCGGATGCGGTGACTTTCACCTTGTTGTCATTACAACTGATAATGCTTTGACCCTTGGCTACAACAACGCACGCATTTGGACTGACCAAAACATTCCCGTGAACCTGCAACTTAGAACCAGTAGACTTCACGGTCACTGATTCATGTGCTTCTACAGTAGAGCTCACACAATTGACAATTGTTTGACACGTTGCGAAGACTTTAGAATCTTTCGCAAATACAGTTCCACTACAAGCTGTAATTGTGCAGTCAGTTGCATTAAGGATGATGTTGGTGTTCTCGTCAATATATATCTCTGACTTATATGCTGTGATAGTCCCAGAACTTCCGCTGTCACAATTAATTGCAGCATTCTCAGCACTTAGGTTTATTGCAGGGCTTGCACGTACTATGTAGCCTGTATCTTTGACAACTTTGGCTCCTTCGTAGTCAGATCCTGTCACGCCAGCCTTCAACATGGCACGCTTAAGCAACCACGCTGCTTTTTCTTTCTTTATCATTCCACTACCTCCCAATCATCTCTAACCTTCTGCACTTGCTTGTCGTATAGATCCATTACAGGTGGGCAGTAGGTGTACCGATTACCTGATGTTAGATGCACAACAAGATGGTCTTCACCGATGGCTGAGAGTCTGATTACTTTGCCAGACTCCCAAGCCTTACGCCTTATAGCCATACCCTCAAAGAGCCGAGGGTAAACCTGTGCGAATGTCATCGTGATAACGGCCTTGCGGTTGCTGGTCTTACTGGCTCATCAATAACAATGTTGCCGTGTGAGCCTCTACGATAGCCATCCTGAGGCGTTACCGCTCCGTTAGCGTCATCATCCTCATCTGCTGATATAGCGAGCAGAGCGGACACAGAATATCTGCGACCATAAGTAAGAGCTGAACCAAGACCGTGAGCGTCTGGCTTTGTTACCGGGATAGTTACTGTTGTTGCGATCCACTCACCGCTGGTATGGATGATGCGAGACTCTACGGTTACAGCCTGAAGTGTTTCAGGTTGCTGGCTACCTTGTGTCAGCATCAAGCCGTTTGATGTGAGGATAGGGCGTAGTGTGTCAAGGATACTGTCAAGCGTTACATACTTGGATCTAAAGGCAGGGTTCTTGCCTTCCTTGATGATGCCTTGCATCTGGCTTTGTGCCTTGATGAGGGCTGGGGCGATTGCCCCGATGGTTTCCGATGTTGTCATACTATTCTCCCGTTACGTGGTTGGATGCGTCTGCGTAGTAATCGTCTTGGTCTTCAATAGTGATGCTGACCTCGCCATTGCCAAAGATGATAATGGAACCGCTGATGCGGATGGTATCCCGTGTCATCTGGATTGCCTCGATGGCTTCAATGTCATCGATGTCGTGCTGACCTGATGGGCTGTGCAGCTGAAGTATTGCACCTTCTGCCGTCATATCTTCAACTAACTTGATTGCTTGTTCTTTCATCTCTTATCTCCTGTACCCCGTGGTACACAATGATTATACATCCAGAATATATATTGTCAAACACTTGACACTAGATTATATAGTTGTGGTATATAGTTGGCATGATTCGAGGATTATCCCAGCAACAGCTGGCAAAGAAGATTGGTGTTACTCAGCCGCAGATTTCCGACTGGATGACGGGCAAGAAAACACCTATCGCTAGTAACCTGACCAAGCTCGCTGAAGCCATGGACATGGCAGAAGAAGACTTGGCAAGGCTACTCACCATTCGTCGCAAGAGTCGGAATAAACCGACCGAACAAACAGAAACATTCGAGAACTAGATAAGGTAATAGGGAGACAAGGCAATGAAGCGTTGTAATGATTGTGCAGATCGTGTAGTAGATGCAGATGCAATCTGCACAGGTTGCCGTATGGCAGAGTGGCGAGACCAGCAGGAGCAGGCACGGCTGGCACGAGAGAAGGCTTATGCCTTGGAAGCTCATAGGGCTGCATACCTGAGCCGGAAGAAGATGGTTCGGGACAGCATCAAGGCTGGTGTTATTTCCGCTATTGTCTTCCTGCTTTCCTTGGCATTTTTTCAAGCTACCAAGGATGCCATGCGGTACGAGTGGGAAACCAAACCAGCACTGCTCAGAGTGCAGGGTGTTCGATAGCATGACTTGGATGAAGCCAGGAGCAGTATTCCAATGCTGGGATGACTTCTACAAGCACAAGCATGGCCCCGTAGGTGTTATCGTAGACATTGATGGACCATGTACCTGTACTCACATCGTGGCACAGATCAATCAACTCGGAGCAAAGCCATTGCCGGAACACTATCACCTTGAATGCCAGCCGCTAAACGTGAAGCATACGCAGGATACAAGGTTCTGGCATGGCTATATGGCGGCTGATGGAAGAGCCCTTGGTGGTCGGTTCTATCTCCAGCAACTCGAAGACATCACCCCAACTGTTTCCAAAATGGAAAAGGTTGAGGTGCAGTTGCAGATGGATTTCTAGTGCAGGTAAGACCAACGACTATACGACAGACGCTCCGGACGCTGAGGCAAGCCCCGGAGCGTTTGTTGTCTCACGATGAGATGGTTCTCCTACATCACGGCTGGTCTGCTGGCATTCATTCCGATGAGTGCCTAGATGCTATGATTCGCCACAACTACGCCTTCATTCGTGAAGTGTGCAAGGTCATCAAGCACAAAGAACACTTCATTGATGCCTGCCAATACTGCGTTGAAGGTCTTATAAGAGCGATTGAAAAGTGGGAACCAGAACGTGGGTTGAGGTTCAGCACTTACGCACATCCTTGGATCTATCAGAAGCTCAGACGCTACCAGTCTAACCAATATCGAACCATCCGCATTGCTGAACACGCACTCGTCAAGTGGCACAAACTCAAGCGGCATTATGTCATTCTGGAACTCGAACTCAAGCGACCTCCGACAGATGCAGAACTGTCCGAGCGTAGCGGTATGAGTCTCGAAACCATCGACATCTGCCGTACCGCAGCAGGCATTGAGCCTGTGAGCATGGACACCCCGGTACAAGGCTCAGAGTTGGTCTTGGCTGACACTGCTGTATTCGGATCAACACCATCAGCGGAAGATGTGTACTTTGGTGAAGCCGAGGAAGGAACCCTTACGGAAGCCCTTGGCAAGATGGATGATGAAACAAGACAGATGGTAGCCCTACATCTTGGGCTTGATGGGCGTGTACCGCAGACAATACACATGGTGACCTATCGTGACTGGGAAAC
>OGWF01000163.1_pt1 | contig 10688 bp, 12 predicted proteins | sample 1575951 | NCBI WGS metagenome assembly OGWF01 (sample SAMN07581523, study PRJEB24739) | freshwater metagenome | place: Singapore | collected 2015-01
GTTTCCCAGTCACGATAAAAGCCCCAAAAGGTTACAGACATTATACATCAGAATCTTTTGTGTCTTTTTTCTTGACATATATATACTTAGAGTGTATATTCAGTGTGTGGAAAGCACTAGAAACTTCGCAGCCGACGCTTCGGCAGAAAGGAGACCAGAAATGGATCTCACCTACACCACCATCGCCAATGGCGAAATCACCGTTACCGCAGTTAGCGACAATGCCAAAATGTGGCTTGCTGAAAAACTCGGAGCTGGAGCAGTCAGCTTTACAATCCCTGCTGACAACTTTCAGCAAGTTGTTACTGCAGCGAATGAAGCATCGCTCATCTGCAGACTTGCATAAAGCCAACAAAGTCAAAGGCCTCCTTCGGGAGGCCTTTTTTATTATCTATACATCAAAAGCAAACCCGCCCAGTAGAGGATAACTGGACGGGTTGCGATGCTTACGAGGAAACCATCATAAGCAGCTGGTGTACCAACAAAGCATCATACATCAAAGGTAAAACCAACATGATCGGCTATTGCCTGTGCGGCTTCATGCCAAGAGTAAGCAACCACGAACTTGTACCCGTGTGGTTCCAAGGCTTCCCTGAATGCAACCTGTCCGGGTGTTAGCCTGCCCTTACCTGCCTTCATCTCAATGTAAAGACCCGGTAACGGAGCAGGAAGGAAGATGTCCCAGACACCGGGCTTTACCCCCATGGCTTTGAACTTTGCAGCTGTCCTAATGTCCCTGTGCCCGCCATTAGGGCAATGGTAAATCGTAGACAGTTCAGGATGCTTAGACTCCATCAAACGTACCCAAGTAATAAGGGCTATTTGTTCTCGGTCTTCAAGATGCTTCATGTATCTGCCTCAGTTCCTGCAATGCCTTGTGGATGCGTTCCTTGACCACTACAGGCGGTATACGGTAACGACTGGCTACCATGTGGATTGTCTGCGGTACACGTCCATCTAAGCCATAATGCAGCACCAGCATCTGACGGGTCTCTTCATCGAGTTTCAGCAGTGCATCGGACAGCGTACCTTCTTGCTCGCTAAAGTACTCATCCTCTGCACTTGGCGTGGACCCGAATACGGCAGTATCACCTAAGACCAGTTCGGAACCTTGTACCGGGGTGTCCATGCTTACTGGCTCAATGCCTGCTGCGGTACGGCAGATGTCGATGGTTTCGAGACTCATCCCGCTACGCTCTGACAGCTCCGCATCTGTTGGCGGTCGCTTCAGTTCAAGTTCCAAGATGACATAATGCCGCTTTAGTTTGTGCCACTTCACCAAGGTATGCTCGGCAATGCGGATGGTTCTGTACTGATTAGACTGGTAGCGTCTGAGCTTCTGGTAGATCCAAGGATGGGCATAAGTTGAGAAGCGCAACCCACGCTCTGGTTCCCACTTTTCTATTGCACGAATCAAGCCCTCAACGCAATACTGGCAAGCATCTACAAAGTGTTCTTTGTGCTTGATGACCTTGCATACCTCACGCACAAAAGCATAGTTGTGGCGGATCATAGCATCAAGGCAATCATCGGCATGGATGCCAGAAGACCAGCCGTGGTGCAGTAGTAGCATCTCATCGTGAGACAACAAACGCTCCGGGGCTTGCCTTAGCTTCCGGAGCGTATGTCGAATGTCTGTCGGTCTTACCTGCAAGTTTCGACCCGCTTTGGATATGGCTTAATGAGATGTGAAATGGCATTCCTATACTGGGAACGCTCACGCTCATTGCCACGAAAGAAAAAATACCTACCCTTACTATTCTGTTTTACGTGTTGAGCTGTTGGGAATATGCGCTTGATATCTTCAACCTTTACGGATCCAATCTTTTGACGTATAGCCCGTGTCCCGTACAGTTTGCCATTGATTAGCCAAGCGTCACGGTCACCCTTCTTACTTTTTACGTTAGCGTTTGAATCACGCATTGAACCAACGTAATGAAAATTACAGGCTTGATATATAGTGCCTATCTCACCGGCTAAGTCATCAACAGTCGCAGTGATTACACGGTACTTATCTGGGAGCATCTTGATAGCCTCTGCGATCAACTTACTACCAGAATGCGGATGTGCCCAGTGTAAGCAAACACCACGGCTTAACAGAATCATTCGACCCTCAAAACCGTACTTGCTCCAGTCTGCACACTTTCTACCTTGTAGCCTTGCCTGTATCCCTAAGTTTTCGGAGTACTCAGGGCCAAAGCAAACCACACCGGCGCAAGCATCATCAAAGAAAATACCGAACTGGTAAGACACCACTGCAGGCATACAACCTAACCACTCGTATTCTTCTACAATCCGTTTGGCGGTCTCGATTGTGACTGGTCGTACAACAGCGTTTTTGATGTCAGTGTTGATATCTTCCCACCATGCGCCAAATAAGCCATTGGTTTCCTCAATGGCTTTTTGTTCACGAACTATACGCTGATGCGCCTTCATCTAACACCGTTAGCCTTGAGCATTGCAGGCTTTGTCTCCCACTCGTACCGCATGGCATCACGGGTAGCAGACACAAGAGCAAGGAAAAGGAGGATGCTTACCGCAGTGATAATGCCTGCCTTGATGCTGTCCCGTACCATCTTCTTGCGGCTCAGGTATGCAGCCCGATGAGCTTCCAGAGCATAAGCCTTCTCCCGTGCCTGCCGTGCCTGCTCCTGCTGGTCTCTCCACTCTGCCATCCGGCAACCAGTACAGATCGTATCTGTGTCAATAACCTTGTCTGCACAATCGTTACAACGCTTCATGTTCCTTGTCTCCCTATTACCTTTAGTTCTCGAATGTTTCTGGTTGTTCGGCCACTTTGTTGCGGCTCTTACGACGAATGGTGAGCAACCGTGCAAGGTCTTCTTCCGCCATGTCCATGGCTTCAGCGAGCTTGGTAAGGTTACCGGCGTTTGGTGTCTTCTTCCCGGTCATCCAGTCGGATACCTGTGGCTGGGTTGCACCAATCTTTTTGGCCAGCTGTTGCTGGGATAATCCTCGAATCATGGAATCTATATACCATATGTATATACTTACCCGTCAAGTGTTTGACAATATATATTCTGGATGTATAATCATTATGTACCGCAGTGGTACGGGAGATAAGAGATGAACAAAGTAACATACAAATCCAACCACCTCAAAGACCAGTGCTGCATTCGCATCTTCAGTGGTGACTACGTAAAAACATACACAGGAATCTACAAGGTAGTCGGACAGCGTAACTTCACAAATCGCACACCACTTATGGAGGTGATGAAGCTCGACAGCAATTTTCAAGCATCTGGTGCAGTGACTACATTGATGAACAACCAAGGTGAATGCATCGCAAAGTCTGATTGGGAAGGCTATGTTGCATCCGGTCAACATCTTTTATCTTACGAGCTTCCATACAACACAGTAGAGGACAACGAATAGAATGACAACATCGGAAACCATCGGGGCTATCGCTCCAGCCCTCATCAAGGCACAAAGCCAGATGCAGGGCATCATCAAAGAAGGCAAGAATCCTGCCTTTAGATCCAAGTATGTAACATTGGATTCCATCTTGGACACCTTGCGCCCTATCCTCACATCAAACGGATTGATGCTGACACAGGGTAGCCAACAACCTGAGACACTTCAGGCTGTCACCGTAGAGTCAAGAATCATCCATACAAGCGGTGAGTGGATCAGTACCACAGTGACCATCCCGGTAACAAAGCCAGATGCCCACGGTCTTGGTTCAGCTCTCACTTATGGCCGGCGTTACAGTGTGTCCGCTTTGCTCGCAATATCAGCAGATGAGGATGATGACGCAAACGAGGCGGTAAAGCCTCAGGAATCGTTCCGTAGAGGCCCACAGGGCAACATTGTGATTGATGAGCCAATCAAACCTACATCTGCAAGGCCATTATCACGATGACATTCGGGCAGGTTTACCAAAGGCTCTGGGAGGGTATGGCTATAAGACGCAAGGGTTGGGAGTCTGGCACGGTTGTCAGGCTCTCAGCTATCGGTGGAGACCATCTTGTGATGCATCTGCCATCAGGTAATAGGGCTACTTACTGCCCATCAGCCAGCGACCTATACGACAAAGATAAGCAAGACATCAGAGACGATTGGGAGGTAGTGAGATGATAACGAAAGAAGAAGCAGCGTTCCTGCTCAAACGTGCCATGCAGTACGGCATGACATACACAGATGGCAAGTACGCAAACCATAAGCTTGTCACGATGGATGACCGTGGATACTGGGTCAAGCCAGCAGGCAAGAACCTTGATGCAGTTTGTTTTGAATATCGTTACGAAAGCGTGTACTGGCACAAGGGTACACCGCAAGAACTTATGGGAGGTAAGTGATGGCATTCGATGTGATTGATGGTGAGCTGTGGGACGAGGAAACAGGCGAGTATGCTGGCCCTGCTTCTGGTTGGATCAAGGGCGATGAAAGCCCAGAAGATCTTGCCATCTTGGTGATGCGGAAGCGTATGGACATTGAGGCAAACATCATGGCAGAGAAAGCCAAAATGGATGCCATTGTTGAGAACTTCCGGAAACTCATCGGCAAGCATCAGGCACGGCTTGAATGGCTGGAGCATCAGTACAACGCACAGCTGCAAGACTACGCAATGTCTCAGTTACCACGCAAGGCTGATGGCACACTAAAGGCAAAAACATGGACTTGCCCCTATGGTACGGTTGCATTCCGTACAGTGGCTCCCAAGGTCGCTGTAGAGGCTGAGGACGTGGCTTTGGAGTGGGCACGGAAGAACTGCCCATCAGCCATCAAGATAAGAGAAAGCATACTAGTAAGTTATCTTCCGGATCCTATCAAAGCTGCCATGCTAGAACATCCAGCAGATGCAAAGAAGGCAGGCTTCGTGGTGCATGAAGAAACGCAAGCAATCACCATCAAAACGATAGGGTAGAATCTATCACCCGCAAGGGAAAACAAAACAACAAACAAATGGTGCTTGGTAAGCGATAAAAAGACACGGAATAAAACCCGTGTCTTTTTATTTGTTCAACTTGTATGGATTTCTTACAAGTTCAAAGAAAAGACCCGGCAGTTTGAGCATCGTTGAGAGGCTTGCCGGGTTCTATCACCACACAATATCAGATTGATTCTACCAGTCTATATTGACAAAACCACCCATACTGCCAAGCTCTCGCCATGCTCTGGCTTTGCGGTACACGCCATCCCCATTACGCTCCACACCGTCCTCATCATCCATCTCTGGGGACGTATTACCTTCAACCGTTTTGACACCCCAAGGGAATACACCGGTTACGATACCGATGTGGGCGAGCCGGTTCAACGGTGCAAACCAAAAACAGATAAGGTCACCGATGCGTACCTTTGTCGGGTCTGCTTCAGCATCCTTGACAGGTATCCAGTTCTTTGTGCGCCTTGCCCAGTTGCCATGGTCTGGACAGTATGCGCTTCTCGGCCAGTCTGCTGGAATCTCAAGGGCTAGGTCATGAGCGGCATTCCGTAAGCGGTAAACCACAAAGGCAGCACACCAAGGGCTACCGGGAGGAACAGGTGGAATAGTAGATGCTTGGTATATCTCAACCGCCTTGCCCCTGTTATCTCCAACCTCAACAACACCAACGTTATCAATAGCCTCTTTGGCGGCTCTAAGTGCGATAGGTCTTGACATGATATATTTCCTCTGTCAGTCCTTATCTCCCTGACTAGGTGGGCGGTCTCCCAACTGCATCTTCGCCGCCCACCGCCTTTTTCCTAAGACCAAGTCTCTCCATCATCGATTGATGATATTTGGATAAGACTGTTCCCACCATCACGGTAATACCCGTACCAAGTGCCGAGCCTCCAAGCAATGGCCGTTTTACCTTGGTTTACACCGCCAGAGATAATCACGCTTGCAGCTGTTATTACGTTACCCTGTGGGTCGTAGATGACCCTGTAGAGGTCTCCTGCGTGGTGATACAAAACTATCCGCTTGCCCATTGGGTTGATTGCCACTGAGGCATCATCACCTGAACCTGTTACTGTTACTGCCACGCTGACATTCACCCCCTCATCATCTGTGTAATAACTCTTGATATCGTTTGCCGATGTGTCTACTACGATGTAAAGCCTACCGATTGCGCTGGTCGGATCGTATGCAATATGAACGCATGAAGCATCTGTAATGCTCGTTGTCTGCATCACCCAGTTTGTACCGTTAGGGCCATCTGCAAAGTGTAGGGCTACAGCACCAGACTCAACAACCGCATAGCACATCCTTTGGTTAGGTGCGACATCAGCAGAAACACAGACACCTGCAAGCTCCTGTTCACGGAACCAAGCACGGAATCTATGGCTAGTATGAAGCGGCAACAGCCCGATAGTGTTCGTGCTATAGACCACGTTATGGTTGCTCTCACCCAGCCCCCAGGGAGTGCTTGTGTAGTACCGTCCCTCAGCATCAATCGTGCTATCTGTGCCTCTGTTGGCTGATGTTGAAGCCAGTTCAAGATTGACCGTGCCAGTAGCCGCAGGGTCTCCAGCATTGTCAAGCAAAGCACCGTGCGCTATGCCACGTAGTAAAGAACCAGCAGGAAGGTAGAGCGCAGCATCTGTGCCGCCGTTCACATCAAATGGGTCATACAGGTCTGGTGGGAAGTTACCATTGATGCGATCAAAGAGCGTCTGTGCGGTAATGGTTCCAGCCGCTATCTGATGCCCGTAAGCAAAGTCTGTACCGCTTGTGGCGTTAGGCGTGGCAAGGATACCGCCACCATACAACCATGTACTGTAACCCGTAACGCCATTTAGGAAACAATCCCGTAACGGTGGTTGGCTTACGGTACAAGTAGCACCAGCCGGGTACGCTACAGAGTTGGTTGCAGTCCAGCCAGGATGCCTGACAATCGAATCATCGGAGGCGTTTATCTGGCCCGCCAGCTCGCTGATAGTTACCGGGTCTACAAGGTATGACGTGACACCAGTAGCACCACCGACGGTCATCTGCCACCAAACATCTGACTCTTCTTCTGTCCTGCCATCTCGGTCTTGTTGCCAGAATCTCCGGCCGTAGTAGTAGGTCGTTGTGTCAGCCTCCGCAACGATAGCAGGAGTGATGCGTTCAAAGGATGCCGTAAAGGTATCCGGTACATAGGTACTGTCGGTGTTGGTGTACTTGAGGGTCGTTGTACCGATGTCAATGGATCCGCTGGATACTCTCAACCGCTGGCAGGATGTCACGCCCCAGTATGCCGAGTCGACGGATTCACTTCCTGCGTAGCTGCTCGATGCCGTGTTCTTCCTTGGATAAGGGTTATCCTTGTCATCAGTCGCTGGCAATGCACCGAGGCTGTGGATGTCCGGAGAGCAAAGGTCAAGCGTAACAGTGCTGTATGAGGTCGTAGGAGCCACAACCTGCCACTGTTTAGTGTTGCCGTGGTAATCGGTCAGTTCGATGTAACCGGTCTGATTTGTGCCGCTTTGTGCTTTAATTTGGATGTCTAAGTATCTGTAGCCCGACATCCCTTCCCATGGTGCGTATAGTCGGTCGTTACCTGTACCAGAAATGGCACGGTTATTTGTCTCAGCGATAGACCAGCCATTGAAACGCCAGCCACGGAACAATACTCGGTTGTCGGTGCTACTGTCTCCGTTGGTCGTTAGCCCGCTTCCGGATAGTTCGGCACTAATCCATGTAGGTACATCATTCAGGCTGGTTGTCAGCGTGTCGCTTCCATATGTCGGGTCGGTCAATACCGTGGTTGTTGAGTAGTTTACAAAGGTATCTGACGCACCATAACTACCGCCTGATGAACCAACGGTACGGGTTCCACCGTCATAACCAGTAACAACCACATTGAGAGCATCGGGATACGCTCCCTCCCATGCTCGTATTCTGCCGGCAATAACCACATTGCGATCTAAGCAGGATGATGTGCTGATTGTTCCGGATGCCGTGCTAACAATACCAAACATATCGGTCTCGCCTAGTAGACTGAGGCTCCACTCCGTTGCGATTTGATTATGGAAGGTATGAGCGTGTGTGATGTCATGCACCGCCACGGTGTTGACCTTGACAAGGCTTACTGCAAAGTCGTGGCGCACATCACCGGATGAAAAGCCAGATGCGCTTAGGGTTGCCGTGTAGTTAGCCGTTACCCGTGAAACTGCCGCAGCTGACACGCTAACAGATCCACCACCAGCAGATAGGCTACAAGCCGCTGTGCTGCCCGCTGTGGTCTTTTCGTACCATGTGTAGCCCGTTAGGCTAGGAAACCTTGTTGGTGCGCTAGATGAGGAAAAAGAATCCTCGGCAATGTCCCAAAGCTTGTCAACGCCAACCGATGCGGTGAAAGTACCAGCACAAGTTACGCTTACATCTTTGTACATCGTCAATCCGGTCTCACTACCAGATGACAAAACGACATAGGACGAGTTACTGCTACCGTGCCCGTTGTTTACCGTGATGTTTGCCCTAAGCTCCCAAGACCATGCAGAACCTGGAGAAGGTGCAACCACGTTTGTGGCTATAGCAAGACTACCGGAAAAGCCTAGATGCCCACCAAAGGTGAAGTTTGTGTAGTGTGTATCGTAGTCTGGTTCTAGCGGCTGAATAGCGAAAGGGTTCCAGATGCGTACTTGTATGTTCTGGGTATGCGACATTGTGAGCGTGGCAGTTCGTGTGCCGTCAAGGTAAGGCATTAGGAAACATCCACGGCACGATAGACAGCCCGGCGAACATTGAACAGAGTACTATTGCCTGCCACGTTCTCCTGCTCAAAATCAATGGACGGGATAGCAATGATTCGGTAGACACCTTGCGCTGTAACGCCATCAGGCTGATAGAGCTGAATAACATCGCCAAGCCATAACGGGCGATTGTTACCGCTTAGAATCAATAGATCCGATTCCCACTCAATCATTGTGCGTCCCGGTGTAAGCCTGCTATAGAGAATCTGTGCCGCTGTCTGCACTGCATCTGCCGTTGTTAGGCTTGGATCTCGATACTGGAAAGGTACAGGCCTTCCACGCCAGTTCCTTGGACGGCTTGCCGGTGGTGTGTCTGCAATCTCAGCAGCACCATCTATCTGCGTATAAGGAATCCAGATACCAGTATTCGGGTCTTGACCAATAACAGTGACCTGTGTACATTCTGGTGGCTCGTAATAGCTGGACAGTTTGCGTATCACACGCTTAGGTTGCAAGTCTACTGGCACACCTGCCGCCGCCGCAGCCGCTGTGCTTTGATATAGGCTCATTGCAGGAGTAGTTGATGCCGATGCTACATCAAGCCAACGATAGAAGTAACCAGCCGTGTCAGGAATCCATCCGGTAATCCACGTAGCGTAGTAGTCCTGCTTTATCTTCTCAAGATACGAACCAACCGTATCGCCGTAATCAGGGGCAAGCGTGTATTGTCCCTTGCTTATGTTCGTTGTATATGGCAGGTCAAGGAGTGGTGTATCTCCGTAGTAGTAGATGTTGGCATCGTAGCCAGCAATCAGCATGAGGTCGATGATGGCATTGATGGCTGAGATACCGTCATATGGTACGCATTCAACAATCCAAGCAAGGTCAAAGTCACGGCTACGGTCTACACCATTCCAGCGATACGTTGCCCATTGATAGGTTGTATCTCTGTCTAAGTACTCAATCTTAGGTGGTTCGAGCGTTCCTCGGAAAAGGTCGATGTACACAGGCGTAGGTGTTGTGTCATCACCTAAAGCAATGCGAATGGTTCTGTCGCTTGTCACCTGTGGCTGTTCTACACCAGCATCTACAATCTGCTTTGCAATGGCCGATATGTCACAGGTAGTCTTGCCTTGCTCATCCACCGATAGGCTTAGAGTCTTGATGTACTGCGTCACGTCAACCGTGCCATCGTAAGTAGCGGTAAGTTCCGGATCGTAGTAGAGGTCAACAGATAGGATGCCGTTTGAACCAGTGCCTGCACCAGTAAAAGCAACCTTACCTCGAACCTGACTGATTGAACCGTTAGGCGTGTACGTTGTTCCATCCGTCTTGACTACCGATGGCGTATATCCAAACGTGCCATTACCCATAATCTCAACAGATGTAAAGTTGCTAAATGTCGCACCTGTCGGAGGAGCATATCTAAACTGCTTGACAGGCGTTAGCACATACCCAGACGTTTCGTAGAAAACACGAGATACCTGCACTGTTGCCTGTCCTGTTGGAACCAACCAAGAGAACTGAGCGTTAGGCAAGATGGTGTTTGCAATCAGCGGGTTCAGGTCTTCAAAGACGTGAGCAAAGTTAGTACCGTTTGAACTGGTAACGATAATCTCCCTGCGCCTACCGGGGATAATCATGAAGCTCACAAAGTCAGAACGCTGGCTTTTAGGGCTTTGTGTACCTACGTTTGGTGCAACGTTGGTATCACCACGATCGTATGAGCCAACAAGTACACCGCTCTTATAGACCAATGCCTGCCCATTAGCGGCAAACCAAACTTCAACGCTTCCAGCCGAACCAACACCCCACCCGCACTTGAGGATGATGGACTTATCGGAATCCTTCAAGCCTGGAACATACATGGAAATGTACGCTCCCGTATTAGCCGCCCATGCCGTCGTAAGTGTTGCTCGCTCAGTAACATCTAAAGACTGAAGGTAGTAATCTCCGGATGCTTTGATCAGCGTCGTGTTATTTATCAGCAACGTGATGATATTCTTATTTCTTGATTTATCGTGACTGGGAAACAGATCGGAAGAGCGTCGTGTAGGGAAAGAGTG
>OGWF01000164.1_pt1 | contig 10681 bp, 11 predicted proteins | sample 1575951 | NCBI WGS metagenome assembly OGWF01 (sample SAMN07581523, study PRJEB24739) | freshwater metagenome | place: Singapore | collected 2015-01
TTTTTTTTTCAAGCAGAAGACGGCATACGAGATAGCTTCAGGTGACTGGAGTTCAGACGTGTGCTCTTCCGATCTGTTTCCCAGTCACGATAACCGACCGCCAAAAATAACACTTGGTACTGTATCTGCCAAATCACGATATTTCATATACTTTAAATTATTAATTTCATCGTTGATTGGATAATAAGGAACTTTAGTCCTATCATACGATGTTGGATATTCAAACGTGATAACAGTATTGTTAGTGTTTACACCAGTAAAATGCTTATGCTCAATTATTCGAGTCCAAGGTGCATTTTCAGAACCATAATTCATTTGAGCAACACCTTGAAAATTTTCTGTGCTAAGTCGTCTATGCTCAAACTCTAATGATCTATAGTCAAGATCGCCATACTCATAATTGAAAAATTCATCAATTTTACCTGTGAACACAACGGTTTCTGCAATACTATTATAGTATGTTCGATTATCGAAATAATTAGTATTCAACTTTACTTCAATACCCCGTAACATATTCTCAAACAGTTCAGTATAACCGTTTTCAGGAATGCCTTGATAACGATCATTAAAGTAATTATTATCAAATGTAAATCGCAGAGGTAAACGTTTAATGATATCTGCTGGCAAATCCTTTGGATCTTTTTGCCATTGCTTTTTCGTATAACCTTTGATGAGAAGTTCGTAGATATCTTTACCAACCATACTTAAAGCTTGTTCTTCGAGATTTGATGGCGTACCATTAAATTTCTGAGAGTCGATAATCTCTTTCGCTCGTTCTGGTGTTGTGCAGCCCCAAAGTTCATAAAATGTATTCATGTTAAACGGTAGAGAATACAGTTTACCATCAACATGAGACTTCGGAGAAAGAATAAAACTATTAAAATCGGCAAATCTATTTACGAACTTCCAGATTCGATAATCATTTGTATGAAAAATATGCGGCCCGTACATATGTACATCGATGCCGTCAATTTTTTCTGTATATGCATTACCGCCAATATGATTTCTGGATTCCAATACTAAACAGTTATATCCATCGTCAGTAGCAAGTCTAGCAAAAGTCGAGCCAAAGAAACCAGAACCAACAATTAAAAATTTATATTTTTTCATTCGCCGCGAATCCTCTTATTATATTCCCAAACAGAAGAAAATAGACTATCATCAATATCATTATCACGAAGCGTTGTAATCAGAGCATTAATATCTTTAGGGAAACAATATCCTCCAAATCCCATCTTGCCATCGCTTCCAGGAACCTTACTGTGAGAACTACCAATTCTACTATCGCTACAAACTCCAGTTTTTACTGAGTCGTAGCTCATATTAAACTGTTGACAAATCTCATAAAGATTGTTGAAGAATGCGACTTTTGCTGCAAGAAATGAATTGCAAAAGTATTTGATAGTTTCAGATTCTTTTGAAGTGACTATTTGCACAGGAGTCTTTGGAAATAATTGCAATAGTACATCACGAAGTTCGATGCACCAATCTTGTTTACCTCCAATAATGTGTCTATCTGAATTTTTAAAATCTTCAACAGAATTCACCGCTGTCAAAAATTCTGGATTGTGTACGATTCGAAGATCTGGTCTGAGCATACAAAGACCCTCAGTAGTACCAATCGGGACAGTAGATTTAATCACAAAAAGAGTATCTTTTTTGATCTTTACTGTTTGAAAAAAGTCCATCACATAATTTAGATTACACTCACCATTTTCTCGCATCGGTGTTGGTAGACACACAAATACAAAATTAGAATCAAGAGTTTCTTCGAGAGTATTATATGATCTATCTTCATTCACATCGAAGACTTTTACTTTAACGTTATCTTTGAAGTTTTGATAGATAGCATTACCAACGAACCCATTACCAATCACACCAACTTGCATATTATTCCCCTAATAACTTAGCCCACACTTCTATTGCATTTTTTCTGCGTAAATTATTCATTGCAAATTCAAATGCATTTTCAGTGATATCTATTTCTAATTGTTTAGATGTTTTTACTTTATTCAAATTCGATTCTAAATCAGACAAGTCTCGATTCACTGGAACATAATGTACCCAAGGTTTCAAATCTTTATAAAACCATTCTTTGTACGGGCGATCTTGCAGAAATAAAACTCTACGAGAAAACAGAAACAGTTTCATTCTTGCGGACCAACCATTACCTTCAACGTCAATCAGATATTTCCATTTCGTAACATGTTCATCGAGACTTACATAATTTTCACATGTTAATTTATCTGGATTTTGACGGTTCCATCGTATTTCTTCGACATCGTATATAGCGCGATTGGTAAGCTTAAGTAAATTCTGTCTTGATGGATGTGTAATAGCACCTCTCCATCCCAGCAAATCAGTTTCAGGATCTTTCTTACCCGCAAGGCTTACATTCTTTACAGTTTGTTCATAATCGTCTATACCAACTTGTGGCCACGAATCAAATAAAAAGTCTGGGCACACATTATCATACTTATTGTCATCTGAAGAAAAAGACAACATACGAATGCCATGATAATTAGAACCCAAACTTTTATCATCAGTGTTAATTAATACCCAATCGAAACTGTTGAAATTGTAAATCTGATCAGCCAGAGAAATCAATTTTAAAACAGATTCATTTCTAGTTTCATAATTACGAATAGAATTATAGAAAATCTTACCGTCTTTCTTAGAAACAAGAAGTGAATTGAAGTTAGGATTGGGTATTTTGTCCATTATTTTAAATTTTCCTCAATATAATCTTTAATTTCTTTTGTTGGCTTCCAATCAAAACTGTATGTCAATTTACCATTATCAGCAAGCGTTTCTTTTGATTCGCCAATTCGCTCAGGAATAAATTGTACATTATTAGAGATCATTCTTGCCAATTCTAGAATGGAATGATTTTTACCAGTACCAACATTAAATACTGTGCCTCGATTGAAATTAGTCAAATGACCAGTCATCGCTAGAATATTAGCATTAACAACATCGTCCACATGAGTGAAGTCGCGTCTTTGAGTACCATCACCTACAATTGTCAAAGGAATGTTTGATTTTTTCTGACGAAGAAACAAACCAACAACAGGAGCATACGGACCTTTTAGAGGTTCCCTTGGGCCGTACACGTTGAAATATCGAAAGATGACAGTATCTAAACCAAATAGATTAGTGTACATCGAACAAAGCTTTTCACCTGATACTTTAGACACCGAGTATGGATTCAAACAGTCGTCGGGCATGTTTTCATTCAGAGGTGGTTTATTTCGTCTACCATATGCAGATGATGTGGAAGAATATAGAACACGTTTCACACCAGCTTCGCGCGAACATTGAAGAACCGTTGCAGTTCCTAGTGTGTTCGTCTTGACTGCAAGAAGAGGATTTTGAATAGCTGGTTGAATTCGTGATTCTGCTGCTAGATGGAAGACATAATCAACATCATCATACAAACGTCGTGTTTGATCATAATCTGCGATATCGATTTTGTAATATGCTGCTTTGGGATTGAAATAAAATTTCTCATGCACTTCTGAAGACTGATTATCAATTACAGAAACATCATAACCAAGATCGACAAGTTTATCAACAATATGAGAACCAATAAAACCAGCACCGCCAGTAACTAAACACTTCATAATAACTCCTTAAATTTTATAATTGTGAATCAATGCACATGACATATTCAGACTTTCATATGTCCAATTATTATCTTTTCGTCTGACAGTTCCTCGTGTGTCACTACATTCAGACCAATCTCCCATAGTGCAGCCCGAAAATCTAGCAAGCAAAGTTATCACTAAATCTTGATAGCAGCAAAATGCAAGTTTATCATAACATTCCTTGACTAGCAATAGGTTGTTACGAGCCTTTTCAAAAAAATTTCGAGAGAATGCTGTACCACCCATTCCTGTATGAAATCTATGATCACAGATTAATGGTTCACGATTCATATATTTCATATGATCACCCCAATAGTAATACATAGTGACTGCCTCTATAGGACCACATGAAACACAAGCACCCGAAATATCATACTTGGGTTCATTTACAATAGCTCTTGTCGTCAGAACATCGGTTTCGAGAAAGATCAAAAAATCTGGGTCATAACGATCATGAAGATTGAACAAAAATTCAAACCACTCATAACTGAATGAACCTGGAGGGCTACTTGTTTTTGTATGCCATAGATTTGGACCTTCAATATATTCATCACACAAATCTTTTATATTTGCTGATGAACCGCCATTATAAATGATCAATTGAATGTCTGGATTGTGTTTTTTGAAATTTGAAGCAACAAATTTAGCACGATGCTCATCGTTGCACATGAATAAAACGGCAATATATTTCATACTTCAGTATAGAATGATGTGATTATTTGTTGGTCTGTAAAAGACCATTCTTTATTATAATGGGTTCTCATGAATAAAGGTGTGAGTACATTTGTGACCAGATGCATTTCCTGAAAAGCTTTAGACTTATCATATGATGATTCTTTTTTGGGATGATACATCATCGCTTTATGTACAACTGCCGCTTCTGTATCTGTGATATCACATAATACTTTATCAAAACCCCATCCAGAAAAAATGCCATACATGTTCCAAAACTTCTGAATGATGGGTAATAGTGACGTATGTATAAAAGGCCCCATCACTTCAACGAAGTTAGTTTTTGTGTAAGAAATATACTCAGTATTTCTTAGAATAGGATAAAAGACATCTGAGTCATCCGTGAGTGACATTTGAAAGATTTTTAAATTTTTATCTTTCGCTAGAGATAACGATGTATTGATATTGTCAATATCTGTTATCAGATCATCATCCATAAAACCAATGTATTCATATTGACTATAATCATTATTGTTAATCCATTCTTTAGCAAGATTCCACTTGAAACCTTTTTGCTTGATTAACTGATCATATGTTCCGTCTTCGGGAACGAAGTCTGAATATTGATATACAAGAGTCTCGTAAAGACGATGATCTTTAGTATATCTCCAATGATTCTCTTTATCAAATCTAGAATCAAAAGTTAAAGGATTGCCAACTGGACAAATAATCAAATTACGCATATTTTTTCTCAATAAATTGTTTCCATTCTGGAACTCTGTCATATTGATGAACGATGGTGAATGGTTCGCCTTTGCTTGTGCAAATCATATCGTCAATACGCACGGGACATGGTTCTAAAATAGAATCATTACTCAATGAACGAACTTGTGGACCTGTAGTGCCCAGTTGAGCGGACCATGCTTCTTCGGATAGGGTATATCTTGTGACGAGTTTATATGGCTCAAGATTCAATAAAATATTCAGTGCAGCTTGATCAGGACCACCGCCGCCTTCGATTAAATGATTTGTTCCATTGCAAAGCATATAAATGTTCAGGAATAAGTCAATCATTGTATTAAATTCTCCTGAGAGAACGCCGCAATTATTGATTACATTACTCTTAAAATTATCATGAATGACTGGACCAAAAGATTTTTTTAGATTGTTGTTGCCCCAAGGCTCATCACAGTAACGAATCGATTCGCTGCTTGCATTGATACTTTTGTCACCAATATTTTGTTCAAGCCATACGGAAGGATTTTTCTGAAAGATAACATCTTTAACATCTGTTGCAATCAGATATCGATATTCGTCCTTGAACCCTTTTAAAAAATACCATAAATGAAAAAATCGTTCAACGACAATAGAAAAATCATTTCGATATGTGAACTTTCGAATCTCATCATTTCTTGCAAATGTGAAAATTGTATAGTTTCTCTTTACAAGTTCATCAACAGTGTCATAGTCAACATTGTAACAAAGTAGAGCCTTTACACCATCAAAACCAGAACGATCTAAAGACTCTACCCAAGGCTTAATTTTATCAAACGTATAGTTGGTAATAGCACCAACAACAATATCTTTTTTCATAACAAAAACTCCAATTTATTTGATTCGTTTTTTTCTTTCGTATTCTGGATATCCAGGGGTGTCACTCTTATACGAATGTACTAATGTATCAGTACCATCTTGTCCAGCGCCAGCTTTTGGAAGAATGTCTGGATTCTTTTCTTCAGAAACTTTAGTTGGTGATACACTTTTATGTAGTTTCACTCCAGTGACATGTTGTACTAGCTTCCAAGCAGCATCATGATTCTTTGATTTGATATGATCGTCTAATTGACGTTTCTGATCATCAGACGCCTTTCTTTTAAAATGAATCAATTCCATAATACCGATATTGCCAGCATATGCTGCTTCGTCAAGTTTTTCTACTTCTTCAACAAAACTTTTGAATGTTAACATCGAACAGTCCTTTAAAATGGTTATTTGAATATTTATACTTTCAAACTATCAAATTTAGAACTGAATCTACGTTCGCGATTACCGAAAGTATTGAGTGGTGCTTCTTCACGCTGACCAGAATCTGAAATGCCTGATTGTGCAGATTGTTCAACGTCATACAATTTCATCTTAGCTTTATCGACACCCACAACGAATCTCTTATATGTGCTGGGATCGGAATATCGATTTTTCAATTGCTTGACCATAATCTGATTCAGATTTTCAAGTTCTTCATTACTGATAAGAGCAAACATAAAGTCTGCTGTAGCAGGAAGACCGAATGACTCAGAAGTGTCTGTCAAATCAACATCAGAATTAGAATAGCCTGAACGAGTTGTTTGTGTGGCGGACACAACAGGAACTCCGTACTCAACTGCAAGACCTCGTAGTTCTTCAGCAATACTTTTTACATAGGTATAACTGTTTACGTTTCCACCTGGTTTGATTCTTGATGACGCACAGATGTTTAGATAATCGATAAAGATGATGTCTGGCTTAAATCCTTTTTTCAATGCGAGATCGTTCAGCAAACCACGAAAGTGAAGTGATGAAGCACTTGCAGTCGGATACTCTTTGATGATCAGACGACCGTGGGTCTTACTTCGAACAGCAGAAAATTTCTTTAGATAGTCTTGCTTAGAAATCAGATGTAGATCATCAAGATTAATATTCAGTAGGTTGGCATCGATCCTTTCTGCAATTTTTTCTTCTGACATTTCTAGTGTAATGTACAAAACATTATTACCCTGAGAAATGCATCCTGCTGCAACGTGACACATGAACAAAGATTTACCAACACCAGTTCCAGCAAGGGCAATATTCAAAGTTTTGACTGGCAAACCGCCTTTGGTGATTTTATTCATAAGGTCTAGATCAAAGCGAACGCGAGACTCGACTTTGTGATAAGACTCATATCGACTTTCTGAATCTGCAATGTAGTCATGACCAATATTATTGTCGAAAGATACCGCCAGAGCATCACTCAATAGCTTAGGAATTTCACCCTTGCTGTGTTTCTCATCTTTGTTGTCTAGAATACCAACAGAGTGCATGATTGCATTATAGATTGCTTTGTCTTGACAAAACTTTTCAGTTTGCTTTATCAGCCAAGATTCCTCAGTCGCAGAATCTTTATGCTTATGGATTTCGTTCAGAAGTTCAACAACATCACTGACTTGCTGTGCAGATAGATTTTTCTTTTCTGTGAAGTTAATGATCAATGCTTCGTGTGTAGGACGATTTTTGTACTCATTAACGAAATCAAAGATTTCTTTGAACAGAGTTTTTTCTGCAAAGTCTGAGAAATAATCTGCTTTGATAAACGGAAGAACTTTTCGAGTATACGAATCGTTATAAATTAGGGCTTTCAGAATAATCTGTTCTAGTCGATTCATTTTTAATAACAATCTCCATTAGTATATCACCCATAATTTTAACAAAAGAATCGTCGTTTTGCAACGATTCATTGTTATGTTTACCCGATGAAATTATATTGTAGTTGAAGGAAAGCTTCGGATAACCAAATTCATCTGAGAATTTTACTGTACCGTAGGAATAGATAACACCAGAATAATCACCTGATGTTATCTCAACCCAAGTTACAGCATCTTCAAAATTCTCAAATCGGTAGGTCGGTAATTTCTGTTTCTTCTTCAGAAACGGGAGCTTTGCCCATAATGCTTCCATAAGCGATAGCATACTTGTTCCTAACGTATTCTTTAAATTTTTCATCTTTCAGTAAAGGCTCCATAAATTCTGGTGTTTGCGTTGCAGCAAATCTAAATTTATCACCAATCTCACCAGTCTCTTGATCAACCTTAGCGTACCATCCGTTAGAAGGTTTTGTCACAAAATTACCTTCTAGAGCAACATCTAGCAAGCCTGAATATTTCTGAATACCACCATCAAAAGAAACTGTGATTGGAATCTTAGATTTCTCTTTTACATGTCGAGATTTTTCAACATTGATAATAAAGTTATACCCTGTGATTTCGGTGCCATCTTTTTCTTGTTGTCTTCCAAGAATATAAATGTTATCAGCAGAATAATAACTACCCGTACCACCTCCAACAATATCTTTTGGATACATACCAATTTCTTTGTAAGTATGATTTACAACAACCATTGGAATATCTTTTAGTGTTAGATGTGGTGTGACCATTCGAAACAAAGATTTCATCTGTTTTGCGCGAGACATATCTGCTACAGATTTGCCGTCTAGTGCATCATCAACTTCTTTCTTCGAAGCCAAATTACCAATAGAATCGAGAACAATAATAAGTTTGTCGCCTCGATTGATTTCTTGTAATTGTTTCATGATGTCGAACTTTAGCTGTTCAACATCAGTTAATGGTGTGTGTAGAACACGATCCATATCAATCTCAAACGATTCGAAATACTTAGTTGGAGTACCAAATTCAGAATCGTAAAAAAGCATTACAGCATCTGGATATTTGTCCATGTATGCTTTTGCAATCAGAAGACTGAATGCAGTTTTAAAGTGCTTCGACGGACCCGCAAACATAGTCAGACCTGGTGCAAAACCACCATCAAGATCACCAGAAAGTGCAACGTTGATCATTGGGATGGAAGTTGAAACTTTGTCTTTTTCTGTAAAAAACTTTGACTTTGAAAGAATCGCGGTATCTTTGATTGTGCTGTTCTTTTTTAGTTTTTCAAGTAAACTCATTTTATACCTCTTAATTAAAAAAATCTTCTAGCGAACTTGCTTTTTCTGTTTTCCAACCAATACAATCTAGAATGATTTTAATTGGATCTAAAAACGTTTTGTCGAATTGAGTATCATAGTCTACATATTCATGAAGACCGAACTCTTTAGGCAACCTGATCGGATATGAAATAACTGTATCTCTCAAGGGGTTTGGAGATTTAAGATATGTGAACTTTAACTTTTCACCCTCTTTGATTAGTTCATACTTCTTTGTCAAATCTAACTTCTTCAACATGTGATTATATAGAATTGCACCTTTCACATGAATCGGTGTGCCTTTCTTGTACATTGTAGCAGAATCTGCATATTCTTGCAAACCATTAACACCACGAGGAAATGAAACGTCTTCTGGATTCAAAGTTTTAAATTCGTTTCTGAACTTCTCAATAAAACTCTGAACATCATCTTCAGTGCCATTCACGATTAACTTGATCAGTTCTTTCATTCGTGTACGAACAATCATGGGAGTTGAAGATTTTACCATTTCAAGACCCATAATCTTTAGATGAGGCTCTTTATATTGAACACCCTCGTTATTATATACATTAAGAATATAACGTTTTTTCGCTGTCCAAATACCTCGATCAGACAGACCTTCACGTTTCATCTGCATCTTTTGTTCATATGCATGAACGTATTGTGCCAAATCTTGATAACTTTTATCGATATATGGTTGAAGCTTTTGTTCACAAACTTTATCCATAAACTCGATAATTTTGTTTTTTGATACATCTGAGATTGCATTAGCACCATAAACTTTTTGCACAAGTTCATTAAGTCTCAGGTAAATCGAATCTGTGTCTGAGGCAATAACATAATCAACATCAGACTTCAGCAGTTCATTCATATACTTATTAATTCGCTTTTCAATCCATTTGATACTTAATTGACCCGCAGTAGTGACTGCTAGAGCCATCCGAAGATCATAGAATCGAAAGTATTGCGAACCCATTGCGCCGTATGCAGAATTTAGACCGACTTTTTTCGCAAGTTGAAGATTGTTGTAACGAGCAATTCGCTTTTCAATTTCGTACTTTTTAGATTCATCAGTTTCAATTACATCCTCTTTCAAATTCCATTTACCGTTATTCATGTACAAAGCATCATAGGACATATCGGGCACATAAAACGAATAAAAACCTTCTAGGCCAGGGGCTTCAGGCGATAAGTGATCATAAATAATTCGATTGTACGACTCCTCATAGCGCAAGGACATCACCGCTTTTTCGGAATGTTCAAAAAAGATCCGTTTAACCGTTTTATCCTTCATTTTAAAGATCGGACTTCCAAGCTTTGGCTGCGTTCCATTGAAGTACAAAACATCGATCAACTTAATATTGCTCGCTGAAGTAGCCCCGTCCCAACCAAGCAGTGTGTACATAGTTTTAGAACCTTTTTCCATTGGAATGACCTTGTAATATAGCGCACCATACCAATTTTCCGCTGTAAGTACATCATCCGGTTGAGGAGGAAGCATGAATGAATTATCGACAAGTTCAGATACTTGAACAATTTTCTTTTTTGTATCGTAATGAAGTATGTAACAATGATAATTGTGAGTGAAATCTTCCAGTTCAACATTCCAATTCACGATGCGCAGGACGACTCGATCAGTGAGCTATTA
>OGWF01000165.1_pt1 | contig 10670 bp, 11 predicted proteins | sample 1575951 | NCBI WGS metagenome assembly OGWF01 (sample SAMN07581523, study PRJEB24739) | freshwater metagenome | place: Singapore | collected 2015-01
GTTTCCCAGTCACGATAACCCGTGGAGCCTGTGTACCCAATATCACCTCGAGAGCCCGTGTAGCCGATATCCCCCTGGCTACCCACATAGCCCATATCTCCTTGGGATCCGGTGTAGCCTAGATCCCCCTGAGATACCTTGTTCACCCTGAGACCCTGTGTATCCTTGTATACCTTGAGATCCAGTGTAACCTGTCGAGCCCGCAACGTTAGTCCAGTAAACACTATCACCATCGGAGGCTAGAACTTCTCCAGCGGAGCCGACAGATCCATTAGCAATAATAGTGGATACTGTCAGCGTGGAAAGATTCGAACCTACTTCGAAGTGTGCGGATCCGTTAGAGGTGAATACCTTCTGATCTGTAAGATTGATCGCCAACTCACCAGCATCAATATACGCTGTATTAGAAGAGTTAGTCGTATTTGGCGTACGACCAGAAATAGTCGTACGCTTGATTTGAATCTTATTGTTAGCCATATGGCTCCTCAAAGTAGATATATATCTAGGACTACGACTATATAGCCGTTGCTTTTAATAACAATCTATTTATAATGAACTAATGCTTTACGTTTTTGGATGATATATGAAAATTGCATTTATTGACACACTTGGTCTCTGTTATGATGGCTCTACTCTAATAAAACGAGGACTAGGCGGGTCCGAGTCCGCTATTATATTACTATCACGCGAACTGGCCAAGATCGGGTTTGATGTTACGGTCTTTAATGACTGCACTTCCGATGACTCTAACCCCGGTGTGTATGATGGTGTTAACTATTGCCCTCTCCATGAAGTTGAGTCGGGCCATGGCTTTGATGTAGTAATCGCATCTCGGTCTGTCGCTGCATTTGCTCCAGCAGAGATGAGAGATCGATTTAAGAACTTCACCAAAGGTCTACCAGACTTTACTAACATCCAAACCAAGTCCAAGCATAAAGTACTCTGGATGCACGATACGTTTTGTGATGGGGATGATCTAATCGAATCGTTCATACTCGATGGCAGAATAGATGAGATTTTTACACTATCAGACTTCCACACCGACTACGTGACTAATTGTGATCACGGTCGCAAGCGGATGTTTGAGGTGCTGAAGCGTTTTGTGTTTCAGACACGCAATGGTATCGGAAACATGAATCCTGGTTGGATTGATGTCAGGGAAAAAGATCCCGATTTGTTTGTATACAACGCATCTTACACCAAAGGTATGGTTCCGCTTGTAACTAAAGTATGGCCTTTGGTTAAGCAACAGGCTCCCAATGCTAAACTTACAGTGATCGGTGGGTATTATAGATTCCGATCGGACCATGGCCCAGACCAGCAGGAGAAGGATTGGCGAGAACTTGTAAATCAGTACGGGGACACAATTAATTTTACCGGAGTTATATCACAACAAGAGATATCAGATATTCTCCGAAAAGCCTCTTATATGATCTACCCACCAGCGTTTCCTGAGACGTTCGGTATCTCGACATTAGAAGCCTTAGCTCACAACGTTCCTGTAATTACTAGCAACTTCGGAGCTCTCGAAGAGACTGCTATTGACAGCGCGTGTTATAAGATCCAATATCCTATAGAACCAAATGGCCTCTTTCCGTGGATTCCTGCTGATGAGCAGGTCAACAGGTTTGTATCTGTAGTGATGAGAGCTTATAATGACAAGTATCTCCATCAGCAGAAGATGTATGCATGTAACGCTGTTAAGGATATTTGCGGTTGGGATACTGTAGCTCTTCAGTGGAAGCAGCATCTGTTTAAGAAGCTTAATCAGTACCTTCCTGTTGATGAATACCGTAAGGTTCAGAGTATCAACTATAAAGTGCGCAAGACATTTGGTCGGCGCTTCTTGAATATGGAAGAAGTTACAGCGCCTCGTAATAGTCAAAAGCAGATCGGTATTGTAACACCGGTTTATAACGCTGAGAACTATATCGATAAGTGTATTCTATCTGTAGCAGCGCAAGACTATGACAACTATACTATGTGGATTGTCGACGATTGCTCAACTGATAATACCGTAGAAGTTGCTAAGAAAACTATTGATTCGTTACCTAAAGATGTACGCTTAAACTTTATTCTTATTGAGAATAAAGAGAACGTTGGTGCTGTAGCTAATCATTATAAGATTCTCAACGATTTAAATCCGGAGGAAGACTTCTACATTCTTCTGGATGGTGACGATTGGCTCGTTAACGACCCAAACATTTTCCATATGTACAACAATCTATATCATGATGGTGCAGAGTTCACATATGGCAGCTGCATGTCTCTAATTGACAATATTCCGTTAGTAGCGCAGCCATATCCACCTGAGGTGAAGGCCAACAAGACCTACCGAGATTATAAGTTCGCGTGGAATATGCCGTACACACATCTGCGCACATTCCACGCAAAACTGCTTAAGGGGCTAAAGGAAGATAATCTTAAGATTGATGGTAAGTGGCCGAAAGCAGGAGGCGACACAGCACTCTTCTACTATCTAATCGAGAAAGCTGACCCAGATAAGGTCGTCTGCGTACCAGATATTGTATACAACTACAACGATCTGAATCCTATTAACGATTACAAGATTAATAGTAATGAACAAACAACAACTGCTAACAAAGTTTTAGCAAACAAGAGTGATAATATGGTTGCTAAAAAGAAGATTCTAATTGCTATTCCGTGTAAGAATGACATCGAAGCAGATACCTTTAAGTCTATCTATGACTTAGAAGTACCAGAAGGATACGAAACTACATTTCAATACTTCTATGGTTATGCTGTAGATCAGGTTCGGAACCTTATCGCAGACTGGACGGTGAAGGGATACGACTATCTATTTGCCGTGGATCACGACATGGTCTTTGGAAGGGATACGCTGAAAAAGTTACTTGCTCACGATAAGGATGTCGTTAGCGGTGTATACCGCCAGCGCCTTGAGAACCAAATCCTCGAGGTATATGATTCTAGCTATAGGAATTGGCCTGCTTCTAATCTAGACGGAAGACTGCATGAAGTCGGTGCCGTGGGCTTTGGGTGTGTGTTGGTGAAAAAGCATGTACTAGGAGCAATCGGTTATCCTCAGTTTGTTTATCATCAAGCTCTAGAACACATAAACACTGTCAGTGAAGATGTAGACTTCTGCCGGAAGGCTCGATCAAAGGGATTTCGCATATGGGCAGATACTTCCATCTTATGTGATCACATTGGGCAGAGGGTGTTCAAGGTTATGGCACCGGCCGCGGTGCCAAAGGAATCCCAAGAAAGAAGGCGGCTAAGAGAACTTCATGATATGGATCTCTTACCCCAGAAGCACGTAGATTATCTTTGGACTATGAAAGTGGATCAAGGTATTGAACCAAAGGTGGTATATGATATTGGGGCTTGCGTATTACACTGGACAAATAAGGCAAAGCAAGTGTGGCCCGATGCTGAATTCATTCCATTCGAAGCAATGAGCGCTGTGGAGTTTCTGTATAAGGAGGCAGGGTTCGAGAACTTCGCTGTTGGCTGTGTGCTTACAGACAAGACAGGAGAGGTAGTGGAATTCTATGAGAACACAGAACACCCCGGTGGAAATTCTATATACAAGGAGAACCCCGAACTATCCCCACTTGCAGAACAATTGTTTCCCGAGACCTCTAAAAAGTCTATGCGTACAAATACATTAGATGATATAATAAAGCTCAATAACTTACCATGTCCGGATCTAATTAAAATGGACATCCAGGGAGCTGAGCTCAAAGCATTAAAGGGCGCAGCGAAGGCCCTAGAGAAATGTGAACATCTAATTTTGGAGCTACAACACACTGACTACAACTTCGGAGCCCCAAAGTGGGACGAAGTGGTTGAGTACCTCACGTCGATTGGCTTTGAGATGGTGGGAGATGGAATGTTCTGTGGTAGTGATTTAGGAGTAGATGGGGACTATCACTTTATTAAAAGTCGTCCGTAGCCCCAGGCTTTTTCTTACGAAGCTTTTCTAGATCGGTAAGAGCCTTCTGTAGATCCACATTTAAACTGGCGTTAGTCTTTTCGGCTAACGCCAGTTTTGTTTCCAGAATTACATTCCTACTCATCTGATCATGCAAGGCTTTAGTAAGCTGCTCAATATACTGATTAACGAATTCTGCTTCCATTTTATAGTTGACCTATCCAAATAACAATGTATAATCATACTGTGGGTTCAAAATAATGTATTAGAATACGCCACCGTCTAGAGTTCCATAGACTACATTGATACCGTCAGACTGCAGAACGTAGCCAGGGGATCCTAACGTTAGCTTAGCTAGATTCGTACTATTGGAGGCATAAAGAATGTCTCCTTGAGTATACGAATCATGGCCAGTACCACCATCAGTAGCTGCTAAAGCCGTAGATAGTGTTAGAGAGTTGGCAGTGATGGTAACTGCTGCCAGAGAATTAGCAGTAATTACGACAGCTGATGAGTTAGCCTGTAAAGCACCTGTATCGATAAACGCATTCAGAGTAGCTAATGTAAAGTCTGTATTAGCCCAGTCAACGTGAACAACGTTGTCATCACCCTCTAGCAGGTAACGATGGAATAGATAGAATTCCTGATCGTCTGCGTGGCGGATAAGACCAGCGTGACGTTGGTTAACCCCATCATAGTAATTACCCATGAAGCCGATATCAACTAAGTCTGATACGTAGTTGTTACCGGCAAGGTAAATTAGAGGGTCAGAGATCTCTAGGGAAGAGACATTCTGGGTTACGAGGTTACCAGTAACAAGAACGTCCCCAGCAACTTGAATCGATCCAGAGAAGTAGCCCGTAGTGGAGTGAACGTTCTGGGCGTATACTTCGAGCCAGCGGTGATCTGAACTACCTAGGCTGTAGGTGTTGTTTGCAGCGGGATCAATATCACTATTGACACGAGCGTTATAAGTGACAACATCACCTGTTCCGTTACCTAGAGTAGTATTACCGGTAACGTTAAGATCGCCGGTAGATAACGTCGTAAGGGATAGATTGGTGTTGACGTAGACGCCAGTTGTGTTGACAACTAGTGTATCATCGCCGTTGACAATATGTAATCCATCAGTAGTGACTGATACACCGTTACCTGAGCCAATATGAATGCCTGTAGCATTGGTTAGTAGGCCATCACCAGCTACGATGTAAACACCAGTAGTGTTAGATTGAAGACCACCGGCCGGACCAGCTAGTACGTTAACACCATCAGCTGTAACCGAAATACCATTTGCGCCATCGACGCTAATGCTATCAGCTGCAACGGTAATACCATCACCAGCACCGACATCTAGAGTAACGTCTCCGGACGTGCCACCACCTGTTAGACCATTACCAGCTGTTACAGATGTAATGTCTGCTGTAAGGGTCTGCCAGTATACAGATGTGCCATTAGATGTCAGAACTTGGCCGTTAGATCCAACCGTACCGTTAGCGGAAACGCCACCATTGGCAATCAGGTCACCGTTAAACGTTACATTGGCAGAGAACGAATGCGTGTTAGTCCATAGGAACTGAGCGGCTGTATTAATCGAAACGGATGACTGTGGCAGCCAGTAAGTATTACCACCAGTATCAACCGACAATAGATAACCTGCACCAGGAGTCGACGTACCGTTAGCTACGATCGACTGTACAGTAAGTGTGGATGTCTTGACAGCGTCAATGAAACCACTTGAGTTAGCGACAAGAGCTTGGTTACTGGTAAGGATACCAGGAACTTGTTCACCACCAATTCTTAAGTTGCCTGTACCGTCTGGCTTACCAATATATAATATGTTGCCGTTACCAGTAAAGGCAAATTCACCGTTAGCCAGGGTAGGAACTGTAGCATTAGTGGCTGATCTCTTAATCTGAATGAGATTATTAGCCATTAAAAACCCGTCCTATGAAATGCTTACGTTGCGTTTATACTATTTATCACTTTTGTTTTTCTTACGTCTTCTAGCTGACTCGGACATCTTTCGTTTTGTATCTTCAGAGAAGGTTCTTCCTATCATCCATGGTCTCGGCTGTTTACGCTTTTCGGTTTGGTTAGTTCTATACGTAGGATCTTTCCATAATTCAGCTATTTTAATTCGCCTCGACTCTCTCTGCGCAACGTTGCTAAATTGTATGGCGTTTGACTCACGTAACTTTTGTTTTTGCTCTTCGGTTCTTTTAGACCCTTTGTTTCTAGACACGCCACGTGATGACTTTGATATTTTTTGACCTACTGATAATCTCTTTTCCTCATCTGTAGTCCAGTGCCCATTGTGATGTTTAGTTAAGTTATAATACTTACATCCTAATTCCACATCACATATGAGAGATAACCATTTGTATTCCTCGGCTAGTAAGTTCCCTCTGTCTTTAACTCTTGCAATTATACGCCTTTTAAAGTCTGAAGGCCTTCTTCTATAACTGTTACGCATCCATCGGGAACTGCAAATATACCCATCATCTTCCTTACCCCAATGCGCGCCAATATAATATCGTTTGTGCTTACGATCAAACCAGATATAAACAAAACCACTTTTCATACATAACTCCTTTGGAGCTATTTATAAAAATGGGCCCCCTAGAATACCCCGCCGTCTAAGTTTAGTATGTCGATGTTAACATCGGTCATTTTTAATTGTTTTACTTCATATTTATCATTCTCTGCATTATACACCAAAGTGGACCCAGAGGAGACGTTTACTTCAGCAACGTCTCCTAGATCCTCTATACTTCGAATTTCGGTGACTTGATTCTTGAGAGTAATCGGCGTCGTCGACTGCAGAATACCACCGCTATTCTGTATCTTAACGTTATGTTGGGTAGTTCTAGCAATTGTAGCTTTCATCGAACTTCCTTAACGTGTTACTTGAGGTGTTACCGTTACGATACCTTCTACTAGTCTCGATCTTACATTATTACTGCTTGTTAGTTCACAATCGTATACGTAGCGCCCGGCCGCAATTGTATTCGTAGTATTGGAGTCCATGCTCAAAGAAACGATACCGTTAGGGGCATCGATAGTCACTGTGAACGAATAGTATTGAAGAGAGGTATAATGTTTGCGCATCTGCGCAACACCAGTGTAGCCAGTAAGGTCGACGATGATGCCATCGTCATCTGTTACATTAATATTTGTCTCAAAGCTCGCGCCTTGATCTATTACTAAATTACCTTTGATAGCCACGACTAACCTCTTTTTACTTTATTTATCAGTTTCGGTTTCTGGCTCTTCGGGGCTTTCTTCAGATACTAGCTGTTCTTCAATAACTAGTTCCGACGGTTGTGGCTGATATGATGCTGCAAGCTTCCGTCTCTTCTTGGCATCAAAAGGTTCGATAACACCATCGGGAACTGTCATCTGTTTCGATATAGCTTTAGGTTCGAGCCGCTCGTTGATATAATCAACGCCAGACCATTCCCTATACTCTTCTAATATATCTTCGTCGATATTATCGATGAAATCGGTCAGTTGATCGATCGATCTTTTTACAAACGCTCCGTATTGGTCCATTGTAATAATGGGCTCGTGCCATTGCTTGGTTACGTAGTTGCCGGATCCCACGAAGTGATAGCAATGTAAACTACGGGGATGGAACAGTTTATATCCTTTAGCGAGGGAAGATAATACTAACAGCTGTTCCTCGCCATCGAAGAATACTTTATGATTGATACCGACTTCTTTGACCCATTTAGTAGGCATTAGGAAATTGCCAGCACAAATATGAATTGCTGGTTCGACATCCTTTGTCGCAGGAATTAATTCACCATGAGCCCCTATAATACTGTTATCTTGATAATGAAAATATTTGACCTTGCACGTCATTGCGGTGGCTGTGGTGTGTCGGTGGATTGAGCCGTTCTCGATGCTATAGTTCATGCAGCTACCCGTAATGATAACTCTATCATGTCCTACTTTATCTCGAGCTTTCTTCCAGTCGTTGACAAGATATCGGTCCCAATCATTATCAAATACCATATGGGAATCTATTTGATACATTAGATCTTCGTCTTCAATTTGCATGGCATTGATAGCACGAGCCCAACCCACACCTTCTGAATAAATCGGATCGATTCTTTTGTATCTAATCTGAGGATGTTCAACGAGATGCGGATTGATAGTTACGAGACTGTTTTCAATTACAGTCTGTTCAAACACTCCGATTGTAATTTTATGTCTACCAGAGGCTGTCTCTAATAAGCTGTTAATTGTATCTACTAACAAAGGGTCCCGATATGATACTATACTAACAAAAATTTTCATTTAGATGACTCCTCTATTGATTCTATACTGGATTTCTTATCATGCATGATATACTTTCTATAGAACTGCTTAGAAGAGGAATAAATTGACTTTGTCATATCGACCTGATAGTCATCTGCAGGGCCATAGCCCGCCTTGATGTGTTTAGATTCGAACGGCAGAGCCTGCAGTAGGGGTGTACCTACCTTAATCGTCAGTTCACACGGTCTCTTACATGCAAAAATAAAGTTCATTGTTGTAAACTTACCGTAATCCACTAGGCCTGGGAATACATACAGGTCGTCTAGAAACGGGGAATGGAAGAACGCAGGCATAAGAGCAACGGACATGTTTTTGTTATGCACAAAGATTGACCATGGGCTACCAACGTGAATAGGTTGCATGGGAACCCCACCCTCGGGTGTAAACACTCCCTTAACGACACGGCCGTCCATAGGCCTTGCCTGAGCAAACCTAGAAGGTCTTGATCCACCACCTACGTGAGCAACAACACCAGCCTTATTGGCCTTGATGTGAATATCATCCCACGCTGGAATAATATAGCCGTAGTTTTTAAGATCTATCATCCCAGGACACTTAGCGAACATATATTCGCCATATTCTTGCATCATATCCTTATAAAAGAACGGTCTAGTTGGCTTAGCGAGTTCGATTGGATGTACCTGATACACAGCACGCGTCGTATCAATAAACTCCACGTCGTGCTTAGGACGACGTTCCCAAAACTTCCAGTTCATGATCTTGGTTCCCTCAATTCTTTCGTATAGTAGGATATTCTGGATTGCTGTGTCCGTGAGATCCTATCAATTTCTTTAAACTCTTCGTCGGTCATGTCCCTAACCTTTGGTTGTTTAGGGAAGGAATTCCGCTTGATGGGAATAACCTGCACAAGAGGTGTGCCAGCTGGCAACTTACCGTCGAAATCAGGAGTATGCCACAGAGCAGGGAAGTTAACTTCTTTCGGATATCTATCCGTATCAACCAAACCCCCGAGACACGTAAAATGTGGGTTGAGATGATTGATAGGCGGCATAAACAACGTTGACCAGCCAGGAGCTGTTTTAACTACCCAGTAATTGATAAACTTAATAGGGTCCGTGGGGTATCCTGGAGCCTGCTTTCCCCCAATTTGCTTTAGGTCATGAAACTCAGCTAGCTTCAATGTAGGAGGATTTGTAACCTTAATAATGCTTTTATCTTTATTAGTGATTACTTGAAGATCGCCTTGTAACGGGATAATATACCCCAACCCCATGACATCTTGAAGAGGCATACACTTCTTTGCAGTTAATGCCTTATCTCCAAATACATCTCGACCTCCGTCGTGATGATGTGGAAGTTTTTTCCACCAATCGGGGATCTTCTTCGAAGCTTGTACTGGCTCGGGAATTACCCCTGCGTAATTAGGATGACAGTAGAATTCAATTACATCGTCCTTAAACCATAATTTAAGTTTATCAAACATTTCATCCGTTCCTCTTTCCTTGAACCCAAAATACAAGACTACGACGTGTGCCCTTTGTTACGGGGCGCGCGCGGTGTGGCATGTTGGATGCAAAGAATGCGATTTCCCCTTTTTGGGGCTTGATTACTTGGCTACGTTCGGGAGAGCCATTAGTAATGACTTCCAGTTCGCCGCCCTCATAATCGTCCGGATCGTCTAAAAAGACAACACCGCTAATTTTGCGTTCGTAGTTAAGCCAGACGTCATGGGAGTCGACGTGCCAATCGTAATATTGGTCTTCGGTGTAACGTGTATACTGAATAGTTTCGATGACTTCGATATCATGTAGAAACAGGTCGTAATTGACACGTGGAATGATTTGAGCTAGCCGCTCAAAAATCCATGATGTGTTTTCATCTGGAATCAAGAACGAAACATCCGAGTCTCTAGCGTCTGTGTTTACAGATTGAGATGCTGACCCAACTCTACCCTTGGAGAATTCTAATAGCTTTTCCAGGAACTGGATTTTTTCCACTTCCTCTTCGCTGAAAGCATCTTTCCATACTCCAAACTGGGGGAGGACTACATTATATCTTTGAATAGGATAACCCATTATATACCTCACAATTTATTTCACGGTGATGTTTACGTAACCTCCCGGAGCTAATGATATCGGCTGGGTTGATTCATCTGGGAAGGCGTATGTATTTATAGTCGAACTAATCAACGGCGCTTGTGGTTGATTAGGCAACCCTCCGGGAAAATATACACCTAGTACAGTCATGGCATTGCCAGACGTACCAGGAATAGGACTGTTATACACAGCATTCTGGCCGGTGGGAGAGTTGTAGTTCGCGTTAGAGTTAACAGCTACGTTATAGTTAGGCGTACCCCCTGTTGGAGAGTTGTAATTTTGACTACCCGGAGTAATAGGATTATAAACAGCAGCGTAAGATATAGTATTGTACGTAGCTGTGCCTGGATTACCAGGTGTAGTAGAAGCGTTAC
>OGWF01000166.1_pt1 | contig 10614 bp, 17 predicted proteins | sample 1575951 | NCBI WGS metagenome assembly OGWF01 (sample SAMN07581523, study PRJEB24739) | freshwater metagenome | place: Singapore | collected 2015-01
CATTAGTAACATGGTTGAAAAAAAGATACAAGAGGCGAAAGATTTTACAAGTACAACAAATATTTACCCGCAAGAAGGCAATTTAGAAGATCAATCAGGGCATGCGGTTTTTAAAAAGTTTCAAGATGTCATAGTGGCTTTACTCATGGTCGTTCCTTAAGTTGGTTGATTTTCAGGTTGTAGCAATCGCTCTTGACTACATAGCCATTGCTGGGATCGATAGTACCACGTTTCATGAACACAGCGTCAAGCATGTATTGTTGTTTTTCATACACACCTAGATACCATCCTACAGTGAAGTCGTTCTTGATCCTCACAAAAGCGTAGTAGTCACATTGCTGTTTGGTGTTGAGATTGGCAATAGAACAGTCATAGCTGTCTAGTGGTTTCACCGAAGTCTGTTTAGTTTTGACATCGATCTTTGTACCGTCTTCTAAGACCAAGTCGTAGTCATAGGTGTTGTCTAGCTTTCCACCTAAAACCTGTTGCGCTATAGCTTCACCAATAAAGCCAGCGATGTTACCTGCTCCACTGGTGATGCTATTGCGTAGCTTGCCCATCTCTGCCGCTTTGTCACGGGCTTCAACGAGCATTGTTGGTGTGATAGTTACCTCTATCACTTCTGCACCATTTCGAAGATCTCGGTGAAATCTCCGAGGTGTATCTTCACAAACGGTAACAGGATGACAATGCCTTGAAAGGCCAACATCACATTTCTTCCGTCTCCGGTTTCTGCCATGTAGCAGATGTTTTGGTTGTATTCGATGTCAAGGCCGATACCTTGTCGTAGGTCTATGTGAATCATTGTTCGTCCTCGTAATGAGCTTTTGCCACGATGTAGTTCTTGACCAAGCTACTGCGAACAATGTCGTCCACGGTAAACTCAAAGCGACTAAACTCTTTCATCCTGTCAGCGATTGCTAAAAATTTAGGCAGTCCAGTCTTGTCATCTTTCTTGCGTAGATCTGTCTGTCGCACATCGCCACAGAAAACAATCTTCGATGTGTGACCGACACGAGTGATGATGGTGTCAAGTTCTTCGAAGTTCATGTTCTGAAATTCGTCGACAAGCAACACAGCATTAGTAAAGGTAGTACCGCGAATGAAGCTGGTCGAAACAAATTCAACATAGCCCTGCTCCACCAGTCTATCCCATGCGTCTTTGCGCTTGAATAGATCTGCAGTGATCTGTCGATATGGCTGGATAAACTGCTCCATCTTCTCGTTAGCGTCACCGGGCAAGTAACCCATGTCCCTACTCTGTACACTGCTGCGAACAATGACAACCTTTTGGTAAGGATTGCTCTTGTCCATCACTTCTTCAATGGCTTTGTATAGAGCGATATAGCTCTTGCCTGTACCAGCAACACCATGCAGACACATGAAATAGTCACCAGCTTTGTAGGCGTCAAAGAACTCTTTCTGCTTTGCAGTCTTTGGTGATATGGTGATCAGATCATCAAGACGTAGACGTAAGCTGTTTCGTTTCTCTGTTGCGTCTGTTTCAACTGTGGTGGGTTGCTTTCGTTTCGTTACCATCGTTACTCCTATGGATATGAAGAAGCCCCATTATAGGGGCTTTATTGTCAGATGCTATCCTTTATCTCTTTCATTTCGAAATCGAGATTCCATAGATGAGGATAGACCGGTTGCTCACGTAGCCATTTGAAGAACTTGTCTTGCGCATCAGACGGCATTAGTGCTGCAATGTGGATGGTACCAGAGAAGATGTTGTTCTCGCTGTTGTAGTAGATGATGAAATGCCTCATGCTGCTTTCCCCCATACATCATCCCATGTACCAGTCTGAGCACCCTTGCTGTAGTCAGTGACACGCTGCTCGAAAAAGTTTGTGTGACTTACGCCAAGCATACCATCGACCCACGGCAGAGGATTCTTCTTAATCTTGAAGATGCCTTTCATACCCATAGCAATGAGACGACGATCTGCAATGTAGCGAATGTATTGCTTCACTTCTTCTTTCGTGAGTTTCTCAACTTCCACCATACCAAAAGCAAGATCAATGAACTTGTCTTCCAAGTCCACCATCTCTTTAGCGATCTGCTTAATCTGCTCAGGCGTCGTTTCATCTTGATGATGTTTAACATATTCACGATAGACCTTGATCATTCCTTCAGCATGCTGTGTCTCATCGACGATGGACCAAGCAATGATTTGTCCAAGTCCCTTCAGCTTACCATTACGGGCGAAGTTGAGCAACATCACGAAGCTGGAGAACAGCTGCATACCTTCACCGAATGCAGAGATGATGGCAATCTTCTCAGCCACTGGTGCAGTCGGTAGCTTCTTGAAGTAGTCATGTTTCTCCACCATCTCGCCATATTGCAAGAACTCGTTGTAGGTCGATTCAGGCAGTCCGAGTGTTTCGATGAGGTGAGCATAGGCCGCAACGTGCAGCGCTTCACGGGCAGCGAATCCGCTCATCATCATCCTGACTTCGCTATTCTTAAATATCGGGATGTAATGGTCATGATATGCGCCGCCAATATCTAAGTCGCCCTGCACAAAAAAGCGCAAGATCTTTGTCAGAAACTCCTGCTCATCCTTTGACAGCTTAGACCGATAGTCTTTCAAGTCTTCGCTCATCGGAACTTCAGTGTGCAACCAATGACTCTGCTCATGTTGGAGCCAAGCGTCATACGCCCAAGGAAAGAACATTGGACGAAAGACTACACTTTCTTTTGTAAGTTGATGTTTTTTAGCCACGATAAAATCCTTCATGTTTGTTTCTGATTCTGTAATGTATTGACCCTGCGTCTTTAAATCCGTGCGCCCTAGCAGCAGCACTGAATGATTCGAATTTTCCAAGGGGTGTAGTACAAGGAACACTTGTTGCTGCAGCACCTTTTAGTCCACGCTCTTTGTTGCTTTCTTTCCAAGATTGTGTAAAGAATCTATTGTATCTTGGTTGCAAAGAACGAATAAGATCAGCTTCTTTTATTGTTGCTTCTTCTTTGGACAATCCGGTTGCCTCAAATGAAACAAATGAAGCGTCCCCTTTATCGAGTCGCTCTAGCATCCAAAGTTTATGTTCTTCTTTTCTGTTAGCAGTATTAAATGCTCTGCCACCACCTCCCATTCCGACATAAACAGGATTGTCGTCTTCATAGTGGATGTAAATGTAATATCCCATATTCATCCTTCACATGCCAAACAAACATCGCCTTCAGCAACTTGCTTCAGATCAATTTCATCTTCGATACGTTGACGCTTGATTTGAGCACCAACCTTATCGGCCTTCTTCACCTTCTCACTGCGCAGGTAATACAGGCTCTTAAGTCCCAACTTCCACGCCAAGAAGTGAACGCTATGCAGATACTTCACAGACACATCGGCAGGGAAGAACAGATTCACCGACTGTCCCTGATCAACATAGCGTTGACGATCTGCAGCAAGCTCTACCAGCCAGCGCTGGTCGATCTCCATCGCAGTCTTGAACACTTCCTTGACCTGCTCAGGAATGTCCAGATGCTGCACAGATCCATCATGAGCAATGATGGATGCCCACGTATCGTCGTCATCTTTGCCAAGCTCTACCAGCTTTGCTTTGAGGAAACGATTCTTGTAGACGAAGGCACCGCTCAAGGTGTCTTGACGGAATACGTTAGCGCGATAGGGTTCGATTGAGGGGCTGGTATTGCCCATGATCAGGCTGCTGGAGGCATTCGGTGCAATAGCTGTCCAATGACTGAACCGACGATTGACACCACCATGACCAGCATCGATACACGGACCACGCTCTGCAACAAGCTTAGCGTCTGCTGCTTCACAATGTCGATGAATGTGTTTGAAGATTTCATTGTTGTAACTCTTAGCCATGACACCGTCGATGGCAACACCTTTCTTCTGCAGGTAAGCGTGGAAGCCTAGTGTACCTAGACCAACACTGCGTTCCATCATCGCGCTGAAACGAGCACGAGAGATGCTATCTGGAGCGTTATCAATAAAGTGTTGGAGAACATTGTCCAACATCTCCATAACATCCACAATAAACTGCTGATCAGATTTCCATTCATCGTAATACTCCAAGTTCAGAGACGACAAACAACATACTGCAGTACGCTCTTCGCTGGTAGGCAGGAAGATTTCAGTACACAAATTACTACCATTGATCTTCAGACCTTTGTTGGACAACCATGCTGGCATAGCTTTGTTGGCGGTGTCGATGAAGATGAGATAGGGTTCACCAGTTTGCATGCGCAGGTCAAGGATTTTCTGCCACAGATACTTAGCAGAAACCGTTTCAATCACTTCGCCATTAGCTGGGTTGATGAGCGGCCACGAGTCGTCAGCATCGCTGTCCTTCATGCACGTCTCAAAGATGTTCATGAACTTGTCGGTGATGTTGATGCCGTGATGCAGGTTCAACGTCCGCATGTTCTGGTCACCAGTGGGCTTGCGCATCTCAAGAAACTGGATGATATCGGGGTGGCTGATGTCAAGATAGGCAGCATAGCTACCACGACGTGTACGACCTTGACGGTAGGCCAATGAACTAGCATCGTAGATTTTTAGGTGTGGCATAACCCCTGTCGACTTATCGTCACTGCTGCGAATACCGACGTGAATGCCGACACCGCCTCCCATCATCGAGAGCCAGTTAGTTTCTGATAGATTATCGACAAGACCTTCAGCACTATCATCCATGTAGTTGAGAAAACAACTAATAGGCAGACCACGCTTAGAGCGGCCAAAAGATAGAATAGGTGTAGAGTAGCTAAGCCAGTGCTTACTAGCATATTCGTATAGCCGCTGAGCATGTTCTTGATTAGAAGCAAATGCTGACGACACGTAGGCGAATCGTTCTTGTGGACTGGTTTCATCATCTTTCATGTAGCTTTCACGAAGACGCTGTAGTCCAAGTTCATCGAACAATGCGTCACGGCTGGGGTCTGTTTTGATTTGATACTTCATTGGAAAATATACCCTTGGTTGAAAAAGGGAGCCGAAGCTCCCATGAAAACGGACGGTAGTTATACCGCTTACCGGTTATCGCCGCTGCCTTGAATGACATCGCGTTGTTGACGAGACGCAAGCTTCTCAAGATTGTGTGAACAAATTTCTGACAGGGTAAAACCGTGATCTGCAGCGACAGCAGCAGCTTGCCACATCACATCACCAAGTTCTTTTTTAATACCTTGTTTGTATTCTTCAACGCTTCCACCGTCGCGGCGATACTTGGCAGCTTTACCTGCGACTTCACCGGCCTCGGCTACTAAATTCAATAGGGCATATTCTCGATCTGCAGTTGGCAGACGAAAGGTCATTGCTGAACGCTGGTAACTATCGATGTTCATTGTTCTTCCTTTGGTGTGTTGAATTCTTTGCCGTGCTCTGCTGCTGCTAACAAGCAATCAATTAGAGCCTTACGAATGAGAAACTCTCTAGCTTCATCATCGAGCCATACTTCAGCATCTGCTGAGCCGTCTTCGTTTTCCTTGACTGTTTTGATTTCGATCTTCATTAGAACAATTCCTTTCGAAGTTCTTTGATACGAGCGGTAGTGTAATGTGACAACACTTTGAAGTCAATCTTCGGAGACTTGAATTCTTTGACAAAGTTCCACGTCTCTTCAGTGACTAGGTCATAGTATACAGTGTGCAACAGACGAGGGATATACTTGCTAGACCAGCCATCCATTTCGTTGACAATCTTCGCATGCACTTTGTCGACCAGCGATTGCGTCACATACTTGGCAACAATCTTCTCTTCAACAATCTCGCAGCCAACAACAGGCGCACCCATCTCTAGGTGATGCTTGGCTTTGAATTCGTTGCTGACAATCTTTGCCCACGTCTGACGACCATACTTGTTGTGGTAGTCGTAGTTCTTGAGCACGACACCTTCGCCTTGACCAGCACCATCTTTGACAAGGTAGTTGGCTTTGGCTAGGCACTCAGTGAAGTGGTCGATGTTACCGTTCTTGATGATGGCAATCGGCGGAATGACATTCAAGCCTGCGGCAATAGCAGCTGGCGAGTATTCGTCATAGCTCAGCAGACGTTCTTTAGTGCGGTCGAAGACATCGAACACATAGAACCTGCGCCATGCATCATCGCTATAGGTCTTGAGCGTATGCGGTACCAGCCATTCGCCATACAGGATGTGTGAAGGGTTGGCAAAGACATAGCGCTTAACAGATTCATCCTGCACCATCGCATTCATGAATCCTGCATTGTCGTTGTCCAGTGCAAGCTCTCGATTGCGACTGCCGCATTTGATTACGGCCTCATGCATTGACGACTCACACCAAACACTGCCGTTAGTGCCGTCAATCTTGGGGAAGACATAGACTGTACCAACTTCAATGCCTTCAACTTCGGTGTTGCCGAATCGCTCAAGGTGTTGATATTTAATAAAGCTCATTTCAATCTACCTTTTCATAGGTTGCTTCGAAGATGTCAGGTTTGCACGGATAGAACTCTCCTTTCACACCTTTGATGATGTAGTCATAAGGCGAAGCCGTAATCAACCCTTCTAATGTGTAGAACGTCCAAGACACAGGGTCTTTGTTGTCTAGGTGCATTGCATATGTAAAGCAATTTGTTTCGAGTTCTGGAAACTCTTTACAGATAAGATCAGCACATGCTTTAGTGCCTGTCCACATGATCGCATCAATCACTACAGGTTTTTTGCGATATTTCATTTCTTTTTCCTTTGAAGTTTCTCTTCGTCTGTCTTGATCTTATGGCATGGCTTGCACAGCACCTGCAACTTTTCAATCTCGACAAACATTCTTTCAATGAAAACATCCCAGCTTATGAAGCCCTTCTTCGGATCTACGACAGGCTCGATATGATCTACCTGTACATCAGCGGCTACGAAGTGTTTATTGCAGGCAGCGCACTTGTAATGCATTGCCATCTTCCCCGTCTTCGCATTCACCTTCTTACCGACGAAGGCTTCCTTAAGCGCTTTAAACTTAGGAGGCCAACGTCGTGATGCTGCACGTAGAGCCGAAGTGATGAAGCTTCTGAACCTAGCTTCTGTCCATTCTCCACCGTTCCTATTTGTCATTGGGTACGGGTTCAAATGCGATGTTCGTCAGATCCAATGAACCTTCTGTCATATCAGAAAGAATGTCACGAACAATCTCTGCCGTTTCTTCAACAGACAGAGCGACGAAGTAGTAGGTGGATTGTTCTTCAGTGACACCAACAACAAATCCATTCTCTGCCACACTGATGTTAATCATTCAAGACCCTCCACGTCTGTCTTTACAAATGTTACTTCTGATACACCGAATCGATCAGCACCATATTCGATGTGATCTTTCAGTTCAGTGATGAGATAGTCTTCGTTAGTGTAGGCACTGCCAAACTCTTCCAAGTCTACCAACATCTCTACGGTCATCGTCACCTTAATCATGATGTTCTCCTAAGTCGAAGGCAAGCAAGAATAGCAGACAACACATTGCATGTGCAAGATGGCTTTTACCAGTTTCACTGTCGTTCTTTTCACCAGACGCATAGGCAGATAGATGACGGAAGGCAGCATCGATATAGCGACGACGAGCATCCGGTACCTTCTTCCAATTGTCAGGAGCATATTTACGAGCACCATATGTCAGCACGTCAACAACCTGCGTCATTGCTTTGAACGGTACCAAACTCCATTGAGGTTTGTCGTTGTCGTATTTGACGCCGACTTTGTTGAACGCTACATCTTCAGGATTGTATTGTGGTGGTTCAATGTACATGTCAATCGGTGCCCATTTGTCATATCGACTACATATCGAACAAGGTTTTTCATTGCCACTGAAGTCAGCATAGAAACAATTGCGACAATCTTTCATTGCATACCTCCGTAACACTTGGTGTCGCTTGTCAACACACCAGAGACACTGTTATTGATGACATCATCAGGCTCACCATAAACCTTCTGACACATCTCCATCAGCTTCTCTGTAAAGTCTACGCTGCTCTCCATCATCGGTACAGCTGACGCAATTAGCATAGCCATACCAACAAGATCGCGAACATTGTCTTCTGTTATAGAGAACGGTCCATACCCTGCGATGAGTAGTTCGAAGTTACCACTCCATTCTTTACCTTCGTTAACACTAGGTCGAAGGATGATGGCTACATCGTTTGGTTCAATTTTGGTGGAGTCCATAAGGGTTCATCCTCTGTTCTGCGAAGCCACAGCAATCGAGCGTTCTCAATCACTCTGTCTTCATTACCGTCATATACCTCAACACAACGGCGATACATTTCAGCTTCATCTTCAGCACCTTCTAGTATCTTCCTTGCTCTCACAGGACCGACGCTATCAATGCCTTTGATGTTATCTGCTGCATCTCCCATCAATATCTGACAGTAGAAACGCAGTCGTCCTTCATCAGGATCAATGTAGTAGGCAATGTCTTTCACGAAGTTGTAATGCCAACCTGTCACCTGATCTAAGTCTTTGTCCAACGAAACAATGACGCAATCGTCACCAAGCTTTGTCGCTTCAATGGCAATTGCGTCATCAGCTTCTTGGCCTTGCGCTATCTGTGCTGACCATTCCTCTATCAAATGCTTACGTAACACAGCATGATGTTCAGGCTTTGGTGTATCTAATCGGTTACCTTTATAGACCGCTGTTGTTGCTATCGCCTCACGGAAGTTTCCTTTACCAGTAAGGTGCATGCCCCAACGATCTACAAAATAACCTGTCTTATCAACACCGCGCACAAGGATGTCGGTGATGTAGTTGTCGAGGGTACGACGAGCTACGTTCTCCGACTGATCCTTACACGCGAACGCTATGCGGTAACAGAGAATGTCAGCGTCAACGCTGGCATACATCAGAGTACGTCTTCGTCGTCAGCAAGATTTTCAGTAGCATACTCAACCAGATCAGTGATGACCAGCTTTGACAGGCTGGGACTAACACCTTTCTTGTTCTTGTACGTCCACTCATAAGCGGTAATCATTGCCTTAGCTTTGCTACCGTTACCGATGGAGACATCGTTGTCAATATCCTGACCGTCTTCGTCGTATGCTTTGATAGGCTTCTGAGACTTACAGGTAATGTACTTACCCATCTCAGCTTTCTTCTCTTTGTTTTCCAACACAGAGATGCCCATGTCTTCAAGAGCCTTTACAGCTGCATCAGACAGGTTACACAAGTTCACTTGATAAGCATCGCTCATCTCGTTCTTCTTGTTAAGTTGTGCCCAGAAAACATCGCACTTGATTTTGACACGCTTGTTGTCGCTCATTTCATTTCCTTTAAAGGTTGATGCCTACCAATTTTAGACCGGGGGTAGGCTTCCCTGTACAGGTCGCAAGACCTATTCTATCACCAGCTTTTTAGCTGCGTCAATGTAATAACGATAGTCAATATCTCTCCAAGAGAAGTCGTTGATATCATTACACACCCACATTGGATACCCAGCAGCAACAGAGATTCGCCGTGGTTCTTCACTGTCACCGACTGGTGGCATTATCTTAATCAATTCACCGCCTGCATTGCAAGCATAGAACCGACAGATGTTTTGTTGCTGAATGTCTTCGCCGTTTGAACCAAGCATCACCAGCTTACTACTGCGTGGTACCTTTGTTCTCAGCATGAAGTCGTACTTGTTTTTGTGTGAACGTACAAAGTCTTCAATGTCTACACCTTCCAGCATCGCAGCTTCAGCAGCCATCGGTATTACTAAGCCACCCTGATCCTGATGCCAGCCTAGTCCTTCGTATTGGTACGCACCTTTACGTTTGACCTTACCATCAACATACACAGCAATGTAGTTATTGACGTCACGAATGATCATCTTTGAATAGTGTGCAAACTCAAGCTGTAGACCGACTTGTTTCTGCCACTCTGAACAGATGGTTTCATATTGTGTAACTTTCCATCGAGGCAGCTTCACCGTCACACCGTCCGTGTTGACCTGTATCAACTGCAGCCCATCAATGTTCATCAGCTTCTCAGCCAACAGACACAGGCTAAGCTGCCCGTTGATGGTGATGGTCATCGTGTATTGAGGGTCATAGAAGGGACTGTACTGGTTATTGCTGTCACCATACACACCGTTCAATGCCAGCTTCAGCATCGCGTTCTCAGCGCTGACTTTGGCGTAGCTCTTACGCTGCTGATACACGTCTTCGTAGATGTCACAGAACTTCTCAGACAGGTGCTCTGGATAGACGCGATTGGCAATGGCAATGTTCGGATACATCGAAGCAACGTCAGCGTCGATGATGCAGTAGTCATCGTCTTCACTAACAATCTGCGACTCAATAGATCCATGAATGCCACCAGTGCCGAAGTCGAATCTGAATCCACCAACACGCACGTTCAGGTTGTCAGCGACACGCCAGTTCTTCCAATAGCTGTACTGATGCTGACCTTTCTTCTTAGCCTTCAACTGTTCTTCAGAGACCCATCCCATAGGACGCTGCTCTTTGAAGAGAGCTACAGCTTCTTCGCTGGGTTTGTTGAACCACTTCTGACGCTTGTGTGTCAGGTCAGCATAGGCTGCTAGGTCACCGAGGTCGTGCTCTTCAATGTCACTGAAGACACCCTTCGTCTCTTTGATTTCTTGACGACGAAACCAGTCGAGTACAAGGTTGAATTCATACCGCAAATTATCGTGACTGGGAAAC
>OGWF01000167.1_pt1 | contig 10537 bp, 14 predicted proteins | sample 1575951 | NCBI WGS metagenome assembly OGWF01 (sample SAMN07581523, study PRJEB24739) | freshwater metagenome | place: Singapore | collected 2015-01
CAGAAATTTTCTTATATCCATCTTTCGCATTAACAAGAGTATCAGATGTGAAGCATGATATAGGAAGCCCACGACTAGAACGCCCAAAAGAAAGAATGGGAGTAGAATAACTGAGCCAATGTTTGCTGCTGTACTCATATAACCTTTGCGCATGTTCATCGTTGCTCCCAAATGCTTTTGAAACGTATGCAAACCTTTCTTGTGGTGAATTTTCGTCAGTTCTCATGTAGGATTCTTTTAGCCGACGCAATCCCAGTTCGTCAAACAGTTTATCTCTGCTATAATCGATTACAATCTCTCCCATTTTTCTTCCTTATTATTCTTTTGTTACAAATTCATCTGTCATCGGAAAAATTTGTGCAATAGCTTTTGCACATTCAATTGCAATGAGTTGATGCTCTTTTTGAGTACCATTACCAGATCTCAATTCAATGAAATGAATCCAGGATCTGAGTGTTCCATTCATGTAAATGCGACTTTCAATTAGCCCTTCTGGTAATACTGCACGGGCTTGTTCTTTTGCGATTCCGTTTTCAAGCGCCCATTTATATTCTCGTTCGACTGCAAATAGAATACGTTTTTGTGCGCGTTCCCATTCAATTGCAAGAAGCTTTTGTTTTTCGTCATTCATATCTAGTTCAACAGAGTTCTGACGATTCTTTGTATCTTGTAAACGTGCCTCACGAGTTACAAAGTTTAGATCTTTTGTCGGATCTGCATATCGTTGACTGAACTCTTGAAAACTAAAACTACGATGACGAAGAATCTGTCTTGCGATATCTCGGGTCGTTGTAATTTCTAAACATGCACTGGTCATTTCAAGAGGTGACCAGTGTTTATTTTTAACAAGATACCGAATAAGCTTTTCTGATGTTTCTGTGTTCATTTGATTGCTTGGATTTGAAACCCGCGCACAAAATGCAACCAGATCTAGTGCGTCTTCGATACCCAAACTTCTAAATTCATCTGTTGGCTGTTGATAGCTGATTAAACGAACTTGCATAATTATACCTTTTTCCAAAAATTAAACATTAATTGTGCTTCAATACCGTTAGTCGTGCGATTACTTATGATTGATTCTAATTGATTTTTTTTCTTACCCGCTTTGATCATATCATTGATATCTTTCTGGACAATGTTGTCTGGCCAGATGACTACATTATAACCTTCTTTGATCGATTTATCAGTTAACTTGCAGATTTCTCGGTTGCGAGGTTCATTGTCAGAGATCAATGTGATGTCTTCTTTCTTGACACCTAGATCAATCAGACGTTTTGCAGCTAACATGAGATTACCATCACCACTTGCAATACAATTATCAAGAAACAAACTATCGATAGGACCTTCAACGATTTTTACTGGCTTTTTGAAGTCTAATCGTTCAAGACCATACAGCAACTTTTCTGTAGAGTTGTCCGTGCGAACAGTTATATATCTAAGTTTGTCGTTTGAGTTTTCTAATGCTCGACCAGAAATTGCAATGAGTTCATTGTTTTCGTCATAAAAAGGAATGACTAGTCTAGAATCTTCAAGAATTTCTTTTCCATGATCAGGAACAACCTCATTAACAAAATTTAAGTAATTTGATGCAAACAGAAACAGATTATATAGTTCTTTAGGAATTTTTCTGTTTTTTAGATACTGTACACAATAATGTTCTTCACTTAGATGATTACAATACTCAGCAAACGCAAAAGTCTTCTTATCTACTTTATCAAATCTTGGAGTAGATGTTAGAATATGATGAGTTTCAACTACAGTGTTTGAAGTGTTTTGTGTTTTGTATCGCTCAAAAATGTATTCAGTATATAAAGTCGGATCGACATTCTTTAAAAGAGTCGCCAGATTCGTGCTGATGCCACAGTTGTGACATGCATAGAAAAGATTCACACCTTTTGCATAAACATAACCACGGGCCTTAGAGGTGTTCGTCTTACTATCACCACAAATCGGACAACTCAGTTGATATAGATTTTCTTTTTTCTGTTTAAAGTTTCGAACTTTGTGAGAAATCAATCTCACATATTTGTTATCAATATAAAGTGTCATAATATAGAGTATAATTTATTTAAACAGTGCTTGTAAAGCCCCAAGATTGACGTTGTTTATGACCCAAGTGACTGCAAATGCTCCACCAATGATCATCCACTTGTATTTGTCGATTTCTTTCATCGACTCGACAAAATTCTTTTTTTCGCTTTTTGTGTTTTTGATGTCTTCACGCAGAACATCAATTTTGCGTTCCATGTGATCTTCTAATTGATCAAGACGATTATGCAATTCTCTCAATTGCTGTTTCAATTCTTTATCTGAGTTTTCGTGCTGTTCGTGTTTCTGTTCATGGAGAGTAATCATTTTAACTAAGTTAGCATTAATATCTTTAATCTTTTCAATAGAGTCTGTTAGCTTCTCAGTGAAATAGTGTGATTGGGTAACATCCTTTTTTAACAACTCCACATCCAATCTAATATCTTGTATATTAGGTTGATTGTTGTCCATCGAAGATTCCTATTATTATTCTTTTTTTCGACAAAGCATTATAACAACAGACCATACTGTTGTCAAGGGTTTTTTTTAATCTTTACTCATAGAAGTTCATCCTCACAATCAGGAATTCTTCTATTGGAATATCTTGTATTAGAAGATCTACGATGATAAAATCGTGAGTCATCTTCATAATAAGAGGTGGGATCGTGTGCGCCCGCTATTTTTTCGCGACCTCTAGACCATGCGGCAATACCTAAAACTGCACCCATAGCTAAATGAAAAAAGCCAGCGCCCTGTAATGTGAGGGGTGACCATGGTTCTGTTACTTTACCATCAAAATATGCTTGAAGAACAGACCATAATATTGGAAAAATGATAAAATCGGTGATACAAACAACTAAGTAGAGCCATGCCATCGCAGGTCTCCACTTTCTATTCATCCAGTCTTCTTTTTTATTATTATTCTTTTCGCTCATAGTCTTGCAATAGAATCTCTATAATGTCATTATATTTGTCGATTCTGTCTTGCAGACCATTATAACCACCATTAATTGCTTTAGTTAAACCTTCAAGGTCAACATCATCAGCAAATCTATTTAGTTTGTTTTTATCCCAATACCAAAAAGCAGATTTAGCCGCACCTTCAAAAGTTTCCAAATAATCGGATACTTCTGAAAGAGCCATACCATTATCATTTGCAAAAGCTTGATAATTGTTTCTACCTGTTAATTGAATGACGCCTCGGCCTCTATATCTCCAACCATCACCTGAAGATTCAGGTCCATTACCCATTCGATTTGCATAGACTCTATTTGCTATTTTTTCAGGTTGTCTAGCATATTGTTTAGCTAAAGCGTCATTGGGAAAGTATTTCGGAAAAACTCTTCTTAAACTTTCCCATCGATAATTCAAATTCTCTTTTGTAAATTTGAAATCTCCGCTTTCATGGGCACATTGAGATAAGAAACATGCTACTCTTACATGAGTATCAATCTCATATTCTGGCATCAATCTAGAAAAGACATCATACCATTCTTTATAATTTTCATTTTTAGTTATTTGTGAAAACTTTTCAAGTGTTAAAATCATTTAATCGACTCATGTATTTGTTTTTGTTTTTTATACCATTGCTGCCATCCGATTAATTGCTCTCTTATTTCGTTGCAGGTTCCGTAGTTTTCTGCGACTGTTCTTGTTGCTTCAGAGATTTTAACGTCGGAGGTTCCTTCAATAGAATCTCGGGAGCTTGAGGGAATTTCGGAACGAGCGGCTGCGTCGTGCAAGACGACAAAAGAATTGGGAAGAGGATACATGCGATCAACTTCTTTTGTGATATAGACTGGTACTTTAGTGACAACATATTCAGTTTTCCCCTTAACATATTTTACTTTTTCGACAACTTTAATCTCTACAGCAGAACTTGCTTCTTCCGCTTTTTGTTCAGCAATCTTGACTTGCTCGCTTAATCTAGCGACTTCTTTTTTATTGTTTGCGTCGCTGTGTATAGCACCTAAAGAGTATATAGAAAAACAAAACAATACAGAAGAAATTACTGTTACCGGCGTTTTATAAAGACTCGGTAAAAAAAAAGAAACCGCTAATGCGATTAAACTAGCGATTAGAATTAAATAGATAATAATCGGAAATGTTGTTATAAACCAAATCATTTCTCAAGTTCCTTTCTTTTTATAAATTGCTTAAAAGGCATGACCATCTTTTTTAAGCCTTTCTTTACGCCAGGTTCTCCCTGAGGCCCAACGCCAGTTCCAGCAATATTACCTTGCCCAACGTTATTCACGGGAACATCTTCTAGCAATTCTTCTTTTTTCATTTGAGATTCCTTAAAACATCAACAATAACACTATCTAAAGATATATCTGAAGATAGTATATTCTTACTATTAATTCCTAAAACACGCTCTGGCATATAATTTAAAAATACCAAAAAAGTTTTCAGTATATGAAAATGTTTTGGTTCAATATAAAAAAACAATAACCGAGTCGCTTCAATTCCAAATACATTATATAAGACAACAAGATGATTTAAAATCAATCTTTCTTTAATATCTCCACGCTTTTCGTAACGATAAAAAAGTCTTTTTAAATAAACGAATCGCTTCATGTCATCATCAAATTCGCTCATGATTATGTTTGGTTTATCATACAATTTCATGGCGAATATGATAACGTTATCTTCTGTCAAGTTTTCGAACATTAATCTATTCTAATATCCTCGTCATCAGAAGCAATTTCATTCATACCTTCTTCGTCAACAACTTCAGCATGAAATTCATATTTGCCATCATCATCGAGTAAATAAATTAAGTACAGATAATAATTATTTTCAAGTTCATGTCCGAATTGATGTAGATCGAAGAATAATTCATCTCCTTCAAAATCAACATCATAAAGTGCAGGCATATCTAAACCATAGCGATGAAGAACTTTTCGTACTTTCTGAATGCCTTCTTGAGGGGCAAAAATTGGTACGGAAAGTTCTCCATCTAGTCGCACATTTACTTCGACACGAACTCGTGGATTGTTAATTGAAGACGAATTTGCTTCTGTCGGCTCATGAGCATCAATTGCTTGTCCGACTTCAATGTTTCTAAGTTCGTTGAGTAGTTTCATTATTATGCGTTAGGAAATACTGTGTTATCGTTTGCGGTTGGTGTTCCATCTTCAGTCATAGAACCCATTGCGATTAATGTTTCGACATGAACACGACCAGCGCGACCACCTGTTCCTGTTGTAACTTTAACCCATCCAGCATGACCGCCTTTTGGATTTGATGTTACATTCTGTTCTGTTGTATCTACACCAAACACACCAACTGTTTGTCCGCTTACCCAGACGTTACCTGTTGTGTTAGCATATAATGCAGATCCATTAGCATTAACACCCGCAACAATTGTAAACTTAGGTGCGTTGTTTGCTTGATCTTTTGATCCCCATAAAGCCATTTTTTTCTCCTAAATGTTTTATTTATTTATTGATCGCCTGAGGAGCGAACAAAAGTTGTTTGTAGTTCTGGATTCGGTTCGAATTTCTCATCCGAATTCTTTTTCTTTGCTTTATTATGAAGGCTTTTCACGATCTCTAACTTTCTCGATTCCTGCAAAGATTCTGTATGTACAGTATGTCTTGGTGGTGGCTTCAGTTTAAGAGGCACCTTTCGTCTAATATTTCTTCTCGACGCCAATTTAGCAAATGACTTTAATCTTTGAGACGCGAAACCCAAGTGATGTCTTCCTTGTTTTTCGCGTTTTCTCTGATACTCGTAAGATGTCGGATTAACCTCAGTTCTGCCTGGTGTTAAATCTTCATCTAGTTCCATATTAATCCTCTTTTGCCATTTTTGTAGCAGTTGCATACATTACGCTTTTTGCTTTATCACCATAACGTGCCTTGAAACTAGAAAGTTTCTTTTTCATTCCTTTAACATTCTTTTCCATTTCTGCTTTTTCATCAGAAGTCAAAGAACGTTCATCTAGTTCAACTTCTTCTTTTGCCAGTTTTCTTGCAGCGGTCATGATTCCCTTCTGACGCTTAACTTCTTTTTTAGCGTGTTCTGCTCGGGCTTCTGTGTCATCGTCTCTGTGTGCAACACCACCTTTAAAAGCATGTGAACCTAGATTTTCTGAAGATGCTCTGATATATCTTTGAAGACCTTGTTTGCTGATTTCATCAAGTTGTTCGAACTCTTCAGAAACTAGAAATTCTTCTAGCTCATCAATTGTATACATGCTCAAATCAACATCTTCTTGTACTTTAACACCCTTTACTGCGGCATCTGCAACCTTAGCTTTTGGACCTTTGCCTTCAGCTTTTGCTTGAGCAATTTTAAGTTCTGCATTAAACTCTTCTTCTGTTGGTTCTTCTACCAACTGTGTCATGGCTGTGATTGCAGCTAGACCATACTCTTCATACATGTTAATAAGGTCTAAGAAACCGTACTCTTCACCAATTTTTACACCAGATTTCATGCGTTCGTAATTTTTACGACTCATACCATGCTTGGCTTTAAACTCGTCATCAGTAAGTTCTTTTGCTGCCGGCTTTGCGGGTGCTTCTTTTTTAGGTTTAGCTTCATCATAGTGTGAAGTACCATATTTTCCTGTATGGCGAACACCAGTTTTTGTTGTGGTGATTGTGCCACCGCTTGAAGTTTTCCATGAAGCACTCTCACTTAAAAGATCTTCGGTAAGTTTTTTCTTACGCAAAAGTTTGAAATCGTGAGCATCAATTTTGTTATTTTTATTTGCATCAATCTTATGTTGATTGCCCTTTAGCTCTTCGTCCATAACTTTCATTACAGCATCAGCTACGCTTCTTAGTGTTTTGTCATTAAAGGTTGACATTTATTTCTCCTGATTAAATTAAAATCATCCAATCTGCTTTTGTTAAAACTTTCAGATTGTTGTTTGTTGGTATGACAGAAAGTACATATGTTTCACTTGTGCCGTCAAGAAAATGACGTAATGTATAATCTAAATTATTCAATCCCGTTCCAGATTCGACAGAAGTTCCACCGCTAGCAAAACCACCTTGTATAATTTCGCCATTTGCGGTGTTCATTGTCATCGCGCCAATATTATATTCTATCGGACTATCAGCACTTCTAGTTGACCATGTGCCCCCAGTAACAGTCACGTTTCTCCAAATTCTATATGATACTGTAGCGTTAGAGTCTACATAAACGTGAAATATATTTGGTATAACAATATTATTTTGTCTATCTGTTTTAAGTCTAAACGCAATCATGGGATAATCTGTTCCTGCTGTAGCTAATGTGTCAGCTTCAGCAATAGTAAATCCTCTTCCGATACCCTCAATCTTACCGTGAATATCAAATTCACCTTCTGACATTACAGCAGAACAAATTTGACGCATTGTAGAATTGCTTGTTGTAGCTCCGACATTTTTAATCTCTTGTCGAATATGCAAACAAGCAGTTGTCATATAAGTTGTCGCGTTTCTGTTATCGTTGTGAAAGATATGTGCGACATATGGAATGCCATCAACGACAAAACCAGCGCGAACATCACCGACACCGAGCCATTCTAAATCCATCCAGAGAATATTGCCTTTTGTTGGATCTAGAGCATTGTTATCGACATCAGTATTTGTTTGATATGCGTATCCAGAACCATCTAACTTATCAACATTCCATTGACTTTGAGGCACTCTAGTTTCAACAATAGTACCTGTAGTATTTGAACGAAGAACAAAATTATAATTTGTCCCATCACTCTCGAAATAGATTCCGTTATTGTCATCAAAATAACCAACTCGCTGTACGAGATTGGCTTTTGGTTGATCCATAATAAAAGAAATTAAAACTTGCGTCGATTTACCGGGTTGATAGGGTATGCTTGCTTTTGATTGACGAATGACACTATCATTATTAGCGGTTGCTACGTTCATTAAAACTGTACTTTCTGCTTTAATGAATTGAGAGTTCGCAGTTCCTGTTACTTTAGTGTCAAATTTACCGTCTTCGGCACCGACATTCTGTGATAGAAAAACAGTTTTAGGGTTAGATGTTCTCAATCTACCAAAAGCATCAACAATAGAACCTGATGGTGTTAATGTTTCCATTAAACCAAATAGTTCATATCTGGTCAGAACCTGACCAGAATCAATCTTCATCAAATCTGTTCTAAATTGTGCCATTTATCACCAAGCTTTACAGGACCAATATCTTGCTTTGTCTTTTGGTTTTGGAACTGATGGATCATCGCAACCATGTCTTGCTCTAAAAGACTTTTTTCTTTCAGGGTTATTCTTTTTAATTGTCATGTTGGGATCGCCAAATTCAACTTTCTTAGCTTTTCCATCACCATCAGGATCAACATAAACTTTCGATTTCTTAACATCACCCGACATTGGTGTATTTAATTTAACTTTCTTACCTTTGTATGTAGCTTCGTCAAGTTCAATTTCTTCTTTCAAATTATCTTCTGCTTGCTTTAAAAGACCTTTTACAACAGGGGCTTTAAGTTGGCGATGTCTTGGAACTGATAGATGTTTCTTTGAACGTGGATGCTCTAAGATATCGTGAGATCCTGTAGTTCTAGAAAGTGACCAGCCTTGTTTCTTCAAATGACTGTGTAATGCTCTGGTGTCCATATTAGCACCAACCATTTCATCTAGATTATCATAGTCTTCTTTGACTGGAACACAATTTGGAACTTCCTTACCGTTCTTCTTCTTTTTACCAATCATTTCATAACCCTTCCAACATGGGTCATCTTTCATTTCTTCGATATGTTGTTTAAAAGTTTTCATCCAATCACCCTCTTTGCTTTCCAAGTTTTTAGGTCTATGCCTTGTTTTTTTAGTTCGTCTTCTTTTTGTGCAGACATTGATGTTGCGACTTCTCCGCTACCACCAATGGTTTCTGCAACTTGAGTAGCTTTACCAGTTCGTTTTTTTATTTTTTCACCCATATCTCGGGCTGGACTTTCACCCGCAGCCGCCATTGAAATGCCAGGTTCTATTCCTTTGTCGATGGACTCATCGAGATTTTGTTTTTGGCGTTCGCGGATTTGTTGTAGTGTGATTTTGTAACTTTCACCTTTGACTTCTTCGGTGCGAATTGTTCTTGAATCGTTGTATTCGCCACTGGCTGCTTTGGAGCTTGCACTGTCAAATTGTTCTGTTTGATATCTTCTTGTGACTTTTTGTTTAACTTGAACAGGTTTTTTAGAAATTTTAGCATTTGTGTTTCCTTTGATTTTTATAACATATTGGTTACCGATATTAGCAACTTCTCCATTATGTTTTAATGCTTCTTTTGATGCGTGTCCTGCATGTACGAATTTTTTAATCTTGTTATTAGAATCTTTAACAAACGTATGCTTTTCGTAACTCTCATTTATGGATTTACCAAGCAATAATGCAGTCATCGCAGAATTATCTGATAATGAATATTCTTCGTTCTGTTCTTCGTGTTCGCCATCTTTCAGTAGCTTTAGAAATCTAGAAGCTTCTTCAGGTGTATCAGCTTTAATTGTAAACGTAACGGCTTCTGAGATAAACGAATCGAATTCTTCATTCATCTTTGTGATATTTCTGACATCAACAAGTTTATCATGAACACTTCGATGTGTTACTGTACCTTCTTTACCATATCTACCAAACCCATAATATGTAAGACCTAATTGAATTGCTTCTTCATGGGCTTTTGAGCCTTTAGGTGGTAGTTTATCATGAGCCTTTTTCGTGACTGGCGGTAATTTGTCATTTTGATGCAATTTATAACCAACCCAATTGCTCGATATATCATTTTTAGGTGGTTGAGAAACGAAGTCCTGAACATCTTTAAATAGATTTGTCATTTCTTCGGTCTTTTGTTGTTTCACTTCTTCTGGCGCAGTTCTCAAATCTTCAGAATTATCAAATTCATGATAATTATTACCGAACATTTTTGCATATTCGGATCTTGCGGCTTGAACAGCATCCCATTTCTCTTTACGAATGTTTTCGGGAACTGTTCGACCGCCATCTTTCCCGCGCTGAATATTTCTTTGTCGAGATACCTCATCGCTTGTATTGACCATAACCATCTTCGACTCATAACCCAATTCTTCTAATTGCTTTTTAAGTTTCGCAATCTTTTTTGGATTATCACCTGTACCATTAATTATCAGACCGTTTCTGCCCTGAATAGCAAGTCTCTGTCTAAGTTCGGTAACGCTTTTAGCTCTTCCCCGAACAATATTTCGTTCCTGCTCTTCTTCATCTGGCATTGTCTTATCAAGACCATTTTTGTCCATTAGATATTCTAAAGCTTTATCTGAATTGATCTCTGTCAATCCATTACCAGCTAATGTATTTTTCAGTACAAAATCTTTACCAGAACCAGGACCACCACCTAGAAAAACAACTTTAAAGATACCTTTGTCGTGAACACCCTCAAGTAATGAGAATTGCTCATCTACAGATTTAGTGTGAGACAAAGTCTGAGTGTCGCACAGACTTTTGTTGTTTGAAAATGTATATTTTTTAACACTCATATTGTTTGCCTCTTCAGTATTATTTCTTTT
>OGWF01000168.1_pt1 | contig 10513 bp, 9 predicted proteins | sample 1575951 | NCBI WGS metagenome assembly OGWF01 (sample SAMN07581523, study PRJEB24739) | freshwater metagenome | place: Singapore | collected 2015-01
GTTTCCCGTCACGATAGCCACAAAACGGTAGCGCTACTAGCTAATAAAGGTGACGCTGCTCGTGAAATTCTTGACCGTATTAAGATTGCTTACGAAGCGCTTCCTGACTGGCTACAGCAGGGCGTGGTTGAATGGAATAAGGGTTCGATCGAGCTTGAAAATGGCTGCAAGGTTATTGCAGCAGCCACCAGTTCGTCAGCAATTCGTGGTAAATCAATTTCGCTCCTATATATTGACGAAGCCGCATTCGTTGAGGGATGGGATGAATTTTTCGCTTCGGTCTTCCCGACTATTTCGTCTGGTGAAACGACTAAGATCTTGTTCACCTCCACCCCGAATGGGCTGAATCATTTCTATAAGACTTGTATGGGTGCTAAAGAAGGCACTAACGGTTATCAATACGTAGAAGTTCCCTGGCAGCGTGTTCCTGGTCGAGATGAAAAGTGGAGGCAAGAAACTCTTGCCGCTATGGATTTTGATCATGAGAAATTTGCTCAGGAATTTGAATGTGCTTGGTTGGGTTCGTCGGGCACGCTAATTTCTGGTGCCACGTTGAAAACGCTAGTTGCCAAATCTCCTATTGTAGCCAGAGATGGTCTATCTGTTTATAAGGAAAAGGAAGGTAATCACCAGTATGTCATAGTATGTGACGTATCTCGAGGTAAAGGTCTTGACTATTCAGCTTTCCAAGTAATTGATGTTACAAATATGCCTTACGTTCAGGTATGTACATACAAGAATAATATGGTTACACCTCTTGACTATGCTAGCACAATATATCAAACTGCGAAAGCCTACAACAATGCATCTATCCTTGTAGAAATCAATGACACGGGAGGGCAGGTAGCTGACTCCTTATTCTATGACTACGAATATGAAGGAATTATCTATACAGAAAACGCAGGAGCTAGGGGCAAGCGTATTTCAACAGGATTTACCAAAGGTGGTGGGTCGGATAGAGGAATCCGCACAACCAAGACCGTAAAAGCTATTGGCTGTTCTATGCTGAAGCTGCTTGTGGAACAGCGTCAGCTTATTATTAACGACCACAATACAATATACGAACTTTCTCGATTTTCAAAAAAGGGAACTTCGTACGAAGCCGAACCGGGGTGCAATGACGATCTAGTAATGGGCTTAGTTTTGTTTGGATGGATGTCAGACCAACAGTATTTTAAGGATCTGACTGATATCAATACATTACAGAAGCTGAGGGATAAGACAGACGAAGAGTTGGAAAACGATCTTGTTCCATTTGGATTCATAGAAACTGGGCAACCTGAGGATGATGTGATCGATCTAGTCCAGAATCCGAGACCAGAGTTTCAATTCTTCTAACTTTTTTGATTTTATAAATATCCCGAGATATACTTAATATATGCCTTCTTACAAAGGAGATTACAATGGCGTTTCAAGTCAGCCCTGGTGTAAACGTATCTGAGATCGATCTTACAACAGTTGTTCCTGCAGTTTCTACTACCACGGGCGCTATCGCCGGTGTATTCAGCTGGGGTCCTATTAACAAGTTTCAGCTTGTAACTTCAGAAAACGTTCTCGCCAATCTATATGGTAAGCCAACAGCTTCCAATTATGAGACGTGGTTTTCTGCAGCTAACTTCCTAGCATATTCTGGTGGTCTATACGTTTCTCGTGCAGCCAATACTTCAGATGCCACAGGCGTTACTGGGGTACTTTCAGCTGTTGCTAACACTGGCCCTCTAGCAAATACTCTTGCTAACATGATCCTCAGCTCAGATGATTACGACACTAAGATCGACAACATCGATGAGGATACTCGCTTTATTGCTCGTTATCCAGGAGCTCTAGGCAACTCGCTAAAGTATCCGTGTGCGATACAGCCAATGCTTATAGCGAAACAGTATCTATGTTTAACTACGTAGCTACGTCAGACGGCACAACAAGCACTAACTCGACATTTGTACCTACATCAGCAGGTATCGAAGTTACAGTTGGTTCAGATACAGCTAACGTATTCTTCGTTGCCAGCACTAGTGCAAATGGTATTTCTTCTAACGGCGCTGTTAACACTGCGTTCTGCGATACGTTCATGAATAACCTCAGATCCAACCTGGTCATTGGGGATTACATCGAAGTAACAGACGTAAATAATAACAAGCAAAAGCTAAGAATTAAAAATCTAAGCAACGTCGATGGTACCGGTAACTCATCGCAGACATATACTCGTTTCTTTAATATTACATTTGACTCGGAATACACACTAGCTTCAAACGTATCATCTAACACGTTTGGTAAGTATTGGGAGTATTACAACGTTGTAGATACAGCCCCTGGTCAAACAGACTATACGTATAATGTGCGTGGGGATACATCGATCAACGACGAACTACACGTAGTAGTTACGGACGAAGATGGTAAATTCACGGGTGTTCCTGGACAGGTGCTCGAAGTATTCCAGGGTCTGTCTCGTGCTTCTGATGCTAAGCAAGACGATGGTACTTCCCTATACTTCCGTGATGTTATCAACACCGTATCTAATTACGTATGGGTTGGTAGAGATATCACAGGTGCATCTTCCAACACAGCTGTAAATCTTGTTGCTGACACTAACCGCAGACCAACCACGCTTTCGTTCCAAGTTGGATCAGATGGTGCTAACGAATCAACGGTAGCTCCAGCAGACGTGATGAGAGGTTACGATGTGTTTAAGGATGCGCAGTCTGTTGACATCGGCCTTGTCATTGCTGGTAAGCCACTCGGTACCGGCGGTACCCAGCTTGGTAAGTATCTGATTGACAACATCGCTGAGTCGCGTAAGGACTGCATGGTGTTTATCTCACCAACTAAGTCAACTTCAGATACGCCAGCTACAGCAGCTGCCGCAGTAACAGCATTCCGTAACGGACTTGGTTCATCATCATATGCAGTTATGGACTCTGGTTATAAGTACCAATACGACAAGTATAATGACGTCTATCGTTGGGTTCCACTAAACGGTGATGTTGCTGGTCTTGTTGCTCGTACAGATGATCTGCGTGATCCATGGTTCTCGCCTGCTGGTTTCAACCGCGGTCAGATTAAGAACCTAATCAAACTAGCTTGGAATCCTACCAAGGAAGACAGAGACGTTCTTTATAAGAACGGGGTCAATCCAGTTGTAACTTTCCCAGCTCAGGGTACTGTTCTATATGGAGACAAGACTCTACTTGCTAAGTCTTCAGCGTTTGATCGCATCAATGTACGTCGTCTGTTTATCGTACTAGAAAAGTCAATCGCCAATGCTGCTACTTCACTGCTGTTTGAGTTCAACGACGAATTCACAAGACTGCAGTTCCTCAACACCGTTGAGCCGTTCCTCCGTGACGTCAAGGGCCGCCGTGGCATTTACGACTTCAAGGTTGTATGTGATGAGACAAATAACACCGGAGAAGTAATTGACTCAAATCGCTTTGTCGGTGACATTTACATCAAGCCAGCGCGCTCGATTAACTTCATCCAACTTAACTTTGTTGCTGTAAGAACGGGCGTTGAGTTCTCCGAGATCGTCGGACAGTTCTAATAAATAGATTTTAGGAGGATTTATTCAATGGCGTTCAATATTAACGATATTAAGGCTCAGCTAGCAGGAGGTGGTGCAAGACAAGCCCTCTTCCAGGTTTCTATTCAGAATCCTGCCACATCTGCAGCTAACCTAAAGACACCATTTCTAGTACAGGCTTCTCAGATTCCTGCTTCAACGTTGGGGACCATTCAGGTCCCCTACTTTGGACGCATTCTGAAGCTAGCAGGGGATAGAACATACGAAGCATGGAACGTAACTGTCATCAACGACGAAGACTTCCTTGTTCGTAATGCAATGGAGCAGTGGTCTAACGAAATTAATGGTATGTCGACAAACGTTCGTCGTCGTAATACATATAAGTCGCAGGCCCAGGTGCTACAGTATGGTAAGAATGGTGATGTAATTCGCCAGTATACCTTCCATGGCATCTATCCAACTGACATCTCAACTATTGATCTATCTTGGTCAGAAGTTGATGACTATGAAAGATTTACCGTCACATTCCAGTATGACTATTGGACAGTTGATGGTCGTGGTAGAACTGGCGAGTCTACAGCGGGCGAATAAGTATATTATTGAAGTTTTGATTATCCGGAGTCTGTATGGCCGAGTTATTTGGTTTTGAAATTAAGAGAAAACAACAAGAGCTTCCATCGTTTGTTCCCAAGAGCGAAAACGATGGAGCTGTTGTTGTTGCAGAAGGTGGTGTTTACGGTACGTACGTCGATCTAGATGGATCGATTAGAACAGAATCGGAACTAGTTAACAAATATAGAGAAATGGCTCAGCATCCCGAAGTTGATGCTGCTATCGATGACGTCGTCAATGAAGTTATCACTCAAGAGCCAGAAACTAAAGTTGTTGAGTTAATTCTCGACGATCTAGACCAGCCCGATCGTATTAAAAAATTACTTACCAAAGAATTCGATGAAGTGTTAAGACTTCTCGAATTTAACGATCTTTCGTATGATGTGTTTAGACGCTGGTATGTAGATGGTAGATTGTATTACCATGTAGTCGTGGATGAAGAAAAGCCCCAAGAAGGAATTCAGGAGCTACGCTACATTGACCCCCGGAAGATACGCAAGGTTAGAGAGCAAAAGCGCAAGAAGGTCGCTGCCACAGTAACCACTTATCAGACCGCAGCTGAGTACTATATGTACAACGACAAGGGGTTTGCTAAGACAGCTGGTAACTCATCCATTCCTACAAACTCAGTTGGTGGATTGAAGATTGCTAAAGACTCTATCATTCATTGCACATCTGGTCTTACATCCGTAAACGGTGACCTAGTACAGTCATACCTACATAAAGCTATTAAGCCTCTCAACCAGCTGAGATCTATGGAAGATTCACTGGTTATTTACCGTATCTCTCGTGCTCCAGAACGCCGTATCTTCTATATCGACGTAGGTAACTTGCCTAAGATGAAGGCAGAACAGTATCTGCGTGACGTCATGACTCGTTTCAAGAATAAGCTGGTGTACGATGCTGCGACCGGGGAAGTAAGAGACGATCGTAAGTTTATGACGATGCTAGAAGACTTCTGGCTTCCACGACGTGAAGGCGGCAAGGGTACTGAAATTACTACCCTGCCAGGCGGACAAAATTTAGGTCAGATTGATGATATTGTATATTTCCAACGTAAACTATACAAGTCGCTCAATGTTCCTATTTCCCGCTTAGACCCAGAGTTACAATTCAACTTCGGTCGAGCAACAGAAATAACCAGAGACGAAGTTAAGTTTGCTAAGTTCATTAACAGACTACGCAATAAGTTTGCTGTCCTGTTTACAAAGATCCTCGAACGTCAGCTAATCATGAAGGGTATTTGTACTCCTGAAGATTGGGATGATTTCAAGCAAGCTATTAGATATAAGTTTGCTCAGGATAACTACTTTGCTGAGCTCAAGGAAACGGAGATCCTAAGAGATCGTATCACGATGCTTAGAGATATTGATGACTTCGCCGGTAAATATTATTCGCATGACTGGATCCGCCGTCACGTTCTTCGTCAATCAGATCAGGAAATTGAAAAGATTGATGAGCAGATTCAAGATGAGATGGACAATCCACAGTATAATCCTCCGGATGTTCAGGATCAACAAGCAAATGTTGCCGCTGATGCTCAGCCCCAGGAAGATATGGGCCCACCTCAATAAGATTTATAAATACTAAGATATAAGGTTAAAGGATATATTTTATGCCTACTACAGATGATCTACTAGGTCAAGCGATTGAAAAGAATCCTGTCGATTTCGCCGACACGCTGAATAATATTCTTATGCAGAAGGCTCACGAAAGAATTGAGCAGCATAGGGTAGAATTAGCCCAGGCTATTTACGGTGATGACGATGGGGACGACCTTGAAGCATCAGTAGATGATGCAGAGGATGACGATTCTGATGATGATTTCGACCTAGACGACATTGATCTGGAAGATCTTGATATTGACGATCTTGACCTGGACGACATCGACTTAGAGGACATTACAGATGAAGACGCTTAAGGATTTATTCGAAGTATACAAGCCAAAGTCGCCAGACGAGCAGAAGTTTGTCGATAAGCACGTGACGATCAAGCACAAGGATCGTAACGGCAATGGCGATGACGTCTTCAAGGGCAACACCAAGTACATCAAGCGCAAAGAAGAGCGCCACGGTTACGATGTGGGCGACGATGAGAAGGTGTACGAAGAAGTCGAAGATCTTGATGAATCAGTTGCTAAGGTTGCTAATCACCTAATCAAGCGCTACGGCGAAAACGTCCGTAAGAGCCATGTTCGCTCAGCTGCTAACGATTTCGGTGTGGGCTTCGTTGCCCTCTCTCACCACGTTCGTAAGAAGCTCGGTGTCAATAGACTCGATGAAGAGCAGATCGATGAATCATCAACTCCAGCTCTAAATGCTGTATTGAGTGGACATGCCGGCAAAACATACAGAGAAGTTTTTGCCAAGCATGGTGACAAGCTCCATGGTATGATGCAAGCAGTAAAGAAAGAGCGTGACGAAGTTGCTAAGGCAGCTGGATCATCACGTGCTGCAATGCGCCACGACACTGCTCTTAAGGCATATAAGAGCTACAAGAACAACATGCAAGAAGAGTTAGAGCTGGAAGAAAAGAAGCTCACTCCAGCTGAGATGAAGAAGCGCGAAGAAGTTGCTAAGGCAATCGAGCGTGAAAATCCAAAGATGGATAAGTCGATGGCTTATGCTATCGCTACCAAGACAGCTAAGCGTGTTGCTGAAGGCGTTGTACCTACAGCTGATGAACCAACTGAGCACGACAAGAAAATGGCTCAGAAGGTTCGCGATCTTCTTGCTAAAGAAAAGAAGCCAGTTAAGGAAGAAGCAGAAGAGATTGATGAGCTATCGAAAAATACACTAGGTGCATACGGAAGCAAAGCTTTACGCGCAGGTCTCAGCGGTGATGAGAAGAGTGAAAAGAGAATGAAGGGTGCTAATCTTGCATCAGCTAAGATGTATCCTGATCAGTATAAGAAGTCCCCATTAAAAGCAAAAGTTGTTGCTAAAGAAGAAGTTGAAGAACTTGATGAAGCTGATGGTACCGGTACATATTCATTAAATGCAAAGCACAAAAAGCATAATGAACTTGTCAAAGCTGGATTCGAACACCAAGCATTCAAGCATAAGGGCGGTAACGTGATGCACACGTACTGGAGCCCAGGATATAGAAATGCAGATCTTCAAAAAGTTCTCGGAGAAGAAACTGAACTAGATGAGATTTTTGCTTCTGATTATTCAGGCACACTCGGTAAATTTAAAAAGTCCGTCGAGGCTGCCGAAGCTGCTCATGCAAAAGGTAATGCGGATAGAAGACAATACCACCTAGATAACGCGAGAAATAGACTTCTAGGTATGAAATCTACTGACACAGCCAAACTCAAGAATTCCGATCATTATGACCGTTATAAGAAACTACGTAATCTAAAAGAAGAAGTTGAAGATCTAGAAGAGCTTTCAGTTAAGAAACTAACTGACTACACTGCGGCCGCATCAGATGCTCGTCGTCATCGTGGTATGCCTACTGCTAAGCTTGATAATCGCTACAAAGGCGTTATGAGAGCAGGTGATAAGATTAATAAGGGCTTCTCTAAGGTACATGCTACCGAAGAAGTTGAAAATCTAGAAGAGCTGTCAAAGAAGACTCTTGGTTCTTATGTCAAGAAAGCATCGACTCAAGCATTTGGTAAAGGGTATACCGGCGGTTCTATGATGGTTCGTGGTGATATGAATCGTGATAAAGAAGAAGAAAATATTGGCAAAAAGAATGTAGATAAAGGTGTTAGACGCCTTGCTGGTATCTCAAAAGCCACTGATAAACTTACCAAAGAAAACATTATCAACAACGCTATTGAAAAGTTTATGCCAGAACTAGAAGACTATGTTCCTATGACACAGGAAGAAAAGCTTCAGTCAAAATTAACTGGTTTATCTGAGTCTCATATTCACACCCTCACGGACCTGTTCCACCGTTTAAGTGAAGATAATCAAATCAAGATGCTTAGCGCTATTGAAACCCCAGAGGGCATTGCAGGTATGTTGGACTTCGCATTAGAAAATAGAGGTGAATAATGGCCGTAACTATTACATCAAATAGAAAAAATACATCGGCTGTTATCCACGTTGCTAGTGCCAACGCTACGCTTGTCGTGGCTGGTAATAGCTCTGTAAGTGATGTAGCTATCGGTGACGAAACGCTTACAGGAGCTTACATTACTCAGATGTATTGGGGTATTGATCCTGCTGGCTACGCAGTTGTAAAGCGGGATAGTACTACAGTTGCTGTATACGACTCAACTGGCTACAAAGATTATGCTGGATGTGGAATGCCTCTATCCGTCGGACAATCCGGTAACATTTCAGTTGAATTTGTAGGCACATCTAACGCATATCTACTTTTTGAAGTCCAGAAAGTTGGGGACTTCGTAACCGAATATATGCAGAACTAAGAGGATAAGATGAAACTTATTACAGAAACTCTTGACGAACTACAGTACGTCACAGAAGCAAAAGAAGATGGTTCGAAGAATCTGTACATTGAGGGCATCTTCCTTCAGTCAGCTATTAAGAACCGTAACGGTCGTATGTATCCAGAAGGTATCATGGATCGCGAAGTAGAGCGCTACATGAAAGAAGCTGTTGAGACAAAGACTGCTATGGGTGAGTTAGGCCATCCGAATGGTCCTCAAATCAATCTGGATAGAGTTTCTCACCGTATTGTTTCTCTTCGTAAAGAAGGCACTGACTACATCGGTAAGGCACTAATCACCAACACACCAATGGGTAATATTGCTCGTGGTCTTATGGAATCTGGTGCTCGCCTAGGCGTATCATCGCGCGGCATGGGATCCCTCAAGATGAATAAAGAGGGCGTTAACGAAGTTCAAGACGATTTCAGACTAGCTACGGCCGCTGACATTGTCGCTGATCCATCAGCTCCTAATGCTTGGGTTGATGGCATCATGGAATCAGTTGAATGGGTCTATGATGAGAGAATGGGCTGGAAAGCTATTGAACTAGCTGAACAAGCAAAGAAGCAAATCGAAAGAGCTGTTTCCTCTCGCGAACTTGAAGAGAGAAAACTAAGAATTTTTGAAAACTATATGCATAAACTTTCGAAAATTACGAATTAATAAATAATATAAAATTACCTCAAAGGAGTATAAAATGGCAGAGAAGGAAACACCTGAGATTGTCGAAAACGAAGTAATCGATCAAATCGATGAAGCTTCGGCTGCAGACACACTCAAGCCAGGCGCTGGTTCTGGTGGTACAGAATCGAAGGCAGCGACCCTAGCTACTTTCACATCACTACTTGCCCAGCTTGGCAAAGAAGATCTATCTAAGCTCTTTAATGACGTTCAGTCTCAGTTTGGTCCTAACAAGGCTCCTGGTGCTGAAGACAAGTCAGCTTCGAACCGTGCAACCGTCGATGCTAAGCCTTCTGCTGCCGTTGGCAAGGGTGCTTGGAAGGAAGACGTTGACGAAATGTTCGGTGGTGAAGAACTTTCTGAAGATTTCCGCGAAAAGGCAACAACTGTTTTTGAAGCAGCTGTTAACACTCGCATCAACATCGAAACTGCTCGTCTTGAAGAAGAGTATGAAGCTCGCGCTGCTGAACTTGAAGAGCAGTATGAAGCTGATCTTCAAGAAAAAGCTAATGAAATGTTCGAAGAGCTATCGGGTAAGCTTGATCAGTATCTTGACTATTGCGTTGAGCAGTGGATGGAAGACAACAAGATTGCAGTTGAAACATCACTTCGTGCAGACGTTGCAGAGTCGTTCATCGGCGATCTTCACAACCTATTCACTCAGCACTACATCACCGTTCCTGAATCAAAGGTTGACATCGTCGCTGAGATGAAGGCTGAACTCGAAGAAGTTAAGAATAAGCTTAACGAAACACTCGATGAAAAGATTGCTCTTCAGACTGTTATCGAAGAAGCCACTAAGGAAGCTGCATTCGATGAGATCTCAGAAGGTCTTGCCGAAACCCAGGTCGAAAAGCTTCGTACACTTGCTGAAGGCATCGAATATACAGATGCTGACACATTCCGCAAGAAGCTAAACATTGTCAAGGAAAGCTATTTCACTGGCAAGAAGGCTTCAACCTCAACTGGTCTGATCACTGAAGAAATCGATGGCGACGATAACACCGACGCGTCGACAGGCTTCACAGCACCTGGCATGGACAAGTATGTTCAGGCAATTGCTAAGTCGGTGAAGTAAAAGTTTTTATAAATATTAATAGCTTGAAATAAGCATTAATACAAGGGAGAAGTAAATGTCATATCTAGCTGAAGAAATTCAAAACAAGTGGAAGCCAGTGCTTGAGCACGCTGATCTTCCTGAAATTAAGGACGCTCACAAGCGCGCCGTAACTGCTCAGGTTCTTGAGAACACTGAGAAGGCTATCAATGAAGCTCGTATCGTGACTGGGAAACAGCTT
>OGWF01000169.1_pt1 | contig 10460 bp, 15 predicted proteins | sample 1575951 | NCBI WGS metagenome assembly OGWF01 (sample SAMN07581523, study PRJEB24739) | freshwater metagenome | place: Singapore | collected 2015-01
GATGTGCTATTAAATTATGAATTGACCATCTGAATCGTTGAGGTAACAAAGCTAAAAATGTTTTCATATCATTATATCCTTAATTTCACTATCTGAAACCACCGCCAAATCATTAACCTTTAGAAATCCCTTGCTCACTGGCGCCCAAGAGTGACGGCAATTATAACCACCGCCCGCCGTTAAAGGTGGACCACTTGATGGCTGTCCATTGTCTAGCTTGATGATTTGCTTTTTAGATAGCACTTTTCCAACAAGTTTACGACAAAATGGTCTAGTTATCCCATCTTTAGGCCCAACATAAATGAAGTTCTCTAAGCCAGCTTCATCAGCATTTAAAGCATTGATAGATCTTCCAAATTCAGCGATCTTTGTTCTTGCTTGAGTAGTACCAACACCAACAGACTTTTCAAAAGCAATTCTCATTTGATCAAGCACTGGCTTAGAACTTCCAACAATAACGGCGGTTGTTGCCATATTGCGAATTGCACTACTAAGAGAAGGCAAGATTTGAGCATCAAAGACTTGTGATGAAGTCTGTTGAGCAATAGCTTGAATGATATTGGGAGGTGCTGATCTAAACTCAGGATCAATCGCAATTGTTGCCTTATTGATCAATTCCACTATATCCACTTGAGAACGCTCAAAATATGTCAAAGCGTCTCCCATGCCACTTGAGATTAAAAAAGATTTAAGTTCATCAGGTGACATCGCAACAAGCATTTGCCCTTGACCTTGTTGCACCATTTCAGCGATTGCACGATATAATCGATTGGTCGCTTTTTTCATCTCTTCCTCAAAAGTCTTTGCTGAATTAACCTCTTTAACGAGTATATCCAAGCGCATTTTAAGCAAGAGTTTTAATTGTGGATTTCGTTCGTTAATCCATTGTTTTCTAATATCCTCTATTGCCTGTTGATCTGCATCGCTAGCTTCTGCTAGGTGCACCATATTATTGAGAGAATTAAGGCAATAAGGGCAATGATGCATAATGACATTAAGCTAAACAATCAGTCAAGAGGAAGCCATAATTTTGAGCAATGATCTTATCTTGATGTGTATGTTCCATCCAAACAGTTCTCTTTGTCATAGCGAGATCATCATAAGCACCTGATGAATAACCTTCATAGACAAAATTGAGAGCAGCAACGGGCATAACCTTAACACCATTCTTGTTTGCAATAGCATCAGAACCCTTCATGATACCCATGAAAACACTGTCATCAGTCCATACTTGAGCTTCAGAAGATGTTAAGCCAGCGTTTGCAGTTTCTTTACGAGCTTGACCAACATGAACATTTGGGATGCCTAAGACTTCTTTAAGAACAGAGATAACCATGTCATCTTTCATCAAGCGATTGCCTGATGCTGTACCTGATGGAGTGCTACCAGCTGTAAAAAAGCCTCTAACTTCAGCATTGCGAGATAATGCACGAAGAGCACCATAACCAAGAACCAATGTATCGGGCAAAATACCATGAGAATTTGCACGAATAACATCAATCAAAGCATGAAGATCAGTTAAAGGTTCAGCGCCGGCTTGATTCCATTGTGTACCATTGGAACCACTTGCTAAAGATGCAAGAGCAGATGTATAACTGCCCCAATTGCCAGCACTGAAAAGAAGATTAGCTAAACGAGTTTCACGATTTAAGAGCATTGATCTTTGTACTTTTCTGAAAGATCGTTGTTCTTCATTGCCTGGATATTGTGAATATTTGATATCTTCAAGTGCAATTTCATCGCTTAAAGAATAAATCTTAGCTGAAAAGGTTGTGCTTGAACGGTCAAAGTTGCCAATGCGTTGACGATCTGCACCAGGTGCACGCTGAGCATCAACATCAGGAGAACCCATGAAATTGCGAGTTTCTTCGATCAAGAGAGTACCTGTTGGGCCAATTGCCTTGACATCAACATTTTCAATAACTTGATCAGCGATCAGTTGACCATCGCTAGGAATTGCTTCAATGGCAAGGTTGCGAAGGATTTCGTTGACTGGATGGATATTGCTATAGCTAGAATTTGCCATTTGATTAAACTCCTAAAGAGACAGAAACAAGGATTTCAACTTCTTCATTTGCACTTGCTGCAGTATTTGCAACATTTGGCAAGAAGCGACCTGCGATAATTTGAGTACTTGCACCAGCACCATCATAGGCATAAGCCTTGCCACCAGTACCAGGCATAATAAAGAAATTTGTGCCTGCTGTGATTGTACCACCAGCGACAACACGAGAAACACCAAAGACGCATACATTGATTGCATCACCACTTGCACCACCAATTTGAGCAACGCCCACAGGGATGTCAGTTGATGCGGTGCAAGGTGTTACTTTGGCATCACTATCAAGCTTAACTAAGGTTAAAGCGGAGATAGATGCAGATGCGATGAAGGTCTTATAAATAGCATGATTATTTAAGCTCATGATTATTATCCTTTGAAATGTTTGATATATGCATCAGGTTGTTCGTTTTTCATGACATTTAAGGCTTCTGAGAAAGTGATGCCTTTTGTCTTTTTGATTTCATTAACTTGATCGATAAAGCTAATTTCTTGAGCGGTGCTAGCATGTCCCTTTTCAGAAAGGTTGATAGCTTGATTTGCTTTGCGTTCGCTGAATGATTGCCAAATAGCTGGGAATTTATCCTTGATATCATAGGCTGATTCAACGGCTGAAATTTCACTAGGTGCAATCTTGCCAGTATTAAGCAAGCCATCAACAACAAGCTTTCTTTCAGCTTGATGTTTTTCAGCTTGCAAAGTCTTGACTTGTTCAGACAAAGCGGTAACTTGAGCGTTCAATTCGTTCATCAATTTGGCTTGTGCCTTTTCAGATAAAGCGGTGGCTTCAGACATCTTCTTTTGATCTTCCATCATCTTTTTCTTGTCAGCATATTCGCCTTCAAGTTCGATTTCAACCTTTTGACCGTCTGCCATGCTAGCATCTTCTTCAGGTGATGAAAGCTGATCGTTCTCAGATTTCAAGCCTTCGATTTGAGCTTCTAATTGCTTGACGAGTTGATCTTTTTCTAACACTAAGGTGGCTAGTTGATCAACTGTCATCGCCTTTAATTCTTCTGGATTCATTATGTTCTCCATGAGTAAAACACGAGATATTTTATCTTTAGATTGTGCTGGTCTTGCCGTCAATGTAACGGCTTGCAATTGGGCGAATCCAATAGGTTTGGGATCGCCTTCCCTTGCAAAAATCTCACCTACTAAAAATTCGGGTGATGGATATAAAACACCTTCACTAGCTGTCACTAGATCGAGCCCTGCTTGAGTATATAGAGGCTTTACATATAAAGCATCATCTTTTACATAAACATCAGATATTTCACCATAAGCCATTGATTGAATTGGATCAGTAGCCCCGTTATCCATAAAGGGCGATGATTGATGATTCCAATCAATGATGACGGGGTCTTGAGATGATCGTTCTTTAAATACTCTTACGATCTCAGCAAGGATTGCAGGCGTGACATCTTGAATTGTCTTCCCATTGATGCGACTGTTGACCTTACCAACAGAAAGCACCTTAATGTCTGATCCTGGATATAAAGCAACCTCTCCCATTTTGATCCTCTCTCTAAATGCCTTAATGTCAGCACTATTGGAGGTCTGCAAGGTAGATTCTGACAATGCTTTTTCTTTTTCATCAGCTCGTTCCATTTGTGCTAAAATCTTTTTTGCCCAAGTATAACCCGCATCACCGCCCCAACCGTCCCAAGCTTGCCGACCTTTTCCGTACTCTTCCCATGTTGAGCCCTGCTTGTCGACTTCGTGTCTAGTAAAATAAGCCACCATTCTTTTAATCGTTTCAGGTGATACAGTAACTCCGTTAGATAAATCTCTTGCTCTAGCAATCCCAACGGCTGTCATCCCACGCTTTGAAGGTGGCTGTTCTGCTCTCTTTTTCAATGCCCTAATTGCTGCATCTCTCACCCCTTGAGGTGGAGTGAAATCAATCCCATCGTATTTCTTAGGTGCATTGAGATAAGCATTAAACCGTCTATTCATCAATCTTTGTTTAGCTAAAGAGATTTGCTTTTCATTCATTTGATTGCTCTCAATCTTTCAGCCATTGCTAAAGCTGGATTTTGTGCAACAGCTCTATCTTGTGCTGTCCTTGATGCCTCCATTGGCAACTGCCCCGCACCAATCTTTTGTCTAATTGCTCTCTCAAGATCATCATCAGGAGTTAACAATTGGGCTTGCACCAAGCTAGGCAATGATGCGAGTGCTTCAGCTAGTGCATCGGTATCTAATCCACTATGCACTAAGCGGGGCAATTTTGTTGTTTCAATGTTGCCATAATTCCAACGAATAAGACGGCCAATTGTTCCACCGCCCCGTCTATCTTGTCCACTAATTGCACTTGCTACCAAGTCAAGAAAATTGATGCATGCTCTTCTAAAAACGGATAGATGCACTTCACCAACTGATCTTGATCCAGTATCAGAAATTCCCAAATTCATAAATTGAGCCATAAAAGCTTGTGAGATTTGATTGTCACATTCTTGAATAACTTGTAGAGCACCGTTGGCATCAAAGCCTGATGATCCTCCATAGGTATCAAAAGAAACAATGTTGTTTTCTACTAGATAGCTTTGCTCTTGCACCACATAAGCCTGTGCTTGCTGTTGTGCCTCGTTGATCATTGCATCAACATCACCGTTTGAAATTCCCATTTGATCAATGGCTTGACGATTAACTTTTACGATTGGAGTAGGCACCGCCCATTTCTCAAGGCCAATTGCCATGAGTGTCGCCGCTCTTTGCTTTTCTTTCCACCACCACCAACAAGGACGAAGCAAGCCAATACCCTCGAAGTTTGAACCAGTACGATTGAGAGTTAATAGTAAAAGTTTTGATGCTGGTATAGGTTCAGGTGTAACACCGCCAACCATGATTTGAATAACGCCGTCTAAATTTTGCTTGTCTACTGAAAGCCATTGCTGATGAGATGAAGGTTCACGATCAGCATATCTCTTGAGAAATACCTTCTCTTTTCCTATTGAGTCTTTAGCTACACAATAGATTTCTTCAGCATATCTCCAACCATGAGGAATGAATTCTAAAAGGTAATTTAACTGATCTTCAAAGCTGATTTCCATCATGCCGGGATAGCCTTTAAAACCGAAGGCTTCATTGGCAAATCTTGCAAGTTCTTCGCTTGTTTGATCACCATCTCGACCAGCTTTAAACTCCCATTTAGCTGACAATAGAGTCTGCTTAACTAAGCTCCAAGATCGTCTAATAATTGGATCAGTAGCTAGCATATCTTCAGCTTCTCTTGTCCAAGATCGACCTGATAGAGCTGGGTTCTGTTCCTTGCCAGTGATATAACCGCCCTGAATAGATGTTCCACTTATCCCATAAGACTGAAAATGTGGTCTTTGTTGAGAAAGGTATGGCATCTCTTTATTTGAGCTTGTCATTGTCATATATGGATAAACCGGCATAAACATCACCTAAAAGAATATATACAAATCATGATATTGCATAAAATGCTATTATATCAAATAAAAATTTAAGTCAAGGTATGGAAAAACAGAAAAGCCATACCTTGCCAACTCAACATTCCCCAATTACTAAACACATGAAAAGAGAAAATATGTGCAAGATTGATGATGAATTTTTTATCACTACTCAGGGCAAGATTTATTTTAAAGGACAAGTCTATGAGTTGGAAGACTGCGACTTTAATGAAGGTGCTAAAATTGTCATCCACTATGGAGAAAAGAAAATTGAAAAGCTACTCAAAAAAGACATTAAAATAAAAGTGATCCCTGATCAGTTTATACAACAGAAAGAAGACGATATGTTTTTATCTCCACTAGACGAGCCAATCATCACAGCACAAGCTCAACCAGTTCAGCCCATTCACTCAACCATTGAATTGCCCCCTGAAATCAATCAGTTTGAGCAACTCATGAAAATCACAAAAGACAATACACCTCTAGCGCTCATCATCCTAATCGTATTGATGTTTCAAAAGATGCAAAAGAAAGAACGAGATGATAAAGATCATGCGCTCGTTTGCGACTTTGAAAGAAAAGAAATTGAGAAAAAGATCAATGTTTTAGAAAGCAAGCTAGATACTCAAGCCAAAGATCAAGCAAAAATCCTTGTAGGTGATGATGATCTATCTGATCGATTGGATAAGGTGGAAGAGAAAATCAAGAAGATCAACGCTTCTTTGCCTTAACTCTACTCTCTTGAATCTCTTCAACGGTCTTAGGCCTTCCACCTTTGCCAAGATAGAAATTATATCTTAGCCATTGCCTATAAACACCACGAAACTTTAACATGTTTCTAGCTATTCGATAAGGGCGATTCAACTTAAAGGCAAGCAAGCCAATAAAGCCACCATATAAGACCATTAGAAAATCTAGCTTTTCGATCGTTGGCGAATGCTTTTCATACCATTCTTGACGAAACACTATTTTTTCTTCAATAGTCATCTTTGGGCGACCAGCGCGAGATGCTTTTTCTATACCATTTTTTCTCGCAAAAATCTGACATCGATCAGCTGTTTCATCAAATATTTCAGCTATCTCATGCCAACTTAGTTTTTTATCGCATAGGTACTGCATTTGCTTTTTAGTTCCCTTAAATGGATTGTTAGCAAGTGAATTAGACTCGTTATCATCAAACTCTCCACGCATTAACCTAGCCTCTAAGTCCATCAATCTCTCATCAGGCTCCCAAGGCAATTGAGCAAGTAGTTCAAAGAAATTTTTAGGGATGCCGTATTCTTCCATTCTTATCATGATCTAACTCCAAATGATTTTAAATATGTTTGATACATGTTCTCTCTTTCAGATGGGTTCATATTAAGAACATATAGCCAATGTCTACATCCATCTAAAACACAACGGAAATAATAGCTTTGTGCAACCGTTAGATTGGCATAAGGCAAATATAAAACGAATGAAGCAAGATCGTTTAACTCGCCTATAACATCATCTATCTTTTGCTCTTGCAATGAGCATGCCAATAATGAGCGCTCCAACATATAAAATCTTTGATTGACATTATTTTTTACATTCTCAACATTGGATAGATCAATGTTTCCATATTCAAAAAATGGGAAATCATATTCATCAAAAAGCTTTTTCATTGTTATCCTATTTGCGATTGAGATAAAATCTCTCATCGATATCATATCGATGAAAGAGGTTTCTCATGCGATCCCTACTGATATCAAACAATCTCGCAAGACCAGCAAATGATGAAGCTTTATCTAAAGCCTTCAATATCTCATCTTTTGAGATTGCCTTGAGCTTAGCTCTATCTTTGGCTTTAGAATGGCGATGCATTTTTTCTTTTTTAATCCCAAGCTGATCGCATTTAAATATAACAGCTGAAGGAGTAACGCCAAACTGAGCAGCTATCTCTTTCCAAGTTTTATCTGATGAAACAGCCTTGATAAGATCTTCCTCTTTAAGCTTCTTTGATTGGGGGCTCTTTTGTGGCTTTGTGTAGTTGCTCGAATAGCCTTGATAAACCTCGCCTCTCTCGATCATATCCTCGATCATGCACAATCGAGGATCTAAATCGCTTTCAAAGAATTGCATCATCATTTCTTTTTTCTGCATCATATCATCTCCTTTTTATGCATAAAAAGCCTAGCCTCTTTGATCTTGCCCTGATAGGAACGCTCCAACTCTCTAAGGCGGTCTATTATCGTTTGATCTGTTAGCTGATATATCGCATCTAATGGGATGTAAAAATCCATGATGATGCTATCAATTGCCAATCTTGCTAAAAGCGCATTGCCTATCATTTGCCCCCCAAGTGAAACAACGGCTCGTGATTGCTTATTCTCTCAATAGACTTGCGATGATAGTTCTCATCCCTTTCAATGCAAATAAACCGCCTATTTGCGTTCATGCAAGCAATGGCTGTTGTACCGCTACCAGAGCAATTATCTAGTACTAGCTCGCCTTCGTTTGTGTAGGTTTTGATTAGGTATTCAAAGAGGGCAACGGGCTTTTGTGTTGCGTGATGCGTATCGCCCACACTGGAAATCTGCAGAATATCTGATGGAAAAAAAGAATCTGATTCGACATACATATATTCTTTATGATGTCCATAACCTGCATATCTGTTAGCCGGTCTATGTTCGGCAACTCAAAGTAATCCAACCAAAGTGGTTTAAGAATGACGTACTGGCCCGGCAGCAACATCCGAAAAAGCAAAAACAACGCATTTGATTGGCAGACAACGGCCCAAGGGCTGTTCACCAAAGCCGAATTGGCATCCCTGCAAGCCAACGTGAAAAGCAAGATGAGTACCGAGGTTAGGCCAACGATCCCGACCTTTACAAAAGCTGCTCCAAAGCCCTTTACAAACCGTTAAAGGCTTTGGTATAGTGTGACCTAGACGGTTTAGGGGTGGCGTGTACGAGACGCTGTTTACCCCTAAGCCGTCACAGGCTGACCCTCGTAGGTCTGGTGCTCGTACCACCAGCTTACGGGGGTTTTTTATTTGGAGTGCCCATGCACTATTACCAGTTCAACATTGGCGACTACAAAAGCCATACGGAACATCTGACCGAAATGGAGGACTTGGCCTATCGGCGGTTGCTCGATTGGTATTACCTTCACGAAACACCAGTGCCTCTAGACATACAGGAAACAGCAAGACAAATTAGGATGCGCTCGCATACCGATTGCATTGCGGTGGTACTGCAAGAGTATTTCGAGCGCACTGAAAACGGATGGGTCCATCACCGGGCAAACAAGGAAATTGCCAAGACTGGCGAGAAGTCTGCCAAGGCTTCAGCTAGTGCCAAAGCCCGATGGAATAAGGGTTCTGATGCGAACGCATTGCAAGCGCAATCCGAAAGCAATGCTACACATAACCCATTACCCATAACACAAGACACAGAACCCAATATATTTAAGTCCGCGAACGAGTTCTCGGACTGTCCGCATAAGCAGATTTTGCAGCTTTGGAAGAAGCATTTGCCCCATCTTGCCCAGCCTAGGACATGGGAGGGCAGCAGACAGGTCAACCTAAAGCAACGCTGGATTCAGGCATCCAAGCCTTCAGCCTACTCAGGGGAGGGCTACAAAACGCTGGAAAAGGGCTTGGAGTGGTGGGACAGCTTCTTTGCCTACATTGCCGCGGATACCAAACTGGCGACAGGTTTTGAAAGCCAAGGGCGCACATGGCGACCAGACCTTGAGTGGGTGGTTAATTCCACCAATTTTCAAAAAATCATTGATGGGAAATACGACAAATGAGCTTCCTGAAGACCGCCAAACCCAAAGAGGAACCCAGCGTCAGCTACCGTTGTGTGGCAAACGGATGCCCTTTAAATGGCCCGATCAGCCTTAATGGAGGGCAATGGATGTGTTCGTTTCACTTTCGCACTGACAACAGCCAATGGCCGCAAATGACCGAGGCAATCCGAAACAGCGAGGCGATTTTTGGTTTGCTGGATGACCTGCGGAAGATTAGCGAAATCGACTGGTCAGCCAGCATCAAGGGCAGACCGCCGCAAAGGGAAATGTATTTTGGGCTTTTTGATGACCAGCCCGAGTTGAAACCGGGGCCAGTTGAGAAGAAAATTCATTATGAATACCGTTTGATGGACTATGTTGCCAAGCTGGGTTCGGACAAGAAATCTCAGTACAGGCAAACATACACAACTGCCAAACAGCCTGCTACCGTTTACAACCCATCGGAGTTTTTCTGATGAACTACTACGATGCCATGCGGTTGCTAGACAAAGTGCGTGAAGGCGCACAATATCCGATTCACACAATTAACAAAGCGTTGGAGTTGACAGGTGACAGATTGGGAACATTTGAGGAACTCGGAGGCGGTGGAGTGGATACGCCGCTACAAGAAAAAGGTGAACGACCTTGGGACATACGAGGCCCGGATTTGGTGGAACAACACAATTGCCGACATTGAGAAAAAGCGCGGCAAAGAAGCGGCAGACGATTTAAAAAACAGGATGAACAGGATTAGAAATGGACATACTCACCCCCAAGGGCCAAATATCGGTTGAGGACGAGCAAACAACCAGACGGTTGTGGGAATCGTACTTTCCTGAATATCGGTACATTGAGACACCCAAAAACCAGCCAGCCGCCTTTGATGCTGTCTTGGTCAAAGGTAAAGAAATTTACGCTGTGGTGGAGACAAAGTGCCGACGCGACATGACGCTTGAAAAATTCAATAGCGACTACAAAGCACACTGGCTAGTGACTTACAACAAAATCAGAGATTGTTGTGTTGCGGCCGATCTGATGGGCGTGCCGTTTGTTGGCTTCCTGTACATCCAGCCATCAAATGTTTTGTTGACCAAAGAAATTTACCGGCATGGTCAATTCAACCAAAAAATCATCGTCAATCAAACGCAGACGCAAGCAACCACTAACGGCGGCATCATTACGCGAGACAACGCTTACATTGACATAAGCCTATCGTGACTGGGAAA
>OGWF01000170.1_pt1 | contig 10429 bp, 15 predicted proteins | sample 1575951 | NCBI WGS metagenome assembly OGWF01 (sample SAMN07581523, study PRJEB24739) | freshwater metagenome | place: Singapore | collected 2015-01
AAGGTCAGAAGCCCCGCTGAGTAAACCACCAGTAGTTGTTCCTCCTGTTGCTGCTGTCGTACCTGCTGTAGTAGCTCCGGTACTGGTAGATCCTGCCGCTGTACCAGCGATATCGAACAAACCAGGATTAAGGGCTGCTAGAGCCATCAAACCTAGTGTGATGTTCCTACCAATCGTAGGCATTTGACTGCGGTTAACAACCTGAGTAGTTACTTCGCCTGTGTCAGGATTTAAGATATCTGCTCTGTACTGATTCTTTCCTAAGTTAGACTGATCAGCATTCATCTTCTGAATAATCAGACCACCATTAGGAACTCTATAGGCATCCCAGCTATCACCACCAAAGGTAATCTCTCCAGTCTTGATATCTGTCTGGATTCCTGGTTGTTCTTGGTTCGCTACTTCAGCATCCCACTTAGACTGTAGTGGTGCTAACTGTTTAGAGATTAGTTCGGGAGTCTTACTTAGTTCTTTCTTAAGTTGATCTACAGATAGATTCTGCTTAGATGCTTGATCAACCCACCAGTTAAGACCAGCCTCTTCAGGATACCGTCCAAGTACATCATTGTATGCAGTAACAACTTTGTACTCTGCGCTATTCCTAAATTCATTAGCTACATCAGCTATGGAAGCATTACCAGCACTAACCTGACTAGCCCACCAATCAAGCCCAGGCTTATCTGCTGATCTCTTCAGTAGTGTGGTGTATAGATTGTTTAGATCATCAACTATAAGATCATAAGCTGATCTAGCGGCGGTAGTGGTTACAGTTGGAGTTGTTGAAACTGTAGGTGTAACCGTAGGGAAACTGATAATAGTTGCTTGAGGCTCTAACACACTAAACAGTGGGTCTCCCTCTAGCTGCCTAAAATCCCCAATCCTTGTTGTACTCATTAGTATGTACCCCCGTCTACGTCAAAGCTACCAGTGAATGATGTGGTAACATTCAACGTAGGTACTGTTACTGTACCAGTGAAAGTAGGAGATGCGATATCTGCTTTTGTTTGAACAGCAGAAGCAATATTATTGTATTCAGTATCGATCTCAGTGCCTTTAATAATCTTTGCAGCATTCCCACTAGGTAGGGAATCCTTAGCAGCAAAGTTAACAGTCTTCGTATAGTTACTCATTAGATTACCCTACCAGATTTAACGAACACATCCAATTGTTGTACAGAAAAGATGTCAGTGCTGATATCAGCTTCAATACCTATCTGGAATACTCTACCAGTAGAACTAACTTGCTGACGAACAGTATTGATTAGAATACCTGCGTTGTATTCAGCTATATTGTACTCTGACACATTGTATTCAGCACGAGTCTGTGCAGGTAGTGGGATCAATGCTGATTGGTATGAATTACCGTAGTCAACACCCCAGTTAAGGAACACGTTAGTTGCTTGACCACCAATGATCAACAACACAATCTTCTTTAAGATCTTCAATACATACGCTGAACCAGCATCGATGTGGCTGGTGTAGTATGCAAAACGGAATGAAGATCCGTTGTCATTGTTTCCTGTATACAAACCAATGTAGCCAGGACGAGTAAGATAAAGTAAGCGGTTGTTCGTAGCACAGAAGTTCTTTGGTGATAGTGTCCATGTAGTTGCTTTACACGAACCATCAGGGAGCCTACTCTTTAGATCAAAACAGTATGTAATACCACGAGTAGGTAGTGTTAATAGATAGAAACCATCCTTCTCATAATAGACTGACTTGATCTCTGCATCATTGTTGTTAGCAATCACATCAGAGATAAGATCATCTCTAACATTCCTTGACACATCGAACAAAGGAGCTGACTTCTCTTGAATGATACGACCAAGACTACGTACACCTGTATCAGCTAAGAAGAAGATATCTGATCCTATATCCTGTACTGAATCTCTGCTAATACAACCAACACCATCAATAACTTCTACGATAGTGAGGTTAGTAGCAGGATCTGATGCAGCACCAGAGAAGATGATGATAGACTTCTTACAGAATGCTATAAGAAAGCCATTAAAGGCTGCTAAGGCTACGATACTATCAGTACCATTAGTGAACTGACTCTCTAAGTTAATAGAACCTGAAGAGCCTCCATTCCACTTATAACCAATTAAAGCATCGGACCATGTGATGGTAACCTTATCAGTGGTAGTGTCAGCAACCCATAAACGACCAAAAGCACTTAATACTTCATTCCCTAATGGCACTATTCCTGAATAACTAGGATGTGCGGATATCAGTGTAATTGTGTTAGCTACATGATCATACACTAATGGATCATGGTTACGCTGAAAGAAATACGTATGATCGTTAAAGTCAACGATTTTCCAATCCTGTGCTGTCCACGTAGAACCAGTATACTTCAGTGTCAGTGATGTAGTACCTGAATAGATCTTGTTATCACCAATACTAAGGATCTCATTTGTACCATCATCCTTAATCACTTGTTTGATAACATAAGGTTCTGTGTTGTTATACTCAGCAGAGGTATTAACATTGTCCCAACCACGCCTAGCAGCGATACGACCAAACTGGTCAATCACTGCATTCTGTGCAATCAAAGCATAGTCTTTTGTCAATGAGACAGAAGAGTCTTGGGTGTTAAGACCTGCAAAGCCAGGAGCTACAATACTGATGGCTTTGAGTTGATCAGCCATTATACTGCTTCCCAGGTTAACTCATCTTTGAAGCGTTCAGCCTCAATAGAGATATAGTTAGCTACAGTCTTACGATATAACTCTGATTGTTGATCGGACAAGCGACCACCATCTTCACCACGTTCATTGATAGCACGTAGATAAGCACCCTGTACAATGACATCCTTGGGTAGCCAAGCATAGTCTAGGTCGTTTACTAAGTCTTCTTGAGGTACAACACACTCTGCTTTGATAGTGTATACCTGATCTGGTATAGGGAATACATTGATGTTAAGTACACCTGTAGCTGCTGTTGATGGTGCAAAGCTGTAGTAATAAGGCCTACCAGCCTGTGTAGGATTAACATTCAGTAGTGTGTTCATATGATCTTCAGATACTTTCTCTAAATAGAGATGAGCACTTGGAAGATAAACAGATAACACCCTAGTACGTGGATTAGTGCTAGGAATCTCATATTGAGATACAGTACTAGCAGTGCTTATAGTCTTTGTTGTACGAAAGATAGCCCAGTTCCAAGCATCCTCAACTTCTCTCTTGGCTTCGTTGACCATCTCACCAATCAACAAAGAGTACGATGATTGACTTACAGTCTGTACTGTCGGTTCACGTACCCTAAGTAGTACTGCATTAACTAGATCCAAATAAGTAGTAGCCATTTCACCACTTCTCCTGATCGGCCCACCAAGCCGCTGACATCTTACCTTTAGCTATGTTCTTTGCATGACGAGCTTTAAAGGCTTTGTTCCTTGCTGAACCTTCAGGAGAACCTTTAACACCTTGTTGTCCGAAGCGAATCGTCTTTACTTGATCACCGTCCTTTGCAACAACAATATGAGATTTCGTAGGATGGTCCGGTGTACGCTTCGGTTTGTTGTACCCAGACACTCCCGCCCTTTCCAGCCTTGAGTCTTTAGCCATTAGCGATACCCCGCTGTTTTCTTAGCAATCTTCTTGGGTTGTTTAACAAATTGTTTTCCTTGTTTGTTACCCTCAGCCTTTGCTTTGTTGGTAGCGGCTTTCTCAGCAGGGCTTAAAGCATTCCACGCAGCATCAGGTAAGTATCTTTTCTTACCTTTACTAGGACTACCATCAGATGTTCTCCACTTCTGTGCAGTCCAGTCCTTTAGAGACTGCTGAGGATCTTTCTTCATGATTTGTACCCACCACCTTTAGCTTTGTATTCTTTCGCTAACAACTGGGCCTTCCTAGCAGACCACTCACCAGGATCACCTCCTTTAGAGCCAGCCTTGATAGATTCAAACAAGCGTTTACGCATACTAGGTTTTGTGTAAACACCTGCTTGATTGACTTTGGATTTGGTTTTCATCAATACTGCTTACGCTTGACTTCTTTGGCTTTCATCATACACTTACCAGCTTTCTTACACTTAGCTGGGGTAGGACATCCTGGACAGGGTTTCATCATTTCTTCTTTCCTTTCTTCTTAGCCATACCAGCCTCTGATAAGGCAATGGCAACTGCTTGCTTACGTGACTTAACTACAGGACCACCTTTACCGCTATGTAGAGTACCTTCTTTGTACTCACGCATAACCTTCTCTACTTTAGCCGGTGACTTCTTCATGACGGGTAACCCATCTTCTTTTCTTTAGCCTTCATAGCCTTTGATTCAGTCTTCTCATGCTTCTTCTTAGCCATCGGTGAAGCATACTCTTCTTTCTTCATGGGTTTCTTTTTAGCTTTCATCTTTCTTCCTTCCAAAGATCATCTGTACTGTATCTGTTTCCCATATCCTGATTGCAGTCCATACAATGGTAAGGATAGCAGCCATTGCAGGCAGTAGTTCAGCTAGAGTACCTACAACTGTAATGATTGATAGGGCATCACCAACTTGCTTTACATGCTCATCTGCCTGTAAAGCCATGATTAGCTCACTGAATCAGCTACAGAGTCTGCACCAACAGAGTCAGCAAAGATTGCTTCAACGGTAACTACTTCATCCACGCTGGTTGTTGCATACTTACCCTCAACCCATGTCTTGTCAGAGTGGTTCCAGTTCCACTGATAACCTGCCCTGTCTGCTGGCTTTGGTGGACGTACAACCCACTCATGAGACCACCAGATGACTTCCATACCTTCAGGGCAGTCCGGTGCATCAGGCACTTGTACCCAACCCTCTGTGCCGTCAGTCTCAGGCTTGGGTATTGATCCGTTTTTACTGTAGAGCATGTGTTACCTCGTCACTGGACTGGGAAGGGTGCTGATGGGGATGCAGTGATGGTTCTTGCCTGACCAATCGTCATGCGGAAATCATCAATGTAACCCGTAAAATAAAGGCCGTTGTAATCACCAGCACGACCTATTCCAAAACCATAAGAACCATTTCTATATGTTCCGGTTGGGCTTGATGTGCCATCAGCAGACCCGTTAATATATTGTGTAATTGTTCCGCCATTCTTTACAACAGCAATATAAGTCCAAGTGTTAGGCGAAATACTGGCTGTTGATGTTGCTGTAAATACAGTTGGTGTGGTATTTGTCCAAATAAATGCCAGTTTGTTTCCAGATGTAATTTCCCAAAACCAGTTTGAATCACCAGCAGCATTAGCTAACCCAGCAAAAATCATCCTTGTACTGGTTACTGTTGGGTATATCCAGCACTCAATAGTAAAGTTTCCGTTCACTTGGTTGAGCAATGGATCGTAAGGCTTGTATAAGTAATCGTTTGTGCCGCTCTGCGGGAAACGCATCGACCCACCACCCCACTTGCTCTGTGTTGTGCTGATCTGAGCATTCCCAACAGTCTCCAAGACATTCTTGGCAGTGGCATCGACAACACCAGCGTTGGTGAAGTTGAGGAGGAGGGAGGTGTTTGTGATGGCTGTTAGAGGTGCTGTTGGGACGGTGACAGATGTGACACCAGAACCTTTTATTAATCTAAAGTCGGTTATATAACCAAAATATATTTGGGTTGAGCTAAGTATGTCCTGCCCAATTGCAGCAGCACTTGTAGAGGTGTAATTGCTTGTATCGGATGCGCTTCCGACCTCCGTACCGTTAAGGAAAATTTTTGTTGTACTGCTTACACGGCTAACGACAACATAAGCCCATTGATTCAAAGTGATGTTTGAAGATGATGTTACACGAGTTGCTACCCCATACTGCCCAACTGATAATGTCCCGCTATTGTTGAACAGCACAACAATATTATTTGTGCCTTTTGAAAAAACCACATTTGCAGCAGACCCAGCAAACGCTGTTGGATAAATCCAAAATCCTATTTGGAAATCAGATGTGCCAATATTAATAGCCGTGTTATCCGCAACACTCAAATAATCCCCCGTCCCATCGAAATACCCGCTACCACCCACTGCTGCTGCTGAGTAGGACTGTGTTGGGGGGAAGGGAGAGAAGGGGGTTACGGAGGGATTGCCGTTAACCGTTATGGCGTGATTGTTTGAACTGGAATCTCTAAATCTATTTGATTGGCAAGTAAGTAATGAAGTTCCTGAAATTGCTGTTAATGGTGCAGTACTTGGTGTGAAATTTCCTGTGTAAACAGGAGAGCCAACTACAACTCTATGGTTAGATACATAAGCATTTATAACACCCGTAGTTCCAGACTGACCTTCAGTTCCGACCCACCAAGACGCCCCGTTTCCATTAAGTGTTGCTGTTGCTGATGTAATAGTCGAAGATTCAGCAACCCCATTTATATAAAGTTTTATAGTCCCTGACGAACGAACAACGGCCAAATGAACCCAAGTGTTATAAACTATATCCGTTGTTGACTGTAATGAAGGAAATGACGATCCGTTATACCCAACTTGATATTTTGCAGTATTCCCACCAGCGTGTCCGTAATAAAGACCTAGAACACCAGTCGAATAAGATGTGTAATTACTAAAAATACAGTTAACTGTATTTGGTCTTGCAATCAAATAAACCCATTGCTCAACACAAAAATCACCAGATCCAAGCTGAACGTTTGCAATTGGTGTTGTTAAATAATCCCCACTACCATCAAAATAATTCCCCCACCCAGTCTGGCTGAACGGGCTAAACGTACCCTGCGTTGTGTTGCCGTTGCGGGTGATGGTGAATGTATTGCCGGAACTGTCTAAGAACGTATTGTTCTGTGCGCCGTTAGTGCCGTTGCCTGGGAGGAGTAGTGATGTTAAGTTATAGTACTGGTCTTTTATTACTCCAGCACCACTCATGAGTAAACCAAAGATACCAGCCATAATTAGCTCACGTTACCAGTGATAACACACTCTGTACCGCTAATAAACAAGACAGTAGCTACACCTCTAGTTGCTAGTGTTACGGTAGCTTTGTCTGTGTTTGTACCAGCAATGTATGCTGTAGTGATCGTACAAGTAACAGTAAGATCTCCTGATGTATTGTTGTACAGTGATACAACATCACCAGCAGCGAAGGTTGAGTTAGGTATGGTGATACCAGCGGACAAAGAGATAACTTTACCTACATCGCTAGTAGCCATTGTGGTCGTAGTAGAGCTAACAGGTACGTTTAGGAAGCCAAGCGTTGTATCCGCATCAGGCAACGTAGCAGTACGGTTAGAGTTAGTATTAGCGGACTGAATCGTGTGTGTACCAGTACCGCTAGCATTTCCTTGAACTTTAATAGCAGACATTTTTTATCCTCAATAAACTAATACAACCCACCGCTGATCAGTAGGTACAGTTACAGCCACGCCAGTGTTGATTGTTACAGGACCAATAGATAGTCCATTCTTGTTTGCTGTTAGTGTGTAGCTAGATGATATGACAACATCATTCTCTAGGATCGTTGATGATCCGCCACCACCACCTGTAGCAGCGATGGTAATAGCACCATCACCATTAGTTATGGTTACATTCGAACCAGCAGTTAAGGTAGCCTTCGTTAAACCACCAGAAGCGTTACCAATAAGTAGTTGACCATTAGTGTAGCTAGTCTGTCCAGTACCACCATATAAAGGACTAACAGCCGTAGCTGTCCACGTACCGGCCATGACTTCACCGCTATCATTAACAGTGAATGCACTATTCTGGATAAGCTTACCTGTTGTACCATCAAACCTTGCTACAGCATTGTCAGTAGCAGATGCAGGACCAACAACATCACCAATACCACCACCACCAGCAGTAACCCAAGCAACATCGGTTTCTCCTGCATTGACAGCCAATACCTTTGTAGCATTGGTAGCGTAAGACGGAAGCAAGTTAGCTCTTGCTGTAGCTGCTGTTGTGCCGCCAGTACCACCATTAGCAACTGCTACTGTGCCTGTGACGTTTGCTGCATTACCACTGATGTTACCAGTGATTTTAGAACCAGCTAAAGATGTAATCCATGTTGGATCTGCGTAGCTACCACCTGTAGCAACACCATCAGTGATACCGTAACCGCTTAGTGTCGTAGGTGTTGATGTAATCTTAGACCAAGCTAATGCTGTTAACCAGGATGGGTTACTATACGTACTTGCTGTAGATACACCATCAGTGATACCATAACCACCCAGTGTTGTTGGTGTACCAGTAACCTTAGACCATGCTAGTGCTGTTAACCACGTAGGATTGCTGTAGCTACCTGTCGTAACAACACCATTTGTTGCCGTAGCTGCGTTACCTGTGATACTGATATTCCATGTACCAGAAGCATCACTACCAGTTCTACTAGGAACATCTAGGTTAGTTCTTGCATCAGCAGCAGTACTTGCTCCAGTACCACCATCAGCAACTGCAAGATCAGTGATACCACTAACAACACCACCAGTAATATTAACTGCATTAGCGTTCTGTGTTGCAATCGTACCTAAGCCTAGGTTTGTCCTTGCAGTTGTTGCATTAGCTAAGTCAGAAAGATTATTAGCCCTAAAAGCATAAGTGGTGTCAGAGCCTGTAGCCGTGACACCTAAGTTAGTTCTTGCTTGTGCTGCTGTTGATGCACCTGTTCCACCGTCAGCAACTGCTAGGTCAGTAATACCTACAACAGAGCCACCAGTGATTGCTACAGCGTTAGCTTCTTGATTACCAAGAGAACCAACAACTTTCTGAACAGTAAAGCCATCACCAACATAGAGCTTCTTATCCGTGACGTTAACGGCTAGTTCTCTTAACGCAAGCGATGACGGTACAGAAGAAGCTGTTGATGATCCCTTGATTTTAATGGTAGGCATTGTTAACCCTCTTTAGAGTTCTTCGTGACCTTCTTCTCTATAGGTTTTTGTTCTTCTTCTTTTACTTCAACATAATCAGGATGTCTACGCATCTGTTTAATGTCATACTCTGATTCAAACTCATGTACTACACCAGATAACTTACAACGAAATTTGACCATTGTGACCTCTTTGTAATTAGGGGAGACTGTTTAGCCTCCCCTATGCTTAATTAAGCAGGTACTGCGATGGGGAACATCGAGGTTGGTACGCTAGCAAGATCACCCTTACGGAGCAGAGAAACACCGTAAAGCATATCGCTAGTAAACAACGTAGCAAGGTATTCTTGCTTGTATTGAGTCTGTGAGCGAACACCCATCTGTTCTGCCATTACTGCTGCATCTTTGTGGAAGATAAGAGCAATACGAGCTGAACCAGTAGCGGTGTCACACTGAGGCGTAACAAACACTTTAACGCCATATACATCACCGATCTGACCGTTACGGATGGTGTTGCCGCCAGCGGTTTCACCAACGAAAGCTTGCTCGGTGAAGCGGTCGATACCCATCAACGTGTTACGGCTGGAAGGAGGAACAACCAAGTAACGATCTGTCATAGGAACATCGTTATCATCCAGACGTTGGATCATACGACGAATACCTGCGTCAGTCAATGCTGAAGCGTTAGGCGTACCGCTATTATAAGCAGTGCTACCATCACCACCGATGTATGCGTTAGCATAAGCAGCAGTGCCAGCACCGTTGTTAGCGGAACGACCAAGCTGGATAAGATCGGTGTCTACTTGACGAGCAAGTGCATAACCTGCATCTTCCGTATAGAAACGACGAAGCGAGGACAGAGCCTGAACTTCGACGATATCTTCGATGAAGCGGCTGTATTCGAAGTGCTTGTTCAAGAGCACCTGAACTTCAGTCTCAACATCAGCCTGAATCGTAACAGCAGTGTTAGCTGCTTTAGCGAATGCAGAGCCACGGGTTGGCACTGGAATGTGAAGGGTATCGCCTTTCTTACCTTTCATGCTCATCTTGTTGATGAGGTTAGCCATCACAAGAGCTTTTTTGTAAGAAGCAACGATTTCATCAGACCAAATCTCTGGGATGAATTTATCCGCATTGGTCTTGTTAACGATGGAGGAACTACCTCCAGGATAAGCTGCTGAAGCCATTTTAAGAATCCTTTAAGAATTGAGTTAAGTTATCGAACACGTCCTTCAGCATAGGCCCTCATGATGTCATCTTGGTTAGCCATATAACGCTCAGGGTCCGTTAGCTGGAGCCGAATAAGTTCTGCTCGACGATATATTTTATTGCTCGTTTCACCTGTACTGCTTGGAGCTGACACAGTTGCGGCCTTCAACTGTTTAGTGTTTTCTTCTTGCATTTGCTCTGCTGCTTGCTTTACAGCTTCTTGACGTACTTTCTTCAAGGCTTTAAAGTTAGTAAGCAGTTCATGTGCTGAGTCGAAATCAAACTGTTGGTCCGCTGCGGCAAACAACTGACGGCGTACTGGTGACTCGTTAACCCAACTAGAAAACTCAGGGTCTGTTACCACTTGAGTATAGTCAGGGTGGGTTTGAGCTAACCTGTTTGCTGTGTTCATCCTAGCTACCTGCGCAGCAGCTGCTTGAGCTTGTTGCACT
>OGWF01000171.1_pt1 | contig 10412 bp, 18 predicted proteins | sample 1575951 | NCBI WGS metagenome assembly OGWF01 (sample SAMN07581523, study PRJEB24739) | freshwater metagenome | place: Singapore | collected 2015-01
ATCAAGGCGGATTCACTTGAAGAATGGGCCGATCGCTTGAATGATGGCGATTATCCTGCGCTGATCAAATACCGCCGCGATGGTAAATATTATCGAGTTGTCAGAAGGAAATGGAACGATGCCTAGATGAGATCAGACGAACATACTTATTATCGATGTAGAGAGACATATCAAAAACTCCATGACTAAAAACTACATCTTACACCAAAAAGTACGCTATGTCAACATCATTTGAAGAGTGAGGCTAGTGTGTTCAAATTTACGTTGCTGATGACCCATCCAAACCCAGTAGCAGCACCAAGTATCATCCATTTATATTTGTCGATTTCCTTGATAGAACCTATCAAATTTTTATCTTCTTTTTTTTCTTCTACTTTTTCTCTAAGATCTTCTCTCAGAACATCAATTTTTCTTTCAATGTGTAACTCCATCTGATCCATTCTTTCTTGTAAATCTCTGTTTACTGTAGTGATTCTGGAATGGAGATCTTTCACATCTTCTTTTAACTCAATTTCTGTTTGTGTGTGAATTTGATGTTTCTGTTCGTGAAGGGAAATTAGTTTCACCAGATTTGCATTAACTTCCTGCATTTTCTCTATAGATTCGGAAAGCTTATCACATAGCTTTTCTGTATTTTGAAAATCTCTTTGTAATAAACCAACAGTTAATTTTAAATTGTTGATATCGTCAGACATTTTTATCCTTTTTATTATAATTCTTCGTCATATGATCTTGGCACTTTGTTTCTCATATGATAGTTGTCATTATAATTTCTTGGAGATCTTTGATCATAATAATCATCTCTATGAACACCGACAATTTTTTCTTGACCTCTAGACCATGCTGCAATACCCAACACCGCACCCATAGCTAAATGAAATAAACCTGCACCTTGGATTGTTAATGGAACCCAAGGCTCAGTTACAGAACCTTTAAAATATGCTTGTAAAACAGACCAGAAAATTGGAAATATGATAAAATCAAAGACACATACTACAAGATACAACCATGCCATAGCTGGTCGCCATTTTCGATTCATCCAATCTTCTTTTTTTACTCCATTATTTTCAGACATTTAAGATGATAGTATGGACACTATTTTATTATATTTTTGAATTCTATCATCTAAACCATTAAACCCACCATTTATTGCTCTAGTCAATCCTCTAAGATCTTGATTATCGCAATATTCGTTTAAATTGTTTCTATCCCAATACCAGCAAGCAGAGAGAATAGCACCATCAAATGTTTCTAGAAAATCAGGAACTTCTTCTAGATCTAAACCACAAAACTCCGAAAAAAGTCTATAATTTCTTTTTCCAGTAATCTGCAATATTCCCCTACCTCTATATTTCCAACCATCACCAGATTCCTCAGAACCATTTTCCATACGATTAGCATAAACTCTATTTGCTATCGCTTTTTGATTATGTGCATATTGTTTTGCAATAGCATCGTCTCTAAAATACTTTGGGAATACTCTTCTCAAACTTTCCCAACGATAATTTAGATTTTCAACAAGTCTTGTGAATTCAGCACTTTCATGAGAACATTGTGAAATAAACCCAGATATTCTCTCAAGTGTATCGATCTCATATAATGGAAAGAATTTTTCCATAGACTGAAACCAATCACCAATATATTTATTATTCGGTAAACAGGCTTGTAGTTTTTCTTCAGTCAATATCATTTTTTTATTTCCTCAAAGTTCTTTTTTTGTTCTTTGTGCCAGTCTATCCATGCTTGAACTTTGGCACGACATTCATGATATTGACCATAATTTTTGGTTACAACTTTCAATACTTCACTTAATTTTTCTTCACCATCTTTAACCAAAATTAGTTCAGGACAAGGAGTTCCGATTTCTTTTGGGTAGTCTGGAAATTTTGGAACAACGACACCGCAGCCAGAAACAAAAAATGCTAGACTTAGTAACACAATACTCTTCTTCATTTAACACCTTTTTCTGTCTCGTTTTTCGCAGCTTCATTTAGTATTTCAACAGAACTCTTTGTTATTTTACATTGGCTATCGATATTCACAGCAGCATCTTTTATTTTTTCTTGAACTACAACTTGAACATCTTTTACCTTCTTAACTCTATCAACATAAACATACTTAACTTTAATATTAGTATCTTTAGATTTCTTTTCAGCGACTTCTATCTTTTCTTGCCACTCTCGCATTCTTGCTTCATATTGTTTAGTTACAGCAAGACCACCTTCTAGATAAACACTAAAAACAAATAATGCTATAGATAAATTTTTTATTATTAATTTATTTGGCAGTAAAGGAATAAAGTATGTTGCTGCAAAAACACCAATAGATAATAATAGTAAAAAATGTACTATAAATGATGGTAGGTAAGTGAATATTAAAATGAGAAATTCTATCATTTTGGGGTTCTTCTTAGATATTCCTTGAACGGCATTACTTTCTTTTTATTCTTTTTATCGACTCCGGGTTCTCCTTGTGGACCAACACCCAATCCTGCAATGTCACCACTACCCACATTATTAGTAGGAGTTCCACCCAACATAGCAACACCATCTTCTTTGAGAAGTTTCATTTGATTTTCCTTATTTCGTTAGCAATATGTGAATCAATTGGTATGTTGGAAGAATAAATGTCAACACCATTAATACCTTTAATTTTTTCTGGCATCATATTAATGAAAAGAAGATATGTTTTCAAAATACTGTAAAATTCTTCTGGTATCTTAAAAAATAATAATCTAGTAGCAACATCTGGACCAAAAACATTATATAAAACTATCAGATGGTTGAATACTAGATTATTTCTAACAATACCATATTTCTTATATCTTGTGAATAATCTCTGAAGATAATTAAACCTCTTCATATCTTCTTCATATTCACTCATTATACAATTTGGTTTATCATATGCCTTAATGGTATACAATAAAATATTATCATCATTTAAATTTTCAAACATTCTTTTCTAATTCTTCATCCTCTTCCATAATTCTATCTATGCCTTCTTTATTGGTCAGTTCGGCATAGAATTCATAGGAACCATCATCGTTTAGAAAATATAATAGATAAAGATAAAAACCATCTTCGTCTTGATCTAGTTCTGAGTGAATATTGGAATCATATTGGTCTTTAATTTTACCAAACTGATCCATCTCAAGAACAATTTCATCACCCTCATAATCAAGTTCATATAAAGCAGGAATATCTAATCCATAACGAATTAGAACCTTCCTTACTTTCTGAACACCAATTACAGGTGAAAGAATTATCTCATTGAACTCATTTCCCAAACGATAATTGATCTCCGCACGAATTTTCGGATTTGAAATTGAAATCGTACTATCGTGCGGAGTTTCGTGTTTTACAATCGCTTGACCTTTAATAATATTATTCATGTTTAACTATCTGCAAATTTAACGTCATCATTTGCTACTGGATCACCAACATCACCGTCGCCAGAAATAGATCCCATTGCAACTAGAGTTTCCACATGAACTCTACCTGCACGACCACCTTGACCAGTAGTTAGTTTTACCCAACCAGCATGACCACCTTTTGGATTTCCAGCAACGTTTTGTTCTGTGGTACTTACACCGAAAACACCAACTGTTTGCCTACTAACAAATACGTTTGCTGTATTGTTTGCATACATTACTTGACCATTAGCAGATACACCAGCAACAATAGTATGTTTTGGTGCATTATTTGCTCGGTCAACTGAACCCCATAGTGCCATCTTTTTCTCCTAAAAATAGATATTCTTTATATTTATGTTTTTACCAAAGTGTCTTTTTCATCAATCTCAGGATTTGGATCAAAAACATTATCATCTTTCAATTTGGTTTTTTTACCTTTGATGATAGATTTGATAACTTGTTTCTTTCGATCTTTGAGTGTTAATGTTTCTGCTGCTTGACTAGTTGGCTTTATTTCATTCTTTGTTTCCATTATAGATCCTTATATGGCAATCCATGTTTTTGATGGTGTGACATAACTAAATTTCTTGTTGTTCGTGCTGCTTCTGGTTTAATTTCTTTACCATGATCTCCCCAACCCGGAACAGTTTCACCAGTTTCTTTATGTTGCCATTTCGGATGTTTTGAACCACCAACTCTCTCAAAACCCATTTTTCTCAACCATCTTTCACCATCAGAACTTTTATGTCCCTGTGCATTCCAACCCTCTTCTATAGATTCAACTTCTTCATTTTTCATTTTACCAAGTCTCTCAGCAGCATCAAAAGAACCAGCAATTCTATTGCCAGCCTTTCTTCTAATCTTTTCATAATTTGGATCTGAAGATTTAGTTTTTAATCCTTGGTCCACCAATTCTTTATAGTTTGAAAGACTTTTCTCTTTATAACTAGATAATGTTTTTTTACTCAATTCATCAAGTTGTTCTTCGGCTAATGCCTGTTCAATCAAATCAGTTTCTTCTTTCTGAATTTCAACTGCTTGTGTTGCAGCAGCAGAAATCTTCTTACGAATTTTACCCTCATGCTGTTTTTTAGCAGTATCGACCTCTTTATTGAACTGTTCTTCTGTTGGTTCTTCACTCAAAATACTACTCAATGCTTTTAGATTATGTTGATTGTATTCTTTCAACATTTCAGTAAATTTTTTCATTTTAGCCTCTTTAAATTAAAATCATCCAATCTGTTTTTGTCAATACTTTCAGATTGTTATTTGTTGGAATGACTGAAAGTACATATGTTTCACTTGTTCCATCAAGAAAATGACGTAATGTATAGTCTAAATTGTTTAATCCAGTTCCTGCCTCGATTGAAGCACCCCCAGTAGCAAATCCGCCTTGTATAATCTCACCATTTGCTGTATCCATTGTCATAGCGCCAACATTATATTCAACTGGACTGTCAGCACTTCTAGTTTGCCAAGTTCCACCTGTCACAGTCACATTTCTCCAAACTCTATATGAGACTGTTCCGTTTGAATCGACATACACATGAAATCTATTTGGAATGACAATATTATTATGTCTACCAGCTTTCAGTCTAAATGCGATCATTGGATAATCAGTTCCTGCTGAAGCTAATGTATCAGCTTCAGCAATAGTGAATCCTCGACCAATACCTTCAATCTTACCATGAATGTCGAATTCTCCTTCTGACATTACAGCAGAACAGATTTGACGCATTGTTGAATTGCTTGTTGTAACTCCGACGTTTTTTATTTCTTGTCGAATATGCAAACAAGCAGTTGTCATGTATGTGGTAGAATGTCTATTATCATTGTGAAAGATATGTGCGACATAGGGAATTCCATCAACAATAAATCCAGCACGAACATCACCGACACCTAACCATTCCAAATCCATCCAAAGAATATTACCTTTTGTTGGATCTAGAGCATTATTTTCTGTATCTGTATTAGCCTGATATGCATAACCAGAACCATCTAGTTTATCTACATTCCATTGACTTTGTGGCACTCTAGTTTCAACAACAGTCCCTGTAGTATTTGAACGAAGAACAAAATTATAATTTGTCCCATCATTTTCAAAATAGATTCCATTACTTTCATCAAAATAACCAACTCTCTGAACAAGATTGGCTTTTGGTTGATTCATTACAAATGAAATTAAGACTTGTGTTGACTTTCCGGGTTGATATGGAATACTAGACTTACATTGACGAATAACACTATCACTATTTGCTGTGGCGACATTCATTAAAACTGTACTTTCTGTCTTAACGAATATTGTATTAGCATTCCCTGTTAATTTGGTATCAAATTTTCCGTCTTCAGCACCGATATTCTGTGATAGAAATACAGTTTTTGGATTTGATGTTCTCAATCTACCAAATGCATCAACAAGAGATCCTGATGGTGTTAACGTTTCCATTAACCCAAATACTTCATATCTGGTCAGAACCTGACCAGAATCAATTTTCATCAAGTCTGTTCTAAACTGTGCCAATTAACATCTCCAACGACGTAGTGCTTTATTAATTCTTGAATCTGGATCGTTTGCTGTTTCTGATGAGGCTAATTTCTCACGCATACCTCTCATTCTAGAACAAAATGATTTTCTTCTGGATGCTCTTTTACCTTTTGGATTCTTTTCAGTTACTGCTGTTTGTAATTTCGAACCCGGATTTTCTCTACGATATGCGTTAACTGCTGCTTGACTTAATCCATCAGTTTTATCTTGACGATTAACTTTTTGCCAATCCTCATCCAATTCCTCAAAATCTTCTTTTACAGGAACACAATTAGGAACTTCTTTATCATTTTTTTCTTTAGTTCCAATTTGTTCATATCCCTTCCAACAAGGATCTTTTTTTCTCTTTTCTTCAAGAAATTGTTTGTATGTTTTCATTTAAGTTACCTTTTTTGATTTTTTAAACGAACTTAATGTCATTCCTTTTTTTCTAGGTTCATCTCTAAGTTCATTCTCATCACCAACTTTCTTAAGTTCATCTTCTCTTTGTGCAGCCATACTATTAATCATTTCACCACCATTCATAGCTTCTTCTAGTGGTGGTTCTTTTAATTTCCTACTACCTTTTTTATCAGATGATCTAACTAAGTTTTCACCAGAAGATGCCATAGACATTCCGGGTTCAATACCTTTATCAATGGATTCCTTAAATTTGAAATATGTTTTTAATGGTCTTTCTGAATTAACATCTTTCTCACCATCAAATACTTTCTTATTTAAAGTTTTTTGTGCTGTACTAGCCACATTTTGATGTCTTTCAATACTTTCTGAAAATAACACTCTCTGTGCCTTTTTCATTATATCATTATCATCAAGATCTTCATTTGTTATTGTGTGTTCAGCATCATTTAGGTATTTGTTTTGAACACGTTTACCGAGAGTTAAACTTTCATTCTTATCTGAGAATGAATAATTATTGTTTTGACCAACAACACTATTCAATTCTTCCATACTATCTGCTGTGATAGTATATTTAATAGCTTCAGTAATAAAATTAGAAAATGATTCGTCAACTTTATTATTCTTTTTGATAGGCATTAGCTTATCATTAACTGAAACATGGGTTATTTCATCTTTTGTTCCATATCTACCTTTTCCATGATATACCAAACCATTATCATCAGCTTCTCTTGCGGCATTAGAATCGCTGTGTGGTGTTACTTTCTTTCTGGATGGTCTTAGGTCAAGATTCTGTAATTGTGTGCTAACCCATTCTTGTGCTGCTGGTGATTTTGGTGGTGTACCCATGAATTGCTCATAGGTATCTTTATGTTGTGATAAAATATCTTTTTCAGCTTTTATTTCCTCTGGATCAGAATTTCTAAGATCTTTGGAATTATCATATTCTAGATAATTTTTTCCAAACATTTTAGCATACTTTGTTCTAGCGGATTGTGCTGTTTCCCATTTCTGTCTTCTGAGATTTTCATCACTAGATCTTCCACCAGATGCTGATCTCTGTATATTTCTTTGTTGTGATGTCTTATCATCAGTATGTACAAAAGACATTGAAGTATCATATCCAAGGTTTTCTAGATTATCTTTAATCTTTTTGATCTTGATATGATTATCGGCAGAACCACTAATCAATAAACCATTTCGACCTCTTAACGCAAGTCTAGTTCTTAATTCTTTGTGGTTGTCTGATTTGGTTATTTTCTTTTCAGGATCACTAAGATAGTTGTGTATTTTATCCACATCAACTTCTTCTAGACCATGATGTTTGAGTGTGTGTTTCATGTACCAGTCTTTACCAGAACCGGGAGTACCAACAACAAAAACAGCTTTATGTGAGTTTGAATCCGAGACATTCTCTCTAATTAATAAAGAGAACTTTTTATCTAACATTGACATTCACTACCTCTACAGTAGAATTTTATTTTATTATATTATTTATAAAACACAATAATCGGAACAAATACCAAAGCACTTAATTTTGGTATAGTATTCTTTAGACCAAACTCTTTCTGGCATAACTAATACTGTTCTATCTCTAACATTTTCCTTACCCGGATATGCCCAAATATAACCAGCACTAGTCATTGTATAATCATCGGTATCATGCCAAAAATAATTAAAGGTTGTTCCGCAAAATAGATTCATAGCACCATAGTTTTTACAATGAATCCACAATTTATTTTTTCTCTGATCCAACCACTTATGGTCAACTTCATATTTACCGTAATCATGTCCCAACAAAACATTATTACCAATAACCCAAACATCTATCTCACAGTCATATGTTTTTAATGCAATATCAATATAGTTTGGTGAGTTTTCAAACTCTGATTTTGGTCCGTTAATGTTACCTCTATGTGCAATAATTTTCATTTGTCAACCTCAATATATTCGCCTTTTGGTGTATGCTGTAATCTTTTTGGAATGTAGATTTCTTCCCAAGGTAAACCAACATCTTTAATCCATTGTGTAGACATAACGTGTGGACATAAAAGATTTGTCTTTTGATATAGAATAGGTAAGAAGCAAGAAATTTTAGAAAATAGAATCATACTAAACATATTACCTGCTTGAAACATATCTCCAGTTCCCTGTCCTAGATGGTTTCTATGGGCTAATGTGTAGAATTTATTACCATGAAATTCTGGGAAACCACTTTCAAAAATCATATCTGGTCGCATTCTAAAAACATAATCATAAAATGTCCCTGTTCTAGATGAATATTCTTCCATCAATTGAACACCACGATTTAGCTTATAGAACATTGAGAGAATATTTTTTGGTCTATGAGCATAATTCTTGTAGTTGTTACCCATTTCCTCAAATTGTTTATTATACGTTTCCCAATTTTCGACAACAATACTCTTTGGATTGTAATGATTAATCAAATCTGTCTGATCAATCTTAGGTGTGTTGTCATAATATCCAGTAACAGTTTGCCTATCACTTGGAACCCACCAACCTTCCTCATCCCATGTGTGAATAAAGATGTCTGGTTTATAAGGATCTAATACAACCTGTTTAAAATTAGGATAGACATCTTTCCAGCAACGAAAATGTCCTGTCAAAATCAATGCAATTTTCATTAATAATATTCCTTTTTGTTACCTTTTCTAACTACACAATCCATAATATTTTTCTTCTCTACATCTAGTTTTAGATGTTTGAAAGCATTATTCAAAAGACCATGTGGTGGTTGTTGATTACTGTCTTCATATAGTGGATTAAACATTTCCTCATACATAAATTCAGATATTTTTTTCATATTCTCATGATTGCTGATAATAACACAGTCATTTGGGTAAACATTACCAGAATCAATAATAACTTTTTTATTTTCTAAAGATCCAATTTCAAAATTCTTATACAACATATCACATCTAGTTTTTATAACTAAATCATATTCTTGAACGAGATTATCTACACCATGTTTCAGTTTCTCTACTTGTGAAAATACAGTTTCCATACCAGAAAATTTATTGGAAACATGATTATATGTTTGTGAAATTCTTGGTCTTATAGAAATAAACTTAACATTAAATCCACAAAACTGATCGGTCAAATATCTAACATCAACAGTTTCATCAGATGAATCGTTTATTCTATTTTGAATTACTGGATGATGACCATAACGATAAGAATCAACTACAACATAGATATCGGGATTATATTTTGAAAAAGTATGTTTGAAATTTTCCTTACAATAATCCCAAGTTCTCACATTACCAATTAATAAAATAGCAGTTTTCATTTTATAATATATGCAGTTGGTGCTTTGAATTTTGTTGAAATTAGTTTATTGTTTTTATCTTTGAGGAACCTATCAACAGCGTTAGATTCACTCCAATTATGATATGCATATTCATCAAAAACAATAATACCTCCGGGAACAACATAATCCCAAAAAGCTACCAAGGAATCGTATGTTGGTTGATCTAGATCTAGATCTAGATATAGAACACTAATCCTAAACCCCGGTCTTGTACTCAAATACTGTTTGGAAGATGTTGCAATATCTCCCTTGACAAGATCATACTTATCTTCTTGAAAATTTGCGTATTGAAGTTTTTTCTTCATACCATCTAGAGACACATCATTAATATCAAGATTCTTATCTCGCTTAAAAACCTGTCCCATAGCATCTTTATCGACACCAGATTTCATATTGTCAACGAATGTCGGATCGAAAAAATCAAACCCAATCACTTTCTTAATACTATTGGGTTCATAAGCATCAAGAATTTTCAACCATGTAAAAAGACCAGAACCCTTAAAAACACCACACTCAACAATATCACCCATCAGATGTTTTGTTTGTTCATAAAAATACATTCTTGCCAACATTTTATTAAAGACATTTCTATCTTTACTAAAAATGAAATTGTTAAAACTATCGTAGATATTCTGATTGGTGTGAATATCGACATTTGTGTTATATAAATTTATCATTGTATTCCTTTAACTCTTTAACCATTTTTCAACTGGACCTTCTCTATC
>OGWF01000172.1_pt1 | contig 10392 bp, 19 predicted proteins | sample 1575951 | NCBI WGS metagenome assembly OGWF01 (sample SAMN07581523, study PRJEB24739) | freshwater metagenome | place: Singapore | collected 2015-01
ATTTCCCAGTCACGATAACTCACTCTATTACCGGTTCTTAATTCAATACTGCTCGTAAATCTACTGAAGGTATCAAAATTACGTTCATTGGAAACGATGTTCCAGGTGTTTCTAATGCGGTAACCGATACTATTACTCTTACCAGACTAGTCAAAGGTTCCAACGCTGTAACATTTACTCAAAATAATGGTACCCACACCGTATCGGCTAACAGCGAAGGTGGAAACATTCTTTGGACTGGATCCGGGCAGGACATCACGGTCTATGAAGGTTCTACCGCTCTAACATTTGGTGGCGGAACCGATGCTGGTGCGGCAAGCACATTCTACATCACGGGTGTGGCTTCATCCGATGCTGGTATTACAGTCGGCGCAAGATCGGCAACCACATCGAATGGCGTTCCAGTTGCAAGAGTCGCGGCTCATTCGGGCACAATGACATTTGCCACAAAGATTGCTACGATCACGTACACGATCAAGGCATACAGAGCAAATGGAACTGCAGTAACCGGAACACTTGTTCAGACGATCAGCCGTCAGGATGCAGCAACGAATGGTACAAACGGTCTAACCAGTGCGGTTCTATACGCATACAAGAGATCGTCAACCGCTCTTACCGCCGATGACAAGCCAAGCAGAAACGTTGCTACACCTGCATCGCCATACACTTATACCTACAACTTCTCGACCAAGACTTGGACGAATACGGTTGCAGGACCAATTAATAGCGGACAGTTCGCATCGACAGGATGGTACACAACTATCCCAGCTGGTACGGATACGCTATATGTAACAATTGCAACGGCCTCAACATCGTCTAACCTCGACGATATCGTTCCGGCTGATACAACGGCTTCACTGCTTCGGTGAACCCCACATCGATGATAACCGGTCTTCCTTTATATTCTCCCCAGTTACCGATGTTATAGAAATCATCCGGTAGCACTGAGCTAGAACTAACTAGCGTTGCTACCTCATTAACATACTCAAAGAAGATATTGATTTCTTCTTGAGACATAGTAGTATCCTCTAAATCTTGCTTGATTTGCTTCATTGTAGGCACCCATCTATGTCGTTGACCTAAAACACCATAGACTGCCGCCATGAAATCATGAAGTCCCCCGGCCAACTCGTCACAGTACAACAACTGTTCCAAGCGTTTTCTGTTTACTTTGGTTGCTTTCTCAGTCTGTATCCAAGTGGGAGTAGGATTCTGCTTGTCGTAGTCGATCAATGGAATAACAATATCAAGCTTGCCTAGGTATCCATCATTTAAAATCTCTACTTCGGCTTCGTTTTGGGCCATTCCCTTCTTGTTTTTAGCGATTTTAAGCACGGTTTCACGCCCCTGATCGGGTATAACGAATGCAACTCTACTACTACCGCCCCCTAATCGCTGAGCGCGTTCCTTAGCGTATTCTAGACGGCTTTTGAACGTTTTATCATGTCCGAGCATAGTAGGATCCCAATCAGCAGGGAGGGCCATTTCATCTACTTCAGCAGCTTCAGTTAAAAACTCAAATGCTCTCATTTCTTACGTCCTCTGAATCCAACTGGCATTTGCATATCGTTTACGGGAAACATCTGCTTGAACCAATCATCTGCGCCAGGCTTAGCAGTGATGTTACTGCGGTTGACGGGTTCCGTGTGTGTAGGCTTGCCACGATAGTCGGTGATGCCTGCAAGTCTTTTTAGATCATCAGGAGTCATAGTGTCTTACCCCAACGTGTACTGATACGATTCCAGTCAATGATCTTCCAAAGCTGTTTTAAATATTCTTTCTTGTCTGAACCATAGTCAAGAATCCAGGCATGCTCCCACCAGTCAACGAGAAGAAGGATATCGTCTCGGACTTCGTGATTCTCAATTGTTTTGATTGAACCGTCATTAGCTAGGTAAATCCAACCACTGCCCTGAATCTTCAGTGCTTCAGCTTCGAATTGTTCTTGGAATTCGCCATATGAACCAAAGTGCTTAGTAATGAAACTAGCGATAGGACCGTTTGGTTTATTAATGATTCTAACTTGTCTAAATTGCTCGAACCAAATGTTATGTAGAAAGACGCCCGCATAGTTAAAATCTTTGTCGCCTTCGTTATTGTTGTAGCGTTTGGCGTATCCTTTTGCTAGCTTATTGTAATGCAGGTTGAGGGTATCGTCGCTCATCACAGGATCAACATCCTTGCGAGTGAACTTCAACGGATTGATTTCAATATCTGTATGCTTGGTTTTACCCTCAAGCAGATTAATAAACTCGTACATGAGAGTATTTATTTAAGTTTTTTGATTATACGTTTTGCTAGAATACCGTTTGAAATATTTCCGGCATGTGACATGTCTCTGGCTAAGTCAAACACTTCTAGCTCCCAGGCATCGATAAAAATTATTTTGGTATCGCGGTAATTCGTTTTGATTAATTGCTCATACAGATTCTTCATAGTTTCAAAATATCCTATTTCGTCACCTAGTGCTAAGAACCTGTTTTCGTTATTGTCATTCGAGCTAGCGTTAACGAATGATAGTCTATCGTTGATTTCTAGCATGAATCTAGTAGGTATTGGTCTCAGTATTACCACTGCTTTTGGAAGCTTCTTTACTGTAGTTAACCACGTTAATAAATTATAGGTCATTGCATCTACGCCGGACCCTCCCAGTGCTAGATTGTAATAATCCATGCCTAGTTGATTGGCAACCAAGTAAGAAAATGTTTTTTCTAGTTCTAGCCCTATGCCTTCAGTATGGCTACAACCACTGAACAATAGATAATTGTCTAAGTCAATGTCTTTAATATCTTTGCAGCGATGCCCTAGTGAATTGTATTCGTATGTTATAGTATTAAATCTATAATACCAATCTTGGGGCTGATCAATGAGGTTTTGATCATACATGAACTTCTGATCACCACCCGAAAACTCTATAGTCGTGTTAGGTGGATATCCTATAAAGTTTTCGTTGAACTGCATCATTTTCTTCTGACAATTCGTCCTCTAGATAGATCGTACGGTGTCATTTCGACCTCTACTCTATCACCCATGATGATTCTGATTTCGTGCTGTCTCATCTTCCCAGCAATGTAACTTAGTATTGTGTGTCCGTTTTCCAACTCCACCTTAAAGGTCGCATTGGGTAAAACATCAATCACTAATCCTTCTAACTTAATTGTATCTTCTTTAGCCATAATATTATTACTTCTTGAGCAATTCCCACATTTGCTCTTGTTCTAAGATTTCTTTCTCCATCTTTCTATATTCTTCGCCTAATTGCTTAAGCTTTTCCCATCGACCCTCGAGGTCATTGTTTGGGCGTAGGATACCTAATCGTTCTTCAATCGTGTCTAGCCTGTCTGCTAAACTAACACCTTTGATCTTAACATCACCCTCAAACTCAGCATTACCTGATACCTTAAGTACCTGTGCTGCGTTGTTGTACGTGGTCCAACCGGTTGTTCCGTTACTTACCGTGTAAGGACTTGCAGTAGCGGTGTACGTGGGATTGTTCCATAATAAGCTGCCGGTGTTTGTAGTGCTTAGTGTTGCCCCAACCGCACCTGACGCTCCTACTGCTCCTAATGTAGCTGTAGGGTACATGGAAGTAGATAATGAAGTTGGGAGTGGAGAATTCCAGCTGGACAAAGTGATGTTATCATCATCTGCAATTGCGAGTAGGTCATCCTCATTGATAGTGATAGTGTTTATACTATCAGAATCATCTTCGGTCATTGTTCTGCTTTCTTTAGATAAATTTTACCATCTTTATCAACACTGATGGTAAGGTCGTCGCCTTCTTTCCACCCTAAGCTTTTTAGGAGTGGTATAGGCAAAGGTATGATTAGATCACCGTCAGAACTTTCCTGGGTAATCACTTCATACCTAATATTGCTATTGGTTGTTTTGGTCACTTATGAAATGCGTCCCAATCGATGCAATAAGTGAGCAGCTTGACTTTCTTCTTCTGGCGTTAATTTCTCATTAGCTTCGTTAAGCACAGAGAGTAATACCTTCTTGATAAGAGGAATGTCTGCTGGAGAAAAGGCTCCGCCCTTTGCTTGACGAGGGCCCTTAAGTTCTTCGCTATCTTTATAGATTTCGGTGGCGGGTGTTTCTGTTGTCATATTCATATTTATTCTAGAATTCTTATATGTCAAAATTAAGACTTAGTGGCATAGATAAGATACCTTCCGAAAACTTGACTTCCAGGAGGCATTCGCTTGTTAATTAGTTTCCCAGTATACCATGCTTTGATAGTAAACCCATTATCGACTAGTGCTTGTCTAGCCCAGTTTAAGCTAGGTCTACAAATCTTGATCATTTCGTCATTCTCGCTAAATGCAGCTTCTTCCTCACTACTAGGCTCGTGTGCATTCACTATTCTAGCAGGCCCAAACTCGTGAACGTCAGCCATACCCAAAGTCTTTGACTCTAAGAACAAATGCTTGCAGTTTGATTGTGCTAAGTCTTCTATGATCTTTGAGGGGTTTATCGAGTGGTACAGATGACCGAAGTAAACTATAACATCAAAGTTTTTGATGTAGTCAGCAAATTGGTCTGATTCTATGTTTACCGCTGATACTCGGCAATTGGGATAGTTATCGATCGGGACAACTATCCGCTCGGGCCTAGCGTCTGCAAACTCTACGGATTTGAACCCTGCATCTAGACAGATACGTCCTGCCCAACCTCTACCACACGCTAAATCAACTACACTTTGATCTTTGTTAAGTGTTAACAGATGCCGATGAAGTTCGGTTTCAACGTCAGTCATGCACCTCTTACCAAGCTCTGCATGACCAATATCTAGCTTTCCACTTGGGACCGGGATTGTCGCAGTTGTGTCTAGCACGGAAGCTCTTGCGGCGTTCTGGGTTATTCTTCTTAATCTTCATGTCTTTGTCACCGAAGTTGACCTTAACGACCTTATCGCCCTTCTTGACGTATACCTTCGATTTCTTAACATCACCCTGCATGGGCTTGTTGAGAGGGACTTCACGACCCTGATACTTTGCTTCACCGACAGGTTCACCAGGAACAACTGGCTTACCATCATCGCCCATAACAGGACGACCAGTTACTCTAATGTGATCTAGAGTCTTCTCAATGCGGTCATCAAGCTCTTGTACTTTATACTCGTCGCCTTGCTTTTCAGCTTCCTGACGCATTTGAGCAAGCTTTACAAGCTGTGGTTCAGATTGCATCAACTGATTGGCTTGATACTTATTGACACCGGTGATTGCAGCGATGAGTGCAGCACCCCCTAGAAGCGCCTTTCCGAGCCCCTCATCGACTTCATCATGTCCTGCTAGTCGTTTGATAGCAGCAATTTCATGAAGGTCATCGTCATACTTGGTACCGACTTCATCTTCTAAGTGATCAATCATGAAGCCGATGATATCTTCAAAATCATCATCTGGGTGCAAGCTACCGTGACTATCAATTACGATATCGTCATAAAGGGCTTGCATTGCTCGACGGACTTCTTCGCCATACTCTCCTTTGATAGCATCGTAGATGACCTCAAAGGCATCATCACTCTCGTTGTATAACTCAAGAAAGTGATCAACGGCCATGTCTTGGCCTCCATCATCTTCTTGGAGATCCTCATGATTTTCGGATTCTAATAGAATACCATTTAGGTCTAGCATTTCAATCGCATCTTCGTCTAAGTGGACGATAACACCGTCTTCGGTGAATCCGACGACACCAGTTTCAATCACAAAATCTTCGCTAAGTTCAATGTCCATGCTATCATATAGGTTGACAACATCATCACGTTCTTCGCTTAGTTCTCTAACAAGCTTGTAAATGTCTCTAGTATCCATAAAATCTCCGAAATCTAATCTATTATTTATCTTTTTGGAAGACCTTTTCAAGAACATCAGAAACTTCGGAAATATCGTTTTCGTCTGCCTGATACTTGATAGCAATGCCGCCGGCATTATCCCATGCACGAGTGTTGACTCCGTAATCATCAATCAAGACATTAGGAGTACCATCGGGCTGAACAGCATACTTGTACTTGTCGTGTTCAAATACGATCTTGTCAGCAGGAACGTTGATGTGCTTTGCAAGCCATTCACGCTTGCCCTTGATTGAACCCTCACGATCAAAACCGAGAGGGCTACTAAGAATACGATAGCCTCCTGCGTAATTCTTTACGATGTTGAGAAGCTGGTTGGCAGTAGCAAACGGGGGAATGTCACGAAACAGGTGATAAGCATCACTGTCTCGGAAGAAGGTTTCCCACTCGTCTTTGGTCATGTCATTGTAATGATCTACGTCATGGATTTCAGCAGCATGATTGTAGAGGTCGGCAAGGACACCGTCCATATCAACATAGACGATGGGCTTCCCATTCGATGTATCTTCAAGAAGAAGTTCGCTAATTTTCATTTTACATATCCATAACTGTGATTACTATTTACTCTAACACAGCTATAGACGGAAGTCAACCTATTTCTTGCGAATAGGGACATAATCTTTGTATGGCACCGGAGACCGATCAGGCACCAAAGAATCATAGTCTAGCATGTCGTCTCCGTATTTCAGCACGATATACGAAAGCAACTTGGTCGAATCATCTTCCTCGGGAAACCCCAAAATCATGTGATTAGCATAGGTGATCTTAGTTTTATATTTGTTCTTGAGAGCCGGGTCTTTGATGATATCATCAAACCTATTTGATTCTCGCTTGAAAACTAAAAACTTCATTATTTTTTCCAAATTAGAAATGCAACATAGTCTCGCTCAGACTCGAAAAAGAAATCAAAGCCGTTGTACTGATCGTTGACATTTTCCATAAAACGCCACTCGTCTTTGCAGTTGCGTTCGCACCATTCTACAACAGGTTGTAGTTCGCCGTGCTTAACAGTGATGTTTGCTCTATGAGCGGTCGGTATATTGATGGACATTAATTCCGCTCTTTCGCAGGAAATTCAAACCATCTTCACTGCGATAGGTTTCTTTATAGTAGACAGTTGCAATACCAGCTTGATAGATCAATTTGGCGCAGTCAATGCACGGCGCATGAGTACAGAATAATATGGCCCCCTCGCTTGATTCAGTCGATCTAGCAACCTTCATCAATGCGTTAGACTCGGCGTGAAGTACTTCGGGTTTAGTCTTTAGACCGTACCGGACATTACGCCCTGCCTCTTCATTCCAATCTTCATACGGGAACAGTGCTTCAAATTCTTCTGGGCTGACCCAACCGCCGGAACCGTTATCCCATACCCTATCTTCGCAACTGTTCTCCCAATCAGTAGGCATACCGTTATATCCGGTGCCAATCGTTTGATTGCCTTTGACAATAACAGCGCCCACTTGTAATCTCTTAGCATAACTAAGAGTAGAGGTCAACTCTGCGACCTTCATAAAATAATCAATAAACTTAGGTTTCATTAGTCCCAAAGATTCCTATAATATTTACCGAAGAGTTCTAGCCCCTCTTGGATTTTATCTTCATGTAGTCGGTGACCAACGTAGTCGTACCAGTGTTTGTCTGGATTTCTGTCTACCATTTGATACATGTATTCTAGTTGACCAGTTACGGGATTGGGATACTGTTTTGGTGTCTTTTCCCAACCTATATCCATTTTGCCGTGATGATACTTACTATCATAGTTTTCATCGACAATCTGTTGAAAACTCCAAATCATCTTATCTATGGTTTCAGTCCACTTGTCACACAGTTTGTCAAAGACCTCGTTTTCATCTTCGGTGATAAAATCAAAGACCATATTGCTATCCATGTCACCGCCGACTCGTTCAACGAATTCGTTGGGTACTCCCATCTTAGAGTCTTTTAATTGCAATAGTAGAGGGAGAATGATTAACGCAGCAGTATGATCCATTCCGTAGGTATCCCACTTATCAATCTCTACGTCTATCCTTCTTTCAGAAGGTCCTTTATTGAAATTTCTAATGTTTACTTTCATCACTTACCTTGAATGGTCTTTAATTTCCCATTGATGCACCAAAACGTTTGGTCTGCTGCTTCTTCGGGAAATAGAATAACAGCAAGGGAAATCTTCTTGTTTTCCCACAATTGCATAGGAATATCTTCTAGGCTTTCAGCTTGACAAAGAAATGAAGTAGTGTCCTTTTCAAACAAATAGTATTGGCCCTCGATCTTTTCAAGAACTCCTACAGGGATAGCGGCTTTCTTTAAAGTTTCTTGAATATATTGATCACCTACAAGTCTCATTGCACCGGATCTTCCGATACGGTACATGAAGTATCCATATACAATGAAAGCGATGATAGTAATCATGTCCATATCAAATCTCCAAAAACTTAAGTTGAAAGTGATCAGCGGCGGGGTCATGCCCCTTATAGCCCCTAGGGTTGCACACTACACGAGTGTCTCCCATCATATAGTCAAAGGGATGATGGGTGTGTCCATGGGTCCAGAGAGCAATTTGAGGACGATCCAAGATGAATTCAGACAAGTCACTGTGATAGCCGCCGTTCATCCAAACATCATTCTTATACATTTCGTGAATGCTTAGAGGAGTAGGTGCGTGATGACCTACTACAACGTACTTCTTAGTAGCATCACTATCAACTACCTTCTTAATATGCTCTAGTGTCGCTCTGTGATGGATTACAGAGTCAAGAGGACTAAATCTGCGATAGTTATGCTGACTGTTACGGATGATTCTAAAATCGTTCATCATGCCTTCGATAACTTGCATCGTAGTCGGATCATTCTTGTTCATATCCGTCCAGAGGGTGCCTCCTACAAAGGTTACTCCGTCAATATCAATCTGATCCATATCGAGGAAGTGAATGTTATCGTACTGCTTCATTTCTTCATAAAGCCACACGTATGCATCAGGATAACGACCATGATAGAACTCGTGGTTTCCTGCAACATAGACCACATGATCGTATTCCATGCTGACATGATGGAAGAATTCACGGTACTTTACAGCAGCACCCTGATTGCGTCCCGGCTTCATAGCATCAGCAGGAACAGGTTTATTAGCAGGGTGATCGTGTAGAGAATGTGCTACACAGATATCACCGCTAAGGATCAATACCTTTGCTCCTTCCGTGTTGGGGAGAGTGATGGGCGAAAATTCCAAATGTAAATCCGAGCAGACCGCAATCTTCATATATATATTTCCTTATCATATATGTATAGCATCAATGTGAGAGAAAGTCAAGAAGAAAGATAAATAAAAGTGAGGATCGCGGCACTCGCAATGCCCATCCCCTCTAATACTGTTAAGGAGTATCAGCAATGACTATTTATTTGTATAAGAAGACCCACAACAAAACTGGTTTGCAGTATCTTGGTAAAACGGTACAGGATCCATTTACCTACAAAGGTTCAGGTAGACGATGGGGAAGTCATATCAATAAACACGGATATGATGTTACTACTGAAATCCTGCGAGAATGCCAAACTAACGAAGAAGTTAGAGAATGGGGCTTGTATTACAGCAACCTATGGAATGTAGTAGAAGATAGAAAATGGGCTAATCTTAAAGAAGAATCGGGCGACGGGGGAGGCATGTTCGGCGAGGGCAACGGAATGTTTGGTAAGACCCACACTGATGAAGTTAAGGCTGTCCTCGCAGAAGAAGCAATCGCTAGGTTCAAGGGTAAATCATACGAAGATTTGTATGGTAAAGAAAAAGCAGAACAGTTAAAACGCAAAAGATCAGCATCTACCAAGGGAAAGAATAATGCTGGAGAACACAATCCCATGTTTGGCAATCAGCACAAAGAAAGTGCTAAAGCCCTTCAATCTTACCGAGCAAAAAATAGACCTAAGTTAGAATGTCCTCATTGCGGTATAGTATGTGCGTCTTCACAGTTCAATAGATGGCACGGGGATAAATGTAAACTTAATCCTCGTCAACCATAATGGTAAGTTTTGCTTCCTTAAGTGTGTAACCAAAGTCAATCCAGCGATTGACTTTAAGTGAATCCCATTCAGTCGTTCCCATGTGTTTTAACCATGCTTCTTTCGGACTTTGACCAAACGTTCTATAAGCCATGTCAGGGATGACCTTACTCTTATCATCCCATGGGTTGGTAGGAGGAATAATCACATACCCTGACTTAGTGTATTCCGTCACCATTCGGGTCCAAATGATTTATCAGTACGCTCGTAGACTTGAAACCAATCTACACCGTAAGCTGGACAGATGTGAATCTGTTGAGGAAGATTGTTACTATCCTTCTCTCCGCCTTCACCACAAATGAAGTATATATCACCATATGCCTCAGCGATCACCTGATGGCGAACGAGAGATTTTAGCTTCCGGAGTTCTCTAAGCTCGCCTTCGTATGCTTCTACTTCAAGATTCATCTTCAATATATCCTTGTTCTGCGGCATGTTTATCGCACAATACACGAACCCAGCCTCTCATATCGTGACTGGGAAAC
>OGWF01000173.1_pt1 | contig 10354 bp, 12 predicted proteins | sample 1575951 | NCBI WGS metagenome assembly OGWF01 (sample SAMN07581523, study PRJEB24739) | freshwater metagenome | place: Singapore | collected 2015-01
TGATTAATACTTGTTATCATGCAAAATTGATATTAGTATCTGAAAAGCCTCTATCTGGATTAATTTGGTTTAAGTCATCACAAGGATAAAGATAATCGTAATAAGAAGTGTACTCAGGATAAACTGTATAATTCAATTTTAAGAACCTAATTAAACGTTCACGGTAGAAATTATAGTCTTTATTTAAAGAGTTGCTTAAACGGTTTAATTCTTGTTCATTTACTGTATTTACACCTTCCGAACTTACTCTTGAAACTCCAATTTGTCTAAGTTCTAAAGTAGTCATATCAGTAGCTCTTTTTTCAACCGCAGCAACTAAGCATGGACTAATATAAGTGTCTAGTAAAAGTATCTCATCAGGGTTTAAATTATCATTATCCACACCTTCTAAAAGTCTGTTAAATAATTGACTACCTAGAATTGACTCTAATACAGTGTCTTGTACACGTGTAATTAAAGTTGAAAGTAAAAGATCATCTACATTTGAAGAGATGTAAGATAATGCTTTTAAATTTGTTGTGCTTATTAAATGTGCCATAACTTACTTATTTACAATAATTTGAAACCATGTGTGTCTGCAAGAAGGTGTATGAACTCCTGTCTCAGGGTTAGTATACCAACCACCTTTATATTCCCATACGTTACGATCTATTCCGTTAGCTTTTAAACGTGCTGTGATTTTATCAATTTCTTCACGTGTAAACACTCTTTTTAATGCTAGTAGGTTTTTGCAGAATGGTCTACTTTCACCTTTTAATGGTGGTATTCCCTCTCTTTCTCTATATTGGTAAACAACTTCAAAAGATACTTCACCTACGTTTGATTTTCCTTTTGGTGTAAGTTCAAAGCCTTTAATCATTCCTAACTTTTCCAACTCTACTAATTGACGAGAAACATAAGTCGCACCCTTGTCTATAGCTTTAACAATTGACCCGTAACTTTCACCATTGTTAATCATTTCAACTATTTTCAATTGATCAGATGTCAAATCGTTAGCAAATGAATATTTAGAAAGTAATTCCTTTTCGGACATTTCAAGTTTAGTAAAGTCTTTTACTTCTTGTGAAAATACTTCTTTATATTCTGTACGTCCTAACTCAGAAAACCAACTAATTACAGTCTCATCACTTACTTCGTTTTTAAATGATTGTTGAACTACGTCTCCGTTAGGTAGTGGGTTAAGACCAGCAATAGAACGTAATTCGTTTATAGTTAATTTTTGTAATACTACATTTTGTAAATTAGGCTCTAATACGCTAATCTTTTTAGCAACTTCTGAAATCTCTTCTGTTTTACCACTTAAATTTAAAGGTTTGTTTTGAAAGAATATATCACCTACAAAACTATTAAGTGTATAGTGAGCATATTCTAAAGCGTCTGTGATTATCTTTTGTCTTTCAAGCGCATAGTTATTCATGAATAATTGATACGCTGTTTCAAGTTCTTGTGAGCCTCCTAATTGACCAGCAGTTTTAATTGAGAATAAAGTAGGACTAATTACTGAGTGACCAACCATAATGTCATCAATAATGCTTTCTTGTGTTAATAGGTAACGTTGATCTAAGTTATTCCCGTTAATTTGCGCAACCGTAGGAGCATTTTCCGAACCTCTAAAAAAAGTTACTACTATTCCCCCCTGTTTATCTCTGTCACTTGCTTCCCCTTTTAATTGAGCAATTAGATTCTTTTTGTCGTGTTCGTTATCAGGTGCTCCTGTTGGTATGTTTATCATTGTACCACCTTTGAAACTATTCACTACTTCAGAATATCGGAAGTAATTCATTTCAATACTAGCCATGATTGATTTAATTGCACCTGAATATGAAGGAATAGGATAAACTGATTTAGTTAATAAACCTGTTTTCTCGTCCAATATATGTTGTTTAGAACGTGAACTAACATAAAGCAAACATTCCTTATCTTCTAGGCTTAAATCTTCAATGTTTTTGATCTTTTTAAACCCTGTTTTTTCTTCAGTTTGATTACGTTCTTTCCAATTCTCTGAGTAATAAAAGAAACTAGAATCTTCACCTTTACGAATCAACTCGGTTGAAACGTGGTGCATGTCCCAAAACTTTGAAATTGGATTTTTCTTGAATAGAATAGCAAATGAATCTAGTAATTCGAAGTCTTTTGCAACCATTAAAGAAATTTCATCTAAACTAAAAGGAGCATTACCATTTTTCTTAATTAATTCCCATTTTGGTAAATCATTTGATTGAGCATCTAAACCACTAGAAGCAATATATTTTACCTTTGAGTTGACAATACCTTGATGGATTGAACTATTATAATAAAGTCCTATTAAGAATTGAGGGTAATCGTTTTGTTCACCCCAACTTACCCAAGTTTGACCAGCTTTCTGTTTCTCTATTGGTAAAGGAATTTTAGCCTCCCTAAATATATAATTATCACTCATAAATATTCTTTATTGTTGTGGTTTGTATGAACGTAGGAATAGGAGTAGAATTAGTTTTAACTCTTGCCTTTCCTTGTTCACAAAGTATTCCTAGATTGTAACTATTTTCACCTGTTATCTCCATTTGGTAAACAAAATATTGATAATCTCCTAAAGGTAAAGTGATACTAGTACCTTCAAATAAATGAAATAAGTTATAACGACCTTGTGCTGTAGATAAATCTGTAAGATTGCAGTAATATTCCTTCTTAGATTGCTCGTTTACAAATCTAAACAGCCAAATATCTGGATAGTTTTCATTCGCTTTCTCTTTTAAAGTTAAGCAAATTGAATTATTTTGACTTTTTTCGATTATTAGAAACACTACGTTTAGGTTTTATATCGTTAAAGTTACTAATTTCTACAAAAATTTGAGGTAAAAATTTAAATAAAATTTCTTTATTCTCATCATTTGCCACTAAAAAACCTTTTATTTTATCTACCCAAACGTTTTGACCTTTGAAATTCTCTTTATATTCCATCTTTTTATGTATTAAAAAAGGGGACTAAACTAATAATCCCCTTAAAATTTATTGATTTTTGATTAAGATAACAAAGTTAAAACAATAGCATCAGATATTTTTGGTGCATTTTTTTTCTCTCTACCACTAAATGTAAGAGTTACTCCGTTCATATCATCAAACTTAGTTCCTGAAGTACGGTTAAATAAGAATTTACAACCATTATCTAATCCTAACACTTCATTTGTACCATCGTTTAATTTAGCAATTACACAAACTCTATCTTTTGATAATTTCTCTAACTGTTCAATCATAGCTGCAGTATTACCAGCTAATTTGATGTTTCCTGTTATTTCAAAAGCAGTAGAAGCGTTTTCTCTAGAACCGATTGCATTAACAGTAAAGTCAGACATCTCAGCGTCAACAGTTACTGTGTAAAACAATTTACTTCCAACGTTAGCCATAGCAGTAAGCTCACCATTTGTACGTGTGTACGTATAGTTAGCAGCTCCTGTTGTTCCATCTCTTAATGATCCGATATATAAGGTAGCAATACCACCTGCAGAATCACAATTTAAAGCATTAAATCCAGCACTTAATTCGCACATAATATAAATATTTTAAAAAGGGAGTTTTTACGCTCCCTTAATGGTTAATAATTAAGCTCTTTTTACTCTTACAAAGTATTGAGGGAATACATATTGTACACCTAATCTGAAAGAAGTGTCTACTTTCAATTTCTCATTGTAAGCATCGTATTTAATATCGAAGTTCTCATCTTCACGTGCATCAACACCTAAGAAAACTAATGAAGTAGGGATAGCAAAGATTTCGTTTTGACCATCTAATGCAGGTACAGTGATTACTTCAACGTTAGTTTGTGGTAAAATGAAACGAATAGAACCTCCTTCTGAAGTATATTGAATACGATCGTAAGCATTCGCTGTATTCCATTGAGAAATAATAGCTAAAGCCTCAGTACGACCTGTGTACAATGCAATTTCCATTTGGTTATCGAAAATCTCAGCAGGAATTTTAGTGAAAACTTCATAAGCAGCTGAATAAGCATTTGAAGTAGTCAAAGTAGCAAATGTAGAAGTAGTTTTCAATACCGCTGTATCTGCTTTCAAAGATTTAACTAATCCGTCAAAGTGTACTAACTCAGTATCTAAAGATGCAGTATCTCCTAACCATACTAATCTTTCAGCTTTCTTTTGTAGCATTTTAGTTAAGTAAGCCATTAAGATAGTCTCAAGCGGTGCAGGTAATTGACCTTCTTGATTTTTCATTCCCAAAGCATTCAATACTTGAGTCATTTTAGTGTTTAAAGTTTCATTACAAAACTCAACCCCCATGTATAAAGGCTTAGTTGTTAAAACTTTCTCAGTAAAAACAACTGAACCATCTGGCGAAGGTGTACACGCTGCTTTCGCTTGTAAAGCTACAGATGAAGATAATAAAGCGATTTCACGAGAACCTTTAACACCTTCTTCTAACATTAATTTTTCTAAGAAACGAGAAGTCGATACTAAGTCAGGAGTGATGTTTGGTAAAGTATTATCTTTCCATGCTGCTAATCCAGATACATCATATCCGAATTTTTCTTTTAATGTTCTTTTAATTGACATTTGTTTTTATTTTTTAGTTAATATTTCTTTTACTGTAAGTTCATTAGACAATTCTACTCTTTTTCTTTCGTCTTTGAACTTAGATTCTTTTTTTTCCAACAACTCAGCAAACTTTGCCTCAAGTGCTGTAATACGTGCATCCGTGTCAGTGATTACTTGTTGAATGATAGCGTCGAATTCTTGTTTTGACATCATTTCATTAACAGGCTCCTCCGACATTGGTTCCTCTTCTACTGCTACATCTTCAATAGCTGTAACAATTCCGTTTACGTCAACGTTTACGATTTTGATACCTTCCAATTCAACTTGGTATTGTCCTTCAGGTGCAGGTATTTGATTACCTTCTGCATCCAAAACGAATACCGCCGAACCTTCCACTAAATCGCCATCGTATTGCATAACCACCCCGTCAATAGTAGTGATTTCGGCAAACGTTACTTTAATCTCCTCTTCTTTCTTAAAGAAGTCAAAGATTGATTTCATTGGTTTACTCATATTTGTTTTAATTTAATTTCTTTTTGATCAAAATATCCTTCTACAGAATACCCACTAAACTCCCCTCTTTTAATCTTATTCCATACCGTAGGATTATCAATTTTATAAGATGCTATCCAAGTACCATTTTGCAAGTTCATTGCTTTAAATTGGCTAGGAATGTGACTAGAATGAGAAACGATATATGAAGAAATCATATTAACCCCATCTAGTTTTAGATCAGGGTTATGTTCTTCGTTAACGTTATTGTGGAATCCGTTTGAATGGAATTTCGTTCTTATTGCTTTAATTGTCTCCTGTTTGAATAGTACAAATCTATCAGGGTTACTACGATAAATCGGTGTATTTGCCGAAATCATAACTCCTGTTACTATTCTTTTTTCTTCATTGAAGAAGTATTGAATCTTTTGCTCTTTGTTGAAGGCAAAATAAGGTTTTCCATGAGCAGGTCTTAATACAAAGGCATTAAAATCAACACCCGTATCTTCACTATCATCGATAACCAATTCGTAAAAAGGTAACATATTAAAAGAACGTTTTTGTAAATATATTAAAATTTTATTAGATAGTACTTATTGCATTAACTTTTTTTGTCTTATCCTGCATTTTCGTGATATCTGAATCTACTACTACTACTTTGTAGGTACTTTGAGCTTGTACAGTTTGTTGCGTACCTTGTGTTGCTCCTATTCCTAAATTTGCTGTTGGTCCTCCTCCTGTTGTTGGTGGTGCAACTTGAACGCCACTCCCTAGAATCTGTTTAACTCTACTCATATTAGAGATAATCTTTGCTGTACCTGTTGCAAGTTTAATATATGGTCCTAGTGGGTTAATAGCATTGTCTCCATTCGTTGGACTAAATGAAATAGAAGTCAAACCACTTAAAGCCGTTGCAGTGTCAATAGCAACTTGTGTAATAGCAAAAGCTTTTTGAATTCCAGAAGCTTGTTTAGATAAACCAGCAAGTTCACCAAATATTCCACCTATTGCATTTGCTAATTCTTTTTTACTTTCAACTTGTATTTTATCGTATTTACTTAGCTCTTCTGTTCTTTGTCTTTCAAGTTCTATAGTAGATAAACCATATTCTTTTGCTTTCTCTATTAGATAGAAGTATTTTTCATTTATAGCGTCCTTTTCTTTCTGAACTGAATTTGTAATAACATCGTAATAGCTATTCATAAATTCCTCTTCTTGATTTGCTATATTGTTTTTTCTTTCGGCTTCAATTCTGTCTTGTTCTTCTTTATACTTTAAAGCTATAGCATCAAGTTCTTTTTGTTGTGCTAATAATAATGTTTCATTATCTTTTGTGGTTTGAATAATATTAAAATACTTATCTCTTACTGCTTGTTCTTCTAGTTGTTGTTGTGTTTTAAAAGAATCGTAGTACTCATTTTCTAGTTTTTCCTGTTCTGCTATACGTGCGTTTTCTAACTCAATTCTTTTTAAATTGGCTTGGTGTATTTCTTCTAGTAGTTTTTGGTTTGCCTCTTTTTGGGCTGCTATTGCTTTATCGTCTACGTCTTTCTGTTTATTCTTTAAATCGGTATTGTGTTGAGCTGTTAATAAACTTTCTTGTCTTATTAGTTTATATTTTTCATCAATTAAAGTATTATTTTTCGTTTTAAGGGCTGTTATTTCTTCATTTATAGATTTAACTAACTCTTCATTTTCGTCCTCTATAGCTTGTTGTTTTGCCCATCTTAAATAATCAATTCTAAACTGATTATCTTTAAGTTCTTGTTGGCGTAATTTTTCTCTTTTTGCTATACCTTCCTTGCTTAGTTGGTACTGTTTTTCTTCACTTGCCCCTACCGCCTTTGCATAATCTAATTGATATTGTATTGCATCTTCTACTTTAGTTCTTTGCCTTTCTTGTTCGTCATTGTATTTTTTAACCGAAGCTGTAAATCTATCTTGCGCTCTAGTTGCATCATCTGTTGAACTCATATAAGATATCATTTTCTCAACTAAAAATCCTATTGCAACTACTAACAATCCTATTCCTGTTGATGCTAATGCTATCCTAAAAGCCTTCATTGCACCTGTTGAAGTACCTACAGCGATTGCGTAACCCTTTTGTAATAATGTTAAAGAACCTGTTTCAGCAGCGTTTGCCATTTGTGCAACACTTAGAGATTTAAAAGCACCTACTAAGGTATTTTTAATAGACATTGCAAAGTCTAAAGCATCGTTTTTAAGCTCTTTCATAGCACTAATACCTTGTGTTAAAGCAATAGCACCTTGTACTTTTAACATTTGTTTTTCAATCTCTTCACTTTGTTGACCGAATAAAGCCTGTGCGCCTGTTACTGCTGAAAACGCTCCTGCAATTCCTTCCGCTGTACGTTGGAACTTACCTCCAAATTTCTCAGGGTCTGCATCATTGATAGCATCAGCGACACCTCTCATTTGTTCTTTAATTTGACCAGCACGACGTGCAACTGTTTCAAACTCTTTACTAGCAGGATCTAAGTTTTGTAATTGAATAGTAAGTTGTTTTAACTCCTTACGTAAATTGACAAATGAACCATCTGTTTTTTTAGCGTCTTTACCAACGTTTTCAATTGCATCACCTACCTTGTTTACATCTTGAACTGAATCACCTGTATCAACTCCTAATTTAAATATTATTTCTTCTTGTGCCATCTTATAAAGTATAATTATCTTTTATTGCTTGTGTCACGTTGTCCATAGCTTGAAATTCTGCAAATAATAAAGGTGTTTGTTGTGTAATAAAATCACTTATTACTGTTGGTGTCAAACTACCACTTTCTACATATTTGTAAGCGTGGCAGTAGTGGTGTATATCCATGTTTGGCATAACCATAATATTATAATTACCATCCGATAAGGTAATTGTTTCTGCTGTTAGTGTAAATATTTCCATATTATAAAGAAAAAACTCCCATTTTTAATAAATCGAATTGACCTGTATTAGTTATTGCTGTACCCATACAACGAGACGCAAAGAAATTAAGACCTTGTGTAGTTGTAGGCAAATCAGTTGTTAAGGTACCTCTTGCTGTTGCTCCTGTTTCTTTGTTGATTACCTTGTAATAAACTGTATTACTTCCGTTAGGATTATAAATTTCTATTGAATAAACAGTAGTCATAGCAGCTCCTGATGTTCTATTTGCAGGAAAGTTAGCACCTAAATCTATTTTACTTGCTGTACCTGTCCCATCGTTATAAAATACTTGTAAATTAACATCTGCTGAATCCGAACCTACTCCAATACAATTTATAAGAGAAGAAACTAATACAGTATCTGAGTATGTTAAGTCTGCTGTTGATCCTTGTAATCCGTAAAATTGTCTACATCCACTACCATAAGCCGAATCTGAAATATGAACATCACAAATATATCTAAACCCTCCACCAATATACCAAAGTAAAGCTGAACCTCTTGTTCCTGTATATCTACCTGTTGATACTACAGATGCTGCATAACGTAATCTAATTTGTTTAGTTGCGTAGTTTGTAGACGCTACCGATTGAGCTAATGTACTTGCAGAAGTTGACATTGTTACACCTCCCGAAGTTGTTACTGTTGTAGAGTTATTTGAAAATTCAACACCTCTGAAAGTTTCGTTAGGTTTAATCTCAGGAATATCATAAGATTGTGAAGGTGTATAACCTAAAATCTCACTTATTGTTGCGTTTTTCCAAAGTGAACTAGCTTGGTCGTAATAAAGCAAATCTTTATCAGTTTCTGAAACTATTAAAACATTGTGTAATTCTTCTAATTCAAAACCATTTTGTACCTTAACAAATATTTCTCCATTCGTTGCTGAAACTCTTGTAACTATTCCTAGAAAAACCATGTGAGCAGGCGCTACAGGTTTATTGGCTACACCATAAAGTAAGTTTCCACTAGTACCCAACCAAACAGGATCTCCAATTGTTGCGGAATTAGTGTTTAAAGAACTTAATAAACCCTCAGTAACTATGTTTACAAAGTCATTAGTTACACCTGTAGCGTCAACAAGTCCCATAGTTTTAGAACTCATTGAATCAGTTGTATTATCCGCTTTAGATAATAGCATATTTGTACCATTAGAACCACTTACATAACCAGCTTGTCCCTTAGTTATATTTTCAGCCAATTTTACTTGATGCTGAACTTTATTAGTTGATGCTGTAGTTATGTTTGTTAGGTTGGTTATAACACCTCCAGCGTTAGTATATACTTCACCTGTTAAAGTATTTAGGTAAAATTCACCTTCATAAATGTCAGTCGCTAACCATGATCCATCTCTATGGTCATTACTCGTTGGAATTGTAGGAACTCCAGCTCCTTTTTTAATAATTATTCTTCTAGTTTCGTCACTCATTGCTTAATATATTTGAATTTTTAGATATTCCGTTAACTCCTCCTAACATTTTATACACGTCCTCATCTGCATTATTTTCACCACCTCTTAAAATTGGTGCGTCTTTGCTTTGTATTTTCATTCTATCTACTTCTACGAAAGTACTTGTATATTCTTTTCTCACCATTAACACAGGAAAGCTAAATGATTTATCATAAGTATTTGCTCCTATTGTGATTATATAAGCGTAAGCCTTATTTATGTCAAACTCTGTACTAGTCCAAAAAGCACCAGATGTTACTATTCCTGAGTTTTCAATTTCTATTAACTCATCTACTGATGGTAAATACCAATCATTAAACCCACCAGCTACTAAAGAGTCAGCGATAGATGATGCATAAGTACCTATACCTTGTTCTTGTATTATTAAAGGTGTGTTGAATTCACCTGTTAATTCATCTGATGCTCCTGTTAATATATAGCTTCCATTATACCACAAATAAGGTGCTGAATCATAATACATTTGTAAAATATAATCATCAAATTGCTTTATATTGTAAATTGTACCAACTACTGCCATTATCCTAGATATTTAATTAGTTCAACTTCCGTAGTACCATAAGCATCTGAATCAAAATCTTTGATTGTGTTCAATCTATAAAGAACCCCATCAATTAATTTTAGTTTAGCAAAGTCCAATTCGTTAATATCTTTATATGATAACTTAAGGTATAAAGTTACTAATTTAGAATCAATAGAAGTGATTTCGTTTAAGAATTTCTTATGGTATACTTCAAAAGTGTTTAACTCAGGCACTCCTTTTATCTCATCAAACGTTGCATTTCTTGAAGCGAAATGTAAATCAAATAAAGGCTCAAAGTTTTGGTTGTTTTTAAACCTTATGTGGTGAGTGAATGGATACAAAGTCCTTACCGAAGTATCATCTACGGAAGCGTTTAATATACTCACTGTACCAGCTCTTAATCCATTGTA
>OGWF01000174.1_pt1 | contig 10333 bp, 4 predicted proteins | sample 1575951 | NCBI WGS metagenome assembly OGWF01 (sample SAMN07581523, study PRJEB24739) | freshwater metagenome | place: Singapore | collected 2015-01
TTTTTTTTTTCAAGCAGAAGACGGCATACGAGATAGCTTCAGGTGACTGGAGTTCAGACGTGTGCTCTTCCGATCTGTTTCCCAGTCACGATATGGCAGCTAGCTGCAGTACTGACGTATTCGCATTAACCACATAATAGTTTGTATTATTGGCTAGGCCTCCCAGTACAGTTCCTCCGGTACCGGTTGCATAATTCACCACATCCCCGTCCTCGAGGTCGAAATTGCTTACAGCGATGTAATCAGACGTCGTGTTTGCATCGGTAGACGCATCGAAGGTATAAGACAGAACCGGAGCCTTGGTCAGAGAAATGATTGTCCCGCCAGGAGTAGCAGCCAGCTTAATTCCTGTGGTGTTAGCTGTGCGCACGTAGTACACGGTAGAGTTGGATAGTCCACCAACAGGGTTGAGTCTTGTGTCTGTCGTATAGACAAGAGCTTCACCCACAATCCACGGATTGCTTGGTATAGCAAGGAAATTCGATGCTGGTACAACATCATTAACCCCATCGAAGTCCTTGGTATAAAGTTCTACAGGAGTAGTATCGACAACCGTACCATCTCTTTCGGTTGAAAGCTTGATAGAAACGCTGTTTGCAGATGTTACCCAATATACTCCATTATTAGAAAGTCCACCTACCGGACGAGCTCCGGTGCCGGTATAGTAGGATACCTGATCTCCTACTTCTAATGTATTACCCTGAATTATAATGATATCTTCCTGAGTCTGGCTCTTCTTAATGAAATGACCAATCTCAGATGCAGGCGTTCCATCAATGTAGAGAGCTGGACCTCCATTATAGGCAGCTAACTGGATTGAAGATGCAGTTGTTCCTGTTACATAATATGTATAGTTGTTCTGTAATACTTCTGTGTTGCCAGTAGAGCTGTAGTATGTAATGATATCCCCGTTAACGAATGAGTGAGTCATTGACGAGAATGTGATTGTATTGTTTGTCAGAGCAAGAGAATGACCTACCTGACTCGAGGCAGCTGCTGTGATATTAACGGCAGCTCCATTAAAGGTTTCGGAAAGCTTTACGCCTGAGGAGTTAGAAGATACCACATAATATCCATCCCCAGACACGAGACCAGGTACAGGAGTACCGCCGATTGGGATTTGATATCTTACGTATGATCCAGTAGTGAATGGCTGAGGAGATATAGCAATGAAATCGTTGACGCTATCAACTGCCGACTGGGAATTAAACGTAGTATATCCAATTGGCGGAGTGAATGACTTTATGATATTCTTCGTAATGATATTGTTTCTAGAATCAAAGGCAAAGGAAGTCTTTTGAATATCAACTGGGCTTCCACCTTCTGTTTCGGATAGCTTCACTCCGGAGCTGTTGGCCGATACGACATAATATGAGTTATCTCCATAGAGTCCCGGGATAGGAACTCCGCCAGGAGCTACAGTGAACTGTACGACATCGTCGTTTGCGAATGGATTATTAGCAACGGAAATAAAGTCGTTAGTAGTATTAACGGCTGTTCTTCCATTAAGCGCAACAGTCGTTGGTACCAGATTAATAGGAGCCCCGCCTTGAGTATTCGCTAGCTTGGTTCCCGATGTGTTGGAAGCCACAGCATAATAGTAGGTGTTATTAGATAGGCCGATTAACGGATCGGTTCCTTCTGTGGTTCTATACAGTAGAACGTCATCATCATCCACTGTGCTGTCACGTAGATAAACGAATCCGTTCGTTTGATCTACCTCACTCTTACCATTGAACTGGTATCCATCCACTGTGTATTGTACGGCTGTGTCGTTGGGTAGTGGGTTGATATAGCTAGTAAAGAAGTGACCGTTCTCATAGGTTCCTTGCTCAACCTGAATGGCGGCACCACCTTCCGTAGAAGAAATCTTGATACCCGTGGTGTTAGAGAACACGACATAATAATCCGCGTTGTTAGCGAGATTTGTTACGGCCGTATTACCAACACTCGTTGTATAAGTTACGACCTGGTTTACAGCAAACGGATTTCTTCTGATTGTAATGAAATCGTTGGAAGGTTCGATATGCAAGGATGGATTGAATTGTCTCAAATCAGATTCAATGTCGAGCTGAATGGACGATTCCACTGTGCTGACATCTGTCTTGGCGTTAAACATAATTTCTTGGCTTGTAGCAATAGAATCTACAACTACAGGAACTTCGGCATTCTCTATAACCAAAGCAGATCCAAAGAACCTCGTACCAGCGACGTGGAGAACCTTCTTGAACATATCCTTATACTTTTCAAAGCCAATCTTCGAAAGGATTTCATAAGAATACTCTTGATAGAAGTCACCATCGTGGATGTACTTGTCCGCTGATAAGAATCCCTTAGATGACTTATAGTATCCGCGAGAGATACCATGTCCACCCAGAATGGCCTTAGCAGAGCCCGAACGTAAACCATCTTCAGATGAGTATTGAATAATTTCAGAGTTCGGATATCCTAGACCCGAGTCTACCACTTGTAGGGATGTGATAACACCATTAGCCGTAGCTACGTTTGCTGATATTTCAGCATTAAGACCGATTGGCATTGTATTCTGATCTTCAGATACACCCAGTATAGTTGCTTCGGAGCCCGATACATCGCCACGAATAGTTTCATCCACAATCCAAGTGTTTTCAAACGTCAGGCGTTTGACATATAGTAGGTTTGTTCCAGTGATTGGATCTATTTCCTGACCTTTAACAATACCAGTGGCGGTAGCTGTGGTAGAGAAGAGATTAACAGCCAGAACATTTTCATCTAAGTACGGATTAGTGTTAGACAAGAGTGGGAAGGACGGAGCAAACGTATTGTTCGTGTTCTGTACGCGTACGAAATAATCGCCGCTAGTAACACGCACAGAGTTAACCTTCGCTGTCGGTATAGACTTCAAATAGTGGCCACTCTCCACGATAGAAGACGCTACAATATCAACTGGCGATCCAGATAGCGAGCTGGAAATCTTTACACCGATAGTATTAGCTTCAACGACATAGTAGGAAGAGTTGTTAGCAAGACCAGTGATAACTGTGTTACCGGCTGCTGTATAATACGTGACCTGATCACCTACGTTATATGGATTAGAAGAAATTAATATAAAGTCTTGTGCTGTGTATACACCAGTGTTAGCATTAAATGCCTTTACTACTTCTTGGTAGACGTAGTCACCTGGAATATATCCAGGAACTGTTCTTAAATAGTGACCACCCTCGAAGCTTCCAGCTGGGGTAATATTGATTGCTGATCCGCCCTCTGTTAGAGATAACTTAACGCTATACGGATCAGAGTTAACAACATAATACTGTTCGTTGTTGGCCAGCCCGCCAATTGCAGTGGATCCAGCATATGCGTTGTATATTACTCTGTCATTATTAACGAATGTGTTTCTGTAGCTCTTAAAATAGTGTCCGCTTTCTGACACACTTGAGCTGGTAATAGCGACGTTAGATCCGGTAGGCGTAGTAGACAGCGAGAAGCCAAACTCGTTAGAGTAACGAACATAGTATAGGGTGTTGTTTGTGAGACCTGAAATTGCTGTATTACCAGTTCCAGTATAGTATAGCACCTTATCGTTGTAGGTAGTATTAGCAACGAAGCGGTTGCCAGTAACTGTAATAAAATCGTCTACTGTCTTCTTAAGGTGATGTCCCTGAGAGGATACAGTTGCGGCCGTAATATTAATTGGCGCGCCACCTGGCGCTGTCGATAGAGCAATGCCGGATGTATTGGAACCTAGGACGTAGTATGTCGTATTGTTTGCCAGACCACCAACGGCTGCTACACCGGTGTCTGTGTAGTACAACACATCATCACCATCTTGTAGGAGATGGCCGTCAATTGTAATAAAATCAACAACGGAAGAAACATCGGTCGCCCCATTGAATGTAAGATTCAGAGCATCGATGTCTGTATTAGCATTAACCGATACGGTGATAAACGGCACAAGAATACTATTATCTGAATCGTTAACGTCTCCGGCTGGGTCGAAGGTGTTGGTGATTTCATTGTAAACATCATCTCTCACACCACCCGTGACTTCGATATCGTAGTAAATTAAATCTGTCGGCGTTTGCTGAATCTTTTCCCCAACAATAAACGAGTCCGTGGCATTAGCAATTTTTACAATAAAGTCACGACGGTCAAATGCTGAGATGTATGGTTGATAGGCCAGAACGTAAGGATCCACATTATATTCGGACCCGGGATCGATTCCAGTCAGACCACCAATTGTACCGATATCAAATCGTTCGAACGTCAAGCAAGTAAAGATGATATCAGCATAGTCCCCTTGTGGATTCTTAACAAATCCGTACGCAGGAGCGGTGACTGGAAGGGCAGCAAAAGGACGTTGAGGTGGAATGAGAACTGTGGTATAGTAATCTGTGTTTGTGATAGCTGCGTTCACAGATGAATTTGATAGAGAGATTACGTTGCCGTAAATACCACCTGTATTAGCAAACCCGTTATACACGTCCTTGATATAGAGATTAGTAGAGTCTAAATCCCATACCAGACCATGTGCAGAGCGGTTTGTGCCTTGAAGATAATGGGTTTCGGAGCTAGCCTTTGGCTCAATGTCGATCGCAGTACCGCCAACGGTTTCAGCCAGCTTCAACCCCGAGGAGTTGGCTTCTACAACAAAGTAACGTTCGCCAGGATTCAAACCTCCGCTATATAGAGAAGGACCAGTTATTCTTCCATAACCAGGGGCGGAGTAGATAACTTGGTTACCATTAGCAAATGGATTAGCAGCGATCGGGATGAAATCATTTGTACTAGATACTAACGAAGCATCAAACGACACAGTATCCATCGAACCGTTGCACTGATATACATAATCGCCAACATCGAATCCAGTTGTTGATCCGACAGAGAGGATCTTACGATCATAGTCGAGTGTAAGTTCGTTATTGTTTCCAATGATATCGGTGTTAATGTAGATTACTTCAGAGTCACCAATCGACGCAACGGAGAACTGGGCACCGGAACCAAATGAGGTGCGTACAGTATGCATGGAAGTGTTAGTATACTGAGTGATAGCGTGCGCATATGGTGACTGAGAGTAATCACCACCCTGATCGACCTGGGTGACTGTTGTTACTCTGGCTAATGCGTTATTTCCATCTGTGTGGAAATCTTCAGCTTCTGAGAAAAATCCCTTGATCGGGACATATGTTATGGAACCAGCGTTGGCTGTTTGGTTAACAGTAACTGCAATACCCTTCGCCACCACGTTTCCTGATGGGTTGTATTGATAAATGTACTGCGTTTCTGTTATATCATCGGTAGCATCTTCGTAAGCTAGTTCGTATACAAACTTCTTAACATCGTATACACCAACTGTGAAGTTCACATTAGCAAAGTCAGCTCTAATAGTTGGCTTATTACGGACGAAAATTGAGTTGCGGCCGACAAGATTATGACCACTGGATGACGAAGTAGATAGAGAATTGGTAGAAAGAATTAGCTCTGTTCCGCCGAAAGTTTCCGCAAGCTTAAAGCCGCTTGTATTAGCAGCAATTACGTAATAGGCGCCATTGTTAGAAAGACCAGTAATTACAGTGTTACCGGTGTTTGTATAGTAGGTAACGAGATCCCCAGTCTTGAATCTATTAACGTTGTTAGCGTTAGGAACTGATATGAAGTTAGATGTAAGGTTTGTGTTTGCATTAAATCTTGTAAACGGAACATTTAAGTCATAGTGAGCTAAATCATGGCTCTGACTTAATGGAGAGGCAAACAAGTTAACGTTAGCGGATGAGGGGGTTAGGGATAGAGCAAACCCTGAAGTATTCTGATAACGAACGAAGTATGTGAAGTTATTAACAAGCCCATTGATAGGAGTTACCCCTGGGGATGTTGTATAAACTACCATTTCTCCGTTAACAAGTTGGTGATCCGTTACAAGGATAAAATCATTTAGCTCATCAACAGCAGTATTACCATTGAATGTATATTTTATCTCGTTAAGGGAGTAGGCGCTGTTGGAGTATTTAAACGCACCGTTGGCTTCAGTTAGAACTACAGTATTACCGAATGATGAGGCTTGAATGCTTTCTACAACACCGTGGGCGTATATACCTTCAATATCCTTTTGGTAAACGTAATCCCCAACTGCAATATTACCGCCGGTGAGACCGGTTATGCTCATTGTATAGGTATTAGGAATACCCATAACTTTACCAGCAATGGAAATATCTGTGTATGTATCCACCTGTAAGGATGTAGTGTTACCAGCGGTGTAATATGTGAAACCATTAGCTACTGGCCCACTGAGTATTGACACGACTGCGTTACCAACACCACTATCATCTTGAGCTGAGGATAGGACGGAAACAGCAGTAACTACTTCACCGTTGCTATTGTAGCGATAAAGGGTAGTACCATCAGTCAAGTAATCTGTTGCAGAGGAATAGTCAATCTCTACTAATCTCTGTACAAGAGGCTCAAGAATACGGAAATAATCCTTCGATGCGTTGTCAGCAACAACGTCTTCTAGATTGATAACCTTCTCAGAAACAATTGATTGTGTGCGTAGACGCTGCTCAGAAAGCGACGAGGTAGAGTTTGCAGAAAGTGTATAACCCCACCCACCATCAAAAAACAGAAAGTCCACAACACCTGTAGTATCGACTGTAGAGTTAACTCGAGCCAGTCCCCCAAGACCTTTTTGAGAGGAAGTAAACGATACAATATCTCCTTCCTTGAAGTCTCTACCCCCGTCCTGAATTACAACCTCTCTAACCGACCCAATAAGACGTGGAGATTGTCCAACAGGATCAGAAGCTTCAAATACTCGAAGAGTATCTTCGACGATGTACGCAATAACTTCGTTCTTTTCAAACTCACCTACAATATCGGATACATACAGAATATGTACATATCCGTCTCTAATGCGTCTCTTAATGTAACGCTCAACGAAGGCAGTGGCGTTAGATCTTGTTCCTTGAATTCTTCTACCAACGTAATCGACATTACGCACCGTATCGGTCACTTCAAGATATGTAGGTTTCTGCCAGACGCCGTCTGATAGGCGAAGTAGGTCTTCGCCAGGATATTTTACATCAGCTTGCGTACCGTACACGAGCTTGAAGAATAGATCTACGGCACGATCAGTACCCTTAGAGCGATATAAGTCAAGAGAATTCTTAACAAGAAGCTGCTTATTGGTGGCAGTGTCGAACTGAATGTTCTTAAGATATTTCTCTTTGAAGTAAACGATAAACTGTTCGAGAGTAGTATCAATATCTCTGTATCCAGCCAGGTTACGAGCCTGACCAATAGGATTGTAGGATTTTTCCAGCCACTCGTAGTAAGCTTCTACAAACGCTACGAAGTACGTTCCTTCTTCACGATAGAATGCAGGAAACTGGGACTCGATTAGCGGGGAAATCTTCTTTTCGATATCTAGCATTAATTACACTCTAACAGGTTGTGCATCGACGATTACGTCAGACTCGAGTATATTTAGGATAATATTTTTACTGGTCTGAATATCTTTTGCTCTTGTCTTAGCATAAAACTTGAGGTAAGATCCTTCGAAGGCAGTAATTCTAAAGTCGTTGAGTCTAACAACACCCGTTTCATAATCTACTGTACCAATGTCTGCCGCTTTTACGTGGTTTACACCGTCGAACACCACGATACGCATATTACCAACACCATCATCCTCAGCAATAGCCTGCTTTCCATCGAACACGAATCTTGAGCTAGAGATAGTATGGGCCTCTACGCTTTCGTGAGCGGACTGAAGCTCTGGAACGGTCAAGGCCAATGGAACAGTAAAGTCTATTGTTAGGTTTTGATTTGTATTGAGTGTAGGGGTGACGTACTTTGTCAATAATATATCTGTTTCGTTCGATACAATAGAAGTGTCTACGCCATCGATAGCAGATACAAGTTTTGAATATCTAAACACAGAGTTGAAGTTGTTTAGATTATCTGTGGCATACTGACGAATCTGAGAAACTACACGAGCAGTAATATCGTCTGTATTTAGGGACGTAACGTTAATGTTATACTTAACAATCGTATTAACATACAGATACAGATACTGTGCGTCAATGAATATGGGATCGATAGCAACAGGGCAACGTGGCTTTAGAAACTTATAGTATTCGTCTTTTTTAATCTGTGGAACACCATCGAAATCTTTTAGATCGACGGTAATGAATACTCTACCATATTGCGGTGGATCCAGATCCTCGCCACCATATGCGGATACGGTATTGATTTCTGGATATTGTATCTTCAGAAGATTTTCATAGTCTTCTGTTGTGATCGCGCGCTCTTGAGTAGTAAAGTAGCGAGGAGCGTTGTACTTGATCGATTGTACGGACTCAGCTACAGCACCACTGCTAGCTCTTTCATTAGTTGTGATGGTAATATTAGTTTCGCTATCAATAGCTCCTACAGGCTTGAATACATTGGCACCGTTAGGAAGTTCACCTGATGATGTTCTATATTCTACGATGATAACAGAGTTGTTCTTAGGTCTTCTACCAATAACACCATCACCGAAAACAATCTCATACTGGTCTCCATACGATGCTTGAATGAAGAATACTCTAGAATCAGCATTCAGACCAAATAATGAGTTTGCGCGAAGATATTTGATTGGTGTCTTGCCGTTATCCTCAACAACAGTTAGAGTGATTGACGACACATCTACATTCTTAGCAGAAATACGGTATCTTAGAGGCTCTTCGTAGTTAACTGCATAGCTGTCCGATTGGAAGATACCCTCGTAAATCCGTACGTTCTGAGCTAGGAACGTTGTGTTAGCTGAGGTGATAATAATATTATCATCTGTTGAGAATAAGAAGTTTTGGTTACCAACTTTCGTGGTGAATTGTGTACCCTTAGGGATAATGGTAGATCTCTTGTTAGGATCCGTTGTTACGATTTTAATATCAACGTTAGCAACAGACGATGCGAAAGATCTAGGCAGATAGTTTAACTCTTTTGCATGGGACACAACAGAGTCACGTAGCTGCGCGGAGTCCATGAACATTTCATTCCCAACCATGTTGAGATACATGGCATTCAAATATGTGTTATACGAAAGAATGTCCAATAGGACGTTAATGTTAGACCCCTCGAAATCATAGTCTAGAAAGATGTCTTGTTCTCGGAGATAAGACTTTAGAGACGACTTCAGCGAGTCGAAATCAAGAGATGTAAGTTGAATACTTGAGTTAGCCATTATCTCACTCTATCTAGTGCTACATTGAGGATGATCGGTTTGGGATTATTTATGATCTCAAAAACAATAGTGACGGTATACCTACCCGTGTCATAATTACCATTGACATAAACCTGTGTGTTTAGAGCTCGTGGTTCGTAATTGCGGATAGCTGTCTCGATCAAAAGCTTCATCTGATCTTCAACTTCGGCACCCATTGGTTCAAATAACAGACTGTCGAGATTGCAACCGATTTGTGGGCGGAAGAAGCGCTCACCTTGGTTGGTAAGGATAAGATTACGCACCGAGCGCTTAATTGCTTCCGAGTTTGACCGCAGAATGTACGAGGAAAAATCTCGCACCTTCAAGCTGGTGCTGCGGTCGAGCTGAGTTTTTTCCAAGGTGAATGTTCCATTTTGAGTTATTTGACTATTTTAATTTTGGAATATTTTTTGTGGTTGATGTAGTATGTTGTGCCAAGTCTTTTTTTGTTGGTGTCACATTATGACCATGGTCAGTGCCTGGGTGTTTGTGGATGCCTACAATTTTTCAGACATTCCTAGTATGGTTCAGGTTTGACGTGCATTCCTTTCTGTACTTGTAATTTTTCATGCTTTGTCTTGTTCAGGTAGCCAAGGGGATGGACCGGACCAATGGCGTTGACCTCCTCATGGACATGATGGAATCCTGCCTGGACTACCTCGAGGCCGACCTCGAGAATCGCTGGGAGGATGCGGAATCGGCCATGGATCAGCACATGGGGGACTGGGCCGACTGGTGCCACTTCTCGTGCACCCTGGAGGAGCTTGCCGAAATGGATTACTGATGAATAAACTGTCTATATAAAAAAACATGTTTGGTGTGTTTTGTTTGAGCATGTCGAGCGGCGAAACACTGAGGCTTTATGACCAAAGCATTGACTCGCTCGTGGACGATTACATGGATTGGACTGTGAGGTACAGGTCTGACGCTGAGATTGACAAGAGAAACGACATTATTGTCGCGAAGTATGGCCGAAACGCCATGCAAGATTCCACCCACTTTCGAAAGAGCTCCCTGGACCTGGCGAAAAGCGCCCTGTACTCCAACATGATTATGGCCTACCTCTTGGCCGTAAAGGTCAAGGTGCCCGGCATGTTGGACATGGTGGTCAACAAC
>OGWF01000175.1_pt1 | contig 10321 bp, 10 predicted proteins | sample 1575951 | NCBI WGS metagenome assembly OGWF01 (sample SAMN07581523, study PRJEB24739) | freshwater metagenome | place: Singapore | collected 2015-01
ATCCGCTCTCAACTGATGGAAGACTTCAAGAAGGACAAAATCAAGAAAGCTGTTGACCAGATCGAGCTTATGGCTGAGATCTACGGTACAGGCATCGGTGAGATTGTCGTCAAGGTCGAGAAAGAGTACGCTCCAGCTACTCAGCCCATCTCCGGCATCGCTAATGCAGCCGCTATCGGTGTGATGGAGAAGGAACGAGTCTCTGTCAAGCTCAAGCCTGTCAATCCTAAGAACTTCCTGATCGACCCTAACGCTGATTCTATCGAAGAATCTATGGGTGTCGCCATTGAAAAGTACGTTTCTATCCACAAAATCGTGGAAGGAATGGAGCGAGGCATCTACAAGAAGCTCGATATTGGCTCTAACTACGAAGATCAGTCGCTTGAGGCCACTCAAGAGCTTAAACAGTACCAAGATGACAAGGTTAAACTGGTCACTTACTACGGTTTAGTGCCTAAAGAGTACCTTTCTGGTGACGAAGAAGTTGAATATGAGGAGCTTTTCCCTGAAGGCTCTGAAGCAGATGAATACTGCAACCTCGTAGAAGCCATTGTTGTTATCGCTAACGACAATATGGTGCTCAAAGCCGAGGAAAACCCTTACATGATGAAGGATCGTCCTGTTATTGCATATCAGGATGACACAGTTCCTGGCCGTTTCCACGGTAGAGGTACTGCTGAGAAGGGTTACAACATGCAGAAGTCGATTGATGCACAGTTACGTGCTCATTTAGACTCTCTGGCCCTCACGACAGCGCCTATGATTGCTATGGATGCTACTCGACTGCCTCGTGTAGCTAAGTTCGAGATCAAGCCCGGTAAAGCAATCCTCACTAACGGCTCTCCCAGCGAGATTTTATACCCATTCAAGTTCGGTCAGACAGACGGTAATGCCGCTGTAACGGCTCAGAACTTCGAGCGTATGCTCCTGCAGGCTACAGGTACTGTTGACAGTGCTGGCATGCCCTCCAATGTCCCTCGTGACGCTGGCGCAGGCGGTATGTCTATGGCTATGGCTGGAATCATTAAGAAGTACAAGCGTACTTTGACGAACTTCCAAGAAGATTTCATGATTCCGTTCATCAAGAAGGCTGCTTTCCGCTATATGCAGTTCGATCCTGAGCGTTATCCCTCGGTTGATATGGATTTTGTTCCTACAGCCACTCTGGGTATCCTGGCTCGTGAGTTTGAACAGCAGCAGTTGATTGGTCTTCTGCAGACATTAGGCCCGAATACGCCTGTTCTGCCTCTGATTCTCAAGGGAATCTTACAGAATAGCTCTCTTAGCAACCGTGCTGAGCTTATCCAGACGCTTGAGCAGATGTCGCAGCCCAATCCTGAGGCTCAACAAGCTGCACAGCAACAGCAACAGATTCAGATGGCACTTGTGCAGGCTGAACTGGCTGATAAGCAGTCTAAGGCTCAGAAGCAAGCAGCAGAAGCTCAGAAGGCTCTGGTGGATGCTCAAACGGCTCCTCAAATCGCTCAGGCCAAGGTCATTGCAGCTTTGTCTAACAACCTGAACGAGAACAATGAGGGCGCTGACTTTGAACGTCGCCTCAAGCTGGCTGAGTTGGCTCTGAAACAGGAAGACATTCGTAGTAACGAACGTATTGCTGCTATCCAGACACGAGCTAAGCTGATTAAGTAACAAACATTAACCAAGGAATAACCTATATGGCTCCTGACTTACAAAAGTATTATGAAGAACAGTTCTCCATGATGGCTACCCAAGGATGGGCAGACCTAGTGGAGGACTTCTTAAAGTTAAAAGCAAGTATCAACGATGTCACAAAACTAAATGACGACCAATGCTGGGAATGGCAACGAGGATTGACCATTGCTGGATATGGCAAGATAAAGATCAGGCCAAAAACATTAACGGCTCATAGATTTTCGTTTGTCATCCATAATCTGCATTCTCCAGAAATGGTTTTGCATTCTTGTGACAATAGAAAGTGCGTTAATCCTCACCATTTGCGCGGAGGTAATCATTTGGACAATATGTCCGATATGAAGGCACGAAGCAGACAAGCCACAGGAGCTAGGCATGGTGGCACTAGAATGTCTGATGAGCAGGTGCTAGAATTGCGGGCCATGTATGCCGCTGGCATCAAAGTAAAAGCTATTGCAGTCCATTTTGGCATCAAAAAAGGTTCTGTTGCCAATATCGCATGTGGCAGGTTTTGGCGTCATTTACCCAATGCACAACCAATCCGCCGCCCAAATTCTGGCCAATGGAGAAAGAAGTTGCGCGAATCTCAAATTTGAGAGAGTCTTATAACTATTATGGGAGGCTCCGCGAAACGCCCTAAATCACCACCTCCAGCACCAGCACCAGTCCGTGCTGACTCAAATGCTGGCGAACAGGCAAACACCGTGGCCGCGCGTCGGCAGGGGTTGCGAAAGACTATCGAGCCTGACAATCCGCTCGCGCCTAAAACCAGCCTTGGCACCATCGGACAGCTTGGCATGGGTGGCGAGGGCGTGATGGTCAACACAATGCCCGCGATTGCTCCGAAACCTAAACAGCTTCCACGATGAACGAAGGCACCGAGCAAACGGCCAAGTGGCTCAAAAACTACGAGAAGCTGAAAGATCAGCGTTCCTCAACCTGGGACACGATCTGGCAGGAGATTTCCGAGCATTGCTTCCCGCGTAAAGCTGGAATCATTCACAAGGATTACACTCCCAACAACCAGCGAGACGCCCGGCTCTATGACATCACGGCCCTTGATTCGCTGGAGCGCGCCGTTGCCGGTTACATGGGGTGGAGCACGCCGAAAAGCACTCCTTGGTTCAGCTTCTCGCCCATCCGGCAGCTTTCCAACAACGAGAACGTCAAGAACTGGCTGGCAGAGTGCACCAGACTTGGGGCTGAATACATTGCAAACTCCAATTATTACAGCCAGCGCCATGAGTATCTTTTCGATCTATGGGGACTTGGCACTGCCTGCATGTTTGTTTCTGTGGATGACCGGAATCAGACTCGTTTCGAGAAGCTGAAACCCGGCACCTACGTTTTCACGACGGATCACAATGGAATGGCAAACTGCCTTTATCGTGAGTTTGAACTGACTCATGGACAGGCTGAGGCCAAGTTCGGTGAGGAAAATTTGCCGATGTGCGTCAAGGAATGCAAGGACATCGCCAAGCGGTTCACCTTTATTCACATCGTCAAGGAACGCGATTCCGATTCCCGCCAGGATGGAGCCGGGTTTACGCCTGCTCAGCGGAAGAAATTCGGCAGCTACTACGTCGAAAAGGAGTCGAAAAAGCTCGTTCAAGAGGGTGGCTTTGACTCGTTCCCGTTCACTGTTGGCCGTTTCCTGACCTGGGACGGCATCGATCCAGCAATGTCGGGAGATTGGGGCTACGGCCCTGGATTCTCCGTGCTCCCTGAGTCTCGCCAGATGAACTTCATGGCAAAGATGATGGATGTATCCATTGAGAAGCAGGTTTTTCCGCCGCTCATGGTTCCTGATACCTACGAGGGCACGCTTAAGACATCGGCTAGGGCAATCAATCCTTACCCGTCCAGCATGGGGCCGGAAGCCATCATGCCGCTTCAAGTAACCGGAAATCTCGAATGGGGCATGGAGCGTATGCGCCAGCGTGGCGACCTCATCAAACGACGGTTCCATTTGGATATGTTCCAGATGTTTTCGATGAACGCTGCCAATAACCGGGAAATGACCGCTTTTGAGGCGTCTCAATTGGCTGGTGAAAAGCTGGAAGCTATCAGTCCAGCCTTTGACCGCGACACCACCGAGCACATTCAGCCAATGATGCAGCGGCTTTTCGGGCTATGGGCAGAGAATGGCATGCTGCCTCCGCCTCCAGAAGAGGCCGTTATGATGGTCGGGCCGAATCTCGTCCAGATTCCTGACCCGGTAGTTACGATGACGAACCGGCTTGCGCTGGCTCTTCAAGCTCTTAGCCTCCGCAGTGCTGATGCCCAAATCCAGAAGGTGCTGGCCATCGCTCCCGTCGTGCCTGACATTGTGGACACGGTGAACTTCGACTTTTACGCCACCGAGGGTGCTCGCTTGATGGGTTGTGATCCGAAATTGCTCCGCAAACCTGAAGAAATCCAAGCAATCAGGCAGCAGCGAGCAGAAATGCAGCAGGCTCAGATGATGGCCTCTATGCTCAAAGAAGGCGCTTCAGCTGTAAAAGATGCTGGCGGAATTGATAAAGTGCGCGAGATTATTGGTGCATAACCATGATGCCTTCAGTTCACGAATTGTTTATGCCTCTTAAAGAGGCTGAGAAATCGCGGCTTCCTGCCGTTGTTGCCAAGCTCTTCCACAATGAGGATTTCCAGTTGTTGTTTCGCTGGATGAATCAGAATTGCGGCGGCATTGCTTCGACATCGTTCGAGGTCAAAGTCGAGGACACTTACAAAGCCGCCTGGAAGGATGGGCAGAAGGCTATTCCGCGCGACCTTTTTGCCCGATACATTGAAAGTGTCGGGCCGGAAAAAGAGAAGCAAACAACTCAGCAAATCTAAACCATGAGCAATCCGATTTATTGCACAGGCATCGCCCCAGACGGTAAACCCTTACTTGGCGGTATTTGGCGAATGTATTCAGAACGTGGACTTCCGATTGAGATTTCCCACATGGAAGCAGAGGAGCGAGGATGTCATGTTGATTGGCTTGAGGCTATGGCTGACGCCTCTTTGACCGCTGATTGTCCTAATCTTGTGCGCGAAATGCAGCAGTTCATGGGCGATGCTATGCACGGCATCAAAACGAAATTCATTCAAACCATGCGAGCATTTAGCGAGTTTGGAACGGCCAACGATGATCTTCGCACTTATCAAAACATTCTCACTTACAAACGCCAAAACGCCATACCACAATAACCACCATGCCCCTAAAATCCGGTAAATCAGACAAGACCGTTTCAGCCAATATCAGGATGCTGAAAAAGGAAGGACGGCCACAAAAACAGGCGGTTGCTATCGCTCTTTCCAAGGCTGGGAAATCCAAGAAGTAACGCCATGATTGAAATTCAAGACTCCAAAATCATCCGCGATGGTGAGCAAATCGGCACCATTGTTGGCGACGTTGCTTATGTCTCCGTCAAGCCTGCTCCTCGTATTGTCGGCCAGATTCGGGAAGCTGCGGGCAATGACAAGCTGACGTTTACAGTTGGCGAGCCTCCAACTACTGAGGATTCCTCGGAGGTTCAAACTGACGAAATCGGCGTGACCGTGGACATTCCAGAGGTTGTCGTGAATGAACCGGCACCGGTTGAGAAACAAAGTGATTTGACCGCTCCAAGTGAGAAACAAACCTTCGATCTTTCCGGCCTGCCTGAACCGTCGCATAAGGACTTCAAAAAGGCTTTCATCAACAACTACGGCCCCGATATGTGGAGCCTATGGCAGAAAGAGAACCAGTAAAGTCACCTCAAACATACCATGAGCGAACCAACAGACCCACCCGCAGACCCTACACCAAATCCAGACCCGGAACCGCAGCCGCCACCGATGGACCCGATCCCATCCGGCGAGCAACGCCCCGAATGGCTTCCTGAGAAATTCTGGAATGCCAAGGAGGGCAAAGCCGAGTATGACAAGTTGGCTGTGTCCTATCAGCACCTTGAAAAGCAGGCATCGAAGAAGGCCGCGCCTGTCAAACCTGGGGCCGATGCCACGGATGAGCAGAAAGCGGCATACTACGCTGAACTGCGGAAGATCACCGGAGCACCTGAAAAGCCGGAAGAATATGGGCTAAAGGCTCCTGAAAACCTGCCGGAAGGAGTTGAGTGGAATGGTGAACTTGCCAACAAGGCTGTGTCCATCGCCCACAAATACGGCGTGCCACCGGAAGCACTCCAAGAGTTAGTCGCTCTGAACAATGAGAACATCGGCTCTCTGATTGCCAATTCCAAAGCGGCTAAAGAGGCTGAATGGGAGAAGGCTCAGGAGCAGCTAAATCTTGAATGGGGCGAGGCGGCTAAAGTGAACTGGCAGCGTGCAAATCGTGGTGCTATTGCTCTCGGCATTGACACCACCAAGAGCGATCTGGCCCGTAATCCTGAGTTTATCAAGGCCGCGCTGGCCGTGGACAAGATGCTTCGTGAGGATGCTGGCCTAGTTGCCGGTGACCCTGATACTGCCACCTATGATGAGCAAATCGCACGCATTCAAAAGGGCGATGATTTCCAGGGCAAGAATGGCCCGAAAAAGCAAGAGGAGGCTTTGGAACGTCTTCGTCATTTGTTCCACGCCAAAAACGCAGGTTGATCTTCTCCAGCCCCAAAATGGCCCGTCTCTCGAAAGGGAGGCGGGTTTTTTATTTTTCCGCTTGCAATAATTCTCAAATTTGAGAATCTGCGGAAACGACGGCCTCTAATTGAGACAACCGGACGCCTGAACGACGGCCCGCAACGCGGACAACCAGAGGACCAGGGAATCACGACATTCCTAGCCTGCCGATAACCGGCCCGGCTTTCTCTCAACCTTCATTCACTCCTACTCTCATGGCTCAGATTGATACCTTTTATCCAACGATGTTCGAGACATCGTTCGATCAAGTCCTCCAGCAGGGCGATACTCGACTGCTTCCCGTTGTGACCCGCGCCGATTTCACCGGCAAGCGCAAGTCCTTCAACCTCGTTAATGACAGCGAGGCCACCACCATTACCACCCGCAAGGGCGACACGCCAGACGGCGAGTTCGACGGTTCCAAATACTGGCTGTTCCAGTCTGCTCGCGAGAAGGTCACCACCTTTGACGAGTTCGACAAGAGCCTGCTGGGAACCATCGTCCTGCCCACCTCTGATGAGGTTCGCTCTCACGCGATGGCCTTCAACCGTGCGATTGATGATGTCATCATCTCCGCGTTTGATGCCACCCGCTACATTGGCGAGGATGGAACTACCACTGACAGCTTCCTTTCTGGTCAGTCCATCGGCGCAAACTACGTTGAAACCGGCTCTCCTGCCTCCGCAGGTCTGACCATTGGCAAGCTCCGCCGGGCTAAATACCTGATGGACGTTGCCGAAGTGCCAGATATGGACCGCTACATTGTGGTTGGTTCGCAGCAGATTCAGGACTTGCTCCGCACGACTGAAATTACCAGTGCCGATTACAACGTGATTCGCGCCCTTGTGGACGGCACGATTGACACCTTCCTGGGCTTCAAGTTCATCCGTTCGGAGCGTCTGGCAATTGGAACCGTTAGCGGCACCGCTGACATTCGTTCCTGCTTCGCGTTCCACAAAAGCGGCATCAAGTTCTCGATGGCTGAACGGAAGTCCTACATGGACATCCTGCCAGCTCGTCGCCACGCCCTCCAGATTCGCACCACGATGCTCCTCGGCGCAGTTCGCACCGAGAACGAGAAAGTGGTCCGCATCTACTGCGACGAAACGCCCTGATGAATCCACGCCCGGCTAGTTACTCGCTAGCCGGGCACTTCCCTCACTCTCAACTCACACGATTATGGCTGCTCTCACTGATACCTCCCTCTACACCGCTCAAGTCTCCGGTGGCTCTGATGCCTCCGAACGTCCAACGCGCAATCCAACCAACCTCAACGGCGGAACGCTCAAGTGCCTTATGGCTACTTACACGACCACCGGTTCTGAGGCTGGCAACGACACGTTCAACCTCTGCCGCCTGCCAAAGGGCGCTGTGGTTAGCCGTGGAAACTCCTTTGTTTCCTGCGTTGATCCTGGCACGACTTTGACGCTGGACATCGGCACCAGTTCCAATGCTGACGTTTACGCGGATGGCATCGTGCTTTCCAGCGGCGGAACGATTGGATTCGGCTCCGCTGTTGCTGGCACTGCTGGCGATCTTGCTCCGGCTGTGACGACCGACAATCAAACTGTCATTGTCACGATTGCCTCGGCAAACACTGTGACCGCTTCCACTGTGCTCTACTTCACGGTGGCTTATTGGGACTTTAACTAAGTCCTAAAACCTGGGCGGAGCGGTTTCATGGTAGCCGCTCCGCCCTTACCATGTCTTTAGATGGCTGCCTCACACACAGAGATCGCGAACCTTGCCATTGCCCATCTTGGAGGAAGGGCACTTACTGCGCTGGCAAGCGACACAACCCAGCAAGCTGCGAGCCTGCGGAAGTGGTATAATCCAGATGGCGGCACTCCGGTTTATACTGCGCTGGATGAGATTTTGCGGGCGCATCCATGGAACTTTGCCGTCAAAAGGAAGAGGCAAACGATCAGTTACACCAGTCTTTCCGGTGGCTCTGCGATTGCTGACAACGGGAGCGGACTGATTCGCGTCACTTCCAACACTCACGGATTGAGCACTGGCGACCGTGTTTACATCAAGGATGTCGAAGGCGCAGAAACTGCGAACGGTCAATGGTATGTGACTGTCATCAATACCAACTTGTTCGACCTAGACGATTCCACTTTCATCGGCACTTACACGGCATCGAGTGGCAAATGGGTCAAAATCCCTCAGTTCTCGTATGATTTCCAGCATACGCCACCTGCTGATTGCCTCCGGCCTTTGTCCATCAATGCCGACGGCGGACAACTTGAAGATGACGGCTCAGACTTCCTTTACGAGCAAGGGCTGATTCTCTGCGATGACGAGACGATTAATCTCAAATACATTGCCAGGATCACCACCGCGACAAGCTATCCGTCCGATTTCGTGACGGCATTTAGCTATCTGCTGGCCTCTTACATCGCCTCTGATACCGCAGGCATGAGCGGGCAGGCTACCCAGATGCGCCAGTTCTACGAAACGGCAGTGGTCAATAAAGCCCGCTCCCGTGACAGTGCAGAAGGTAAGGGACGACGAATCCTGCCTTTTGAGGACTCTCAACTTATCATGTCGCGCTCGGCTTACTGGCTTTCTTAATTTATGGCCGTTCAATACCAAACGATTAAAGCCGTGTTCAATGGTGGCGAAATGTCGTCTATCATGGACGGGCGGACAGACTCCGAAAAATACGCCACGGGATGCAGGCTGTTGGAGAATTTTATTGTGCGTCCTTATGGAGGCATATTTAAACGTCCTGGCACTCGCTACGGTGTGGCAAATTCAGATGTAACTGATTGCGTGCGTCTGATTCCGTTCCGCCGATCTACAAGCATCAATTTTGTCCTTGGATTCAAAACCAATGCCATCAAAGTTTGGTCTTATTCTGCTGGTGCATTTACGCTAGTTACAACGCTGACGACCACTTATGCAGAGGATGACATTAAGCGAATCCATTTCGTCCAGCTTAATGACGTGATGTTTCTCACGCATCCGAGTTATCATCCAAAGAGAATTACGCGAGCAAGTGATGGGACGTGGGTAATTGAAGATGTGCCTTTCCAGTTTGCCCCGGCTCTTGATCCTCCTGACGATGCAGTAACGCTGACACTGGTTTATGATGCCAATAATTGGGTAGCCAATGCCAGTTATGTCATTGGTGATTTCGTGCTGTATCTGAACGAGCTTTACCGATGCAAAACGGCAAACACAGATGCCGCTTTCACTGCTGGAAAGTGGGATAAGGCTACTTATAGGCCACCTTGGAACGTGGGACAGACTTACGTTGCTGGTGATGTTGTCGAGTATTTTGGCTCTAACTACTTCTGGAAAGGTGCCAGCACTGTAGCAACCACCGCGAACCGTCCTGGCGTCGGCGCTGATTGGGTGCTGATGTCATTCACAGACTACCGGCTCATTGCATCATCTGCGACATTTGATGCTAACGAGGTTGGGTCCACGTGGCTGCTTTCTCCTGGCTCTACCAAGCGAACAGTTAGCGAGTCTGTAGCTACGTCGGTAGGCACAACGACAAGTGCGGCGGCCTTTATTCAAGGATCTTACTTGGCACGAACAAACTGGACGGCTGGCGGCGCACCAAACAAGACGACATTTCAGCTTCAAGAGAGCTTAGACCGTATTAACTTCACGACCATCAAGGAGTGGTTCATTAACGGACTCCAAGAGGGCACGATTAGCTACACGAACGACGCGCCCAACACTGGCGCATGGTATCGCTGGGTAGCTATCAAAGACGATGCTGCTGGCGGGACAGGAACAACCATGACCATCGAGCCTGCAAACGGCAAGCTGGACATTCCTTTCAAGATTGAGAGCTTTGTTTCCACGACTCAGGTTCGCGGCATTCCAAAGTTGGCGGTTGATTCGCTGATTCCGAATGAGGTCATTGGCTCTGCGTTTCCGATTTGGCGAAAGGGTGCGTTCTCAGCATCTCGCGGCTATCCTCGGACGGTGGCTTTCCACGATCAGCGGCTATGGTTTGCAGGAACGGCAACGGAACCTATGCGTTTGTGGGGCAGTCAAACGGATGACTTCTATACGTTTC
>OGWF01000176.1_pt1 | contig 10211 bp, 5 predicted proteins | sample 1575951 | NCBI WGS metagenome assembly OGWF01 (sample SAMN07581523, study PRJEB24739) | freshwater metagenome | place: Singapore | collected 2015-01
GTTTCCCAGTCACGATAATGGCGCCAGGGTGCGTTCTCTGCTTCCCGTGGCTATCCTCGGACGGTGGCTTTCCACGATCAGCGGCTATGGTTTGCAGGAACGGCAACGGAACCTATGCGTTTGTGGGGCAGTCAAACGGATGACTTCTACACGTTCCTGACAGGCACTTTCGACACGTCTGGCATTGATGTAACGCTTGCAGCTACTCAGGCCAACGACATTCAATGGATTGCCAGTTTCAAGCGCACGCTAGTCATTGGCACGACGGGAGAGGAATGGACGCTAGACAGTGGAGACCAAGACAACCCTCTGACGCCTGATAGTCTGCGCCTTCGCCGGTGGAGTCGGTATGGTTCTACAACGATTCAACCAATCATCGCCGGTGATGCTTTGCTGTGGTTTACCCGTGACAGGCGAGTTCGCGAGTTCGCTTACGTTTTTGAGAAAGATGGATATAGCGCGCCAGACATGAGTCTTTTAGCGGAGCATGTGCCCGTTTTCCGTGGCCGTGTAATTGAAATGCACTACACGCAGTCTCCAGACCCTACCGTCTGGTTCATTTACGCTGGTGGTGAAATGGCCGCATTCACTTATGACCGCGAGAATAATGTGACCTCATGGCATCGTCATAACTCGGGTCATAAAAACAGAGATTTTGAATCCATGTGTGTGCTTTACAGCACGGATTCAGTAGGCAATGAGCAACCTGGAGACTCCATGATTTTTCTCATGGAAAAAGATGGAGTGTTTTCTTTGGAGTCTATTCATGGCAATCAGATGATGGCAACGCTTACGTCGTATGATCCTAGTTATTCGGCGTTTGCTGGACTTCTCACACCTGCTAGTTATTGCGATAGTTGGCAGCTATTGGCTGGAACTTATGATTCTGGGACCAATCGAACTACGTTTACTGTTGGGACACACATCAATGGATGCTCTGTAGTAGCCTCTGCGTTTGGAACCGGCTTGCCATATTTAAACGCCGATGGAAGTCCTTTAGAGGCTACCGTTTCCGCTGGCGTGGCTTCCTTTGTGGGTAATTTGGTTGGCAGTCCAAATATTGCCATTGTCGGTGTTGCTTACAATGCTTTTGCTATGCCGAACAGGCTGGAAATACAGTTGCCAAATGGCACTGCTCAGATGCGAAAATGGCGGCTTGTAAAGGCTAGCTTCCGGCTCTTTCAGTCTATTTATGGAAATGTAACCAATCGTCTGACTGTCTTTAATGACTATCTGACGATGGATTGGAGCACGGCAACAGCTATTGATTACGATGATATTGACCAGTTTCCGTATTCAAGTTTTTTGCTATGGGCATACAATCAAGACGCGCTGATTGTCAAAACAGGCCAGACAAAGCCGCAAGTGCTGAACTTCAATCATTCAGATGCTGCTGATATTGTAATAGGCTCTCGGCATCCGCTGCCGTTCAACCTTGAAGCTGCTATTCTGGAAGTAGAAGTCGGCGAAGTCTCCGGTGCAGGCTCTTGACCCGTCCGGCTGACGTGGTAGGGGTTTAAGATGACCATCCGCGCCTATCAACCAGACGATTTCCCGATTGTGGAACAATGGGCAAAAGCGAGGAATATGGTGCTAATTCCGCAGTTGTTGAGCAAGAATGGGTTTTTGGTGGAGGATGAGCACGGGCCGCTTGCTGTGGCGTGGTGTTATCTCACGTTTGATTGCCCCTTGGCCTACGTTGACCATCTTTTTACCCGTCCTAGAACCAGCCTCAAAAAAGGGCTGGCTGCATGGCGTTTGATCTGGCGCACAATTCAGGCATATCTGCTCAATTTGCGTGATTGCAATGGTAACGCGCTGAGTTATAAAATAGTCAGAGTTTTCACCTGTCCTGAACTTTCAAGGTTTTTGAAGTCTGACGGCTGGAAAGTATCTGCGAAAACTGTTCAACAAGCCATTTATGCAATTCCTTGAACTATTCCAAGTCATGCCTCTGGCTACAGTGGTCGGAGAGGTGGCGTATGTGCTGGCAATCGTAGCCTCTGCTGCTTCCAGTTATATCAGCTATGAATCCGCCCAAACGGCAGCGAAACAGGCGGAATATAACGCCGAGGCACAAGCTCAAGCTATCGGTGAAGAGCAGAAGCGGCAGGCAGCAGAAGCAGCGGAAAACCAGCGTCGTGCAGTCCAGGAGCAACGCCGTTTCCGTGCGCAGCAACTAGCAGCTATGGGCGCAAGCGGCGCAATGCTTGGCACTGGATCGCCACTTGCAATTGAGGCTGACACATGGGCAAAACAACAGACAGAACTAGCCGATCAGCAGCGAATGGCTGACTTGTCTCAAAGGCAGCTAGGCTATCAGGCGAGTTCAACGCTTCAACTCGGCCAGCAACAGGCGGCTGCGTATCGTCGTGAGGCTACTGGCGCGGCTATCTCTGGACTGGCTTCCACGGCTGGGGCTGCTTATGGCGGTTTCTCCACAAGGCCACAGACCGCAACACCGCAGGCTTACAACTACAAGACTCGCCAGCCAATGGCAGGTTCTACCAACGTCTAATCTATGGCACGCATCCCCATTCTCCGCGACCCTGGGCAACTCCAGACTGGCAACCTGACACTCAGGACGCCAGAGCTTCCAGCGGTCACAAATCAGGCCATCGCTAAAGGTCTAGGCGACGTTGCCAGCGTGGCAATGGATATATCTGAGAAAGCTAAGCGGGCGCAGGATGTGACGAATCTGACCGAGGCAAGTATTGCCATGCAGAATGCACAGCTTGAATTTGCCAATTTCCAAGCCTCGGCAGAAGGGCAGGACGAGTCTAAATGGATGGAGAAATGGAACGAGATTCAGAACAACCTGAAAACTCGTTTTAGCCAGATGAAGCTGACGCCAGATGCACGCTTACAGCTTCAAGATAGGGTGACAAATTGGAGCACTCGCGGAACGATTATGGTTCAGGCTGATGCTATCAAACAGACAGGCCGCAGAACTGCACAGGCTTTTGATAACGCGCTGACAATCGCTAAACAGAAAGGTGATTTCAGTATTGCTGACCAAGCCTATTCAGACATTGAAAAACTGCCATTGCCGCAGGTTGAAAAAGACAGGTTCAAAATTGCCTTGGACATCACTAAATCAGAGGTAGCCGAAAAGCGCGAATATGATGACTTGCTTTTGATGGCAAAACCTGGGCCAACGAGCGATCCAAAGATGGCGGTAGAACTAGCATGGCAGAAAGCTGATGCTGGCGTAATCTCAAAACTTCAAGCATCCACGATTGCAGAGGAGGCCAAGCAAACAGAAGCCGTCAACCGTCGTGACGCCATCATGTTTTACAAACAGAAAATGGAAACTGGCGGTAAAGTATCCGCCGAGGAACTGATGAGCGACTGGCGTTTAGGCGACATGGACCGCGAGGCTATCGCTCAGATGCAGGACGGGCAGAAAAACAATCCCGTGGAATTTGAGCAGGCGCTTACTGCTGTGATGAGTTTTGATCGTTCTCAGTATCCAGATGATAGAACCGCTGTCACTGAACTGACAAACTTGGAGGCTGGTTTAGAAGCTCGCTTTGATGGTGCTTATTTGTCCAATCTCAAATCTGAACTTGAAAAGCGTTCTGGCGGATTGTCTCCAGAAGATGCAGAAAAAGACATCGGCCCGGCTTTGAAGTTCTTGGAGCAGGAAATCGAGAACGGTGCGCTTGGCCCGGTGACAAAACCAGTGCTCAAAGACGGCAAGCCAGTGATGCGCGAGGCCAAAGAGATTGGATTTGTCGAGAAAAAAGGCTGGTTTGGCCTGACATCTACACAGCCAGTCAAAGAGAATGCTGGCGAGAACGTGCCTCTTACAGAGCCTGATCCAGTAGCACGTGAAGCCGCCGCCGCCGTTCAGCGTGAAATCAGAACCACACTCAACAACGATGTCAAATCAGGCAAGCTCAAGACGCAGGGTGAGATTTATGCCCGTGCCATTGATCTTTTTAAGATGAAAGGTGGCAAACCTGCGCCAGTAAACGAGCAAACAACCGGACCAAATCCTCTTTTGCCTGGATTTAATCAACCACGCCAAGACCTAGACCAACTCCTTCGCGACAATGGCTATTAACGAAAACGACGCTTTTCAGGTTTTTAATGCACTGCAAGCCGGACAGGTGCCGGAACCGATGAAGCCGAGGGCGCTTTCGATGCTTTCGGCCTATCGCAGTGAGACGGTCAAGAAAATGCAGGATGTTTTTAGCAACCTGCAAACGCTGGACGCTGACGATGGTTCATTCATCACGGCTGACCGTTTTAGTCCTGGCTCAGGTGACAAGCTCCGCAAAAAGGAAGCTAACGTCTTATGGCTGGCAAATCGTTACAATCGGCCTACCTCAGAAATCCGAGGAAAGTATGATTTCTACAAGGCTGACGCTTCCTCTATTTGGGGCGATGCCATGTTGGATGATGAGACTTTTTTCAGCAAGGCAAGCTCAGAGGTATCCGAGCAAAAGAAAAAGGCGCAGCTAATCCAATCCGCTCAAGAGGCCGCTTTCCGCTCCGCTGTCACAATGGGTGACGACGTGGCAGACTTCGCTTCATGGCAATTCTCTAATCCTGATCCTGTGGCGTTTTCTGATGAAGTTCAGAACGCATGGGAAGAAGAGAAGCAGCGCACGATGGACAGGCTAGGGGCCGATGGTCTTGGCCTTGCTGACCGAGTAGTCCGCACGCTTCGCCATGAGCAAGGTGTGGCCAATGAGCCTGACGCATGGCTGAATCAGACGGTTGAGATGCTAACTCAACTCAAGGCTACTGATCCAGACAAGTATGATCTAGTCATGGCCGTTGCCAAGGCCAAGGGTGAGAAGTCTGACAAACCTGAAAAGGAAATTGTTTCCGGTGCTGTTGAACAATTTCTCAGAACATCGGCTGACATCATTTCCGGCACGCCTCGCTTTCTCGTTCAAACTGCCGCAGAAGGTTCAGCGCAATTGGCTGAAATGGGGCTGACTACTGCCGAGAATCCTGAACTACTGGCCGCACGCGCAAGGGGCAGGCAGGCTGTAATCAGTGACCTGAAAGACCTTGGAGAGGGTGTCATTGATCCGATTGAATCACGTCGTAAAGGATGGGCCAAGCACGCTGAAAACGCTGTTTATTTTACCGCTGGTTCAGTTCCTACAATGGTCGCTCCTTTGATTCCTGGAGGTCAAGGTTCGCTTGTGGGCATGTTTGCCAATGAATCTTATGAAGATTTCAGGCGGGCTGGCTGGACGGGCGCAGATGCTTTGGCTGCTTCTGTTACTGTTGGCCGTTTTCAAGCTGCCGTTGAACGTGCCTCTGAGGCTGCTGCCGCTATTCCTGGCGTTGCTCAGTGGATGGCAAAGTATGGCGCTAAACCTGGGATGTCGTTCGTTAAAACGTGGCTGGCTAGGTCTGCGTTGCGTGCTGGCATTGAGACTGCGGAAGAAGCTATTCAACAAGCTGCCGCTCCTGCCGCTCAAGAACTGGCATCGGCTGTTTTCCAGTCTATTCCAGATAGGCCGGAGGGACAGAAGTTGCGCGATGTCGTGGCGCAATTTGTGGATACTGACAATTCTATTCCGCTAATTCTGTCAGTGCTGCCGCTGGGCATGTTGGGCGCTGGCATTTCCACATCCAACGACATGAGGCTTGTGGCTACAGTTACACGCGATCCGCGCTTGCTGCGTGCTGTGATGTCTGAGGCTGACGCTCGCAAGATTGAGCAGGAACAAGATGCCACAGTAAGGGCCGAAATGATTAAACGGGCATGGATTGCCACGCCTACAGATCAAATCGTGTCCAAGATTAAGGACATCATTACGCAGGACAAAAAGATTGTGGAGGAATCCAAGTCAGTTCTAGCCGAGGCTGAAAAGGCGCTGATGATTCCCAAAATCAGACGCGATGACCAAGGTTGGAAAGTGGAGAAAAACGGGCAGATGGTGCGCGTTGCCTCCCGTGAAGCTGCCGTCAAGATGGCGTATGCCTCCTTGGACGACTACGAGCGGACGATGTATGAAAGCATGGCAGTTATTGCTGATGACATGCTAGGCAAAAATGAGGCACTGGAAGTATCTGCCAGAACTCAGACGCTTGAGGATGAAGTCAGAGAGGGCCGCTTGTCTCCTGTTGCCGCTGCTCAACGTGCTGAACTATCTGCGAAGATGGCAGGAATGACGCCAGAACAAGCGCAGAAAGCCCGCTGGGTTGTGCTTGGCAAAAATAATATTGAGATCATTAACAATGTCCGCACTGCTGTTTCTCGTATCTTTGGCGGCGGCAATGTCATCACTGCCGTGCACGAACACGCGCACGGCAGATGGACGATGGCACTACAAGACGGCTATGTGACACATGACGAAGGCTTGTCATGGGTTCGCATGGCAGAAGGCGCTACCGGCCTTCAATTTCTACCGACACAGGATAACGCTGCTGTGACTCCTGAAATGCTGGAGGAAGCCATTGTCGAGGTCATTTCCGCCGACAACATCGGACGACGGAAAGAAGATACACGATTTACACCAGGGGCAATCTCTCGCGGCATTGCATCCGCTTTGATGGTGCGTAAGCGGCGCGAACTTGGCACAGGCCAAAAGGGCAAGATGTCAGAGGAACGGTTGAAGGATTTCAAAGCTTTCATGGCATCTTATCGCGAGTTCTGGGGCGTTGTGCTTCGCAATGCCCGTGCTTTGATGCGTTCCCGTAAAGAGGGAAAACTAGGGCAGGATTATCAGGACTTCCTCGATAAACTGATGAATGTTGATGTCGCTATTCAACAGGAAGTCCAAGCGGCTCAAGAGGCGGTTGAACTTATAGAGGGACAAACAAGGTTTAGTTTAGTTTCAAAAACTGGCCGCATTATTGACCCAACATTAAGAAATACAGTCGGAAAAATTGTCGGACTAAATGCAGGAGAAGCAGCTCTTAAATTAGAAAATGGATTTGCTTATCGAGTTGTCTCCAATCCAGAAGTTATTGACCTTGTAAGAGAGGGCGTTCACTTAACTGATCCGTCATTGGCTGGACGAGAAAAAAGAGCTAGAGGCCAAATAAACCAGAAAATGTGGAGCATCAGAAATGATAGTTCTCCAAATGCTGGATATAAACCAGGGGCAGTCGTTATGCGTGTTCCTTTGTCTAAATTAGACACAGAAAACGAAGGTGTAGCTACACAAGAAAAAGACATTACTGTTTTGACCAACAAACAAGGTCAATGGATAGAGGAAGCTCCAAGTGAGTATTTAATTAATAATGGATTGATTGCAGTTGATTTGGTGGAAGGAACTACGGCGTTTAGCCTAGCCCCTCGCTCTCTCGTCTCAGTTGCCGACGACATCATTGCGGCCAAGATGGCAAAGCCTGAATACAAAGAGCGGTTTTATTCTGAGGCTCGCGCACGTCTTGCCAAGATTCGCGCCAAGCAAGGAGATGTGATTTCAGATGATGCCACTAAACGAGATCGTCAGATGGCAGCACTCCGCACGCTGGATGCAATCCTGGCAGCTTTCCCACCTGAGATTCGCGGCAAGGTCGGCGGATTTGTCCGCATGGCTGACATGAAAACGGATGCAGCGCGGCAGAAGGAACTAGACCACCGGCTGAACATTCTGGAGCGCTACGTCGAGAACGACGCTAAAAAGTATTACGGCCAGAAAATGGACAAGCTCCTAGAGCGAGCAAAGCCAAAGAAAGAGGCTGGCAAAAAGCCGAAGGGCAAACTTGGGGCAGATGTTCACGATCTATTCGCCACAATCGAAACGGCTATGGATTGGACGGCAGAGAAGGCCGAAGCACACGCAGAAGCCTTGGAAAACCTCATTGCTGGCGGCACGCTAACAGCGGATCAAGAGGCGCACGATAAGCTAGAAGCTCATGCCGTGCGTCTTGTTGCAGCGTGGAAAGAGGCGACATCGGCCCAACGTGAAGCAGCGGTCAAAGAACTGACTGCCATTTACGAAACTGCATACCTTGAAGAAAAGCAGCGTGTTCTCGCTAAGCGTGAGAAGCGCCAGAAAGAGCGTCAATCACTGGTGACTGCTACCGGCAAGGAAGGCAAAGCCACAGAACGCGACGACCGCGAGATGAAAGACGCTGGAACCGGATTCCTGTTCAAGTCTCGGTCTGGATTCCTGACCTTTAAGCAGGTTATGCGTTGGGCATTTGGTGATTCACAGATTGCCCAAAGTCTGGCAGAGCGTGAACGGCAGGCATCTAACACGATGGAAGATTCTATTCAGGACAAAATGGATGGAATTGATGCGCTGTTTAAACGTCTGGCTGGATCGTCTTACGCTGGCGAACAGTTGCGCTGGCAGATGGCTCAAAAATCCATCGAAGTTCAGGGCCGTAAACTGTCAGAGCTTGAAGCTTTGGCAGCAACTATGATGTGGATGCAGGAGGATGGACGCCGCCACATGATCGGTAATCTGGACGAGAATGGAAAGCCTGTCAGTAAGTGGCATTATAACCAGAAATTTGTGGACGCCATTGAAGCTAAGCTGTCGCCAGAGGCTAAGGCTGTCCGTTCTTACCTGCTGGATCAATACTCGCAGGAATGGCCGTCGCTGAACGCCGTTTATTCCAAGCTGAACGGCGTCAATCTGCCGAATATCCAGCTTTACTCTCCCATCACCGTTACACCGATGCAGGTCAAAGGCGGACAGATGGTTGACCCTGTAACTGGCGCAGTTATGACAGGCTCTAGCACAACTCCAGGGGCGCTCAAAACACGCTCCGGCAAGATTGCAGAGCCAAACTTCCGCGATGTTCTCAAGACCTACATTGCCCACACCAAACAGATTGAACACTGGAAGGCTTACGCTGAACTGATCGAAGATGCCCGCGCCTTGCTGGGCGATCGTGACGTTCTAAATGCCATCGAGGCCGCTTCTGGTGTCAGTGGTCGCTCAGTTGTCGGAGGCTGGATTGATTACTTTGCCGAAGGTGGGAACCGCGAAGCTGCTGCTTTCTTGGAGTTTTCGCAAGGAGTGGACAGGATTACAAGCCGGGCGGCATCTATGGCTCTCATTGGCCGTCTTGGAACCTTGTTTGTGCAGGCAACGCAGCTTGCGGCAGCAGCAGCTAAAATGCCGTTGTCATCTTACACTATCCGCTTGGGTAAACTTATGGCCGGGCAGCTTGATTATTCAGCCGCTTTTCAGTCTGAGTTTATCCAGCGTCGAATTAAGCAGCAGCCGCCGCTTGTTCAGGAGGCCATGAAAGGGTTGCTTTCCAAAAAGCCGACAAGAGTAAAACAAGCTCAAAGGGAGCTTGGGAAACTCATCTCTGGCGCTGATGGTCTTTTTACCGCTGGCACTTTTGCCATCGTTTACGATTACCAGTTGAAACAGGCCAAAGAGCTAGGTTTGCCAAAACTGGAGGCTGAAAACTATGCGATGCAGACAGCGGAGCAAATCGTTGACGAGATTGCACAGCCTACCCGTGCGGGCGCTCGTTCATTGCTCGAAAACCGCATGACAGGATGGGGCGCAAGACTTGCTTGGGCGTTTGCTTCCGAGTCTCGTAAAAACCTGGGGCTGATGCTGGCAGAAAGCCAGAAGGGCATGACCAATAAACGCTTTGCCCGTGCTGCGTTTTATGTCGTAGTTCTCAACTCGCTTTCATCTTGGATCATCCGTGCCGCTTGGAACGATGCCAAAGACAGCGAAGATGATGAGGTATTTGATGAACGTAACTGGAACGTCAAACGGCTGGCAATTACAGCCGCCACCGATTGGACAAAAGGCGTTCCATTGTTCGGTGACATGCTCCAGGCTGGTGCATTTGCTGCCGCTGGTGAATATCAGCCGGAAGGCAACTTACTATCTGGCGCTGGCCGTGGCGTTCAGGCTGGAATCAGACTAGCTGACAGATTGAACGATGAAGGCGTTGTTGATGGCCTGCTTTCTCAGGAAACTATTAATGACGCTGATTTGATCTTGTCAGCTATGGGGCTGGCAAACGATAACATCGCCGCCGCCGCATCCATCACGCACCTTATCAAAGACGTGTCTAAAATTGTGAAAAACGTGACGGATTAAAGCCGTGGCTAACCTTTGGCGAAACCACCTGAGACGGCAAGCTCAGGAAAGAGAAGGCGAAATGACCTTGGCTTCGACTCGGCGCACAGGGCTAGCTGGTGCGGGCCGCCGCTTGGCTGGCCTCCACGCTGGAAACAGGGAAACAGCGTGGACCGTGAAAAGCTGCCCACCTTGCCGACGACCCCCGCAACGAGATCGTGTTGT
>OGWF01000177.1_pt1 | contig 10172 bp, 20 predicted proteins | sample 1575951 | NCBI WGS metagenome assembly OGWF01 (sample SAMN07581523, study PRJEB24739) | freshwater metagenome | place: Singapore | collected 2015-01
ACGTAATGCTTGGTACTCTAAGTGTTCATCATGCTATTTTTTTCATGCAACACACTTACATCTGTTACTTGTACCACTCTGCACTCAGTTGTAATAAACACAAGACGCAAGGTGTTACCTTGTTAATGTGGAGTTTTAGTCTCAATCCAAGCACGACTTGGCTTAATACATGTATTTATTACAACTGCTCACCCTTGTGAAGTGAGTTATGGTGCATTAATACAAACCAACAACATATCAGTCGAAAGACTTGTATCGACAAATCAGACCTCAATGCTGTTGGTTAATGTTATCTAGCTCTTAATTCTCTGATGTGGAATACAATTAAGTAGCCACAAAATGCAGACACAAACCATAAGAATGCTAATACATACCATTCAGGTTGTAATAGTTTTATGGTGAAATAGATTAGTGCAAGACTATCTAAGAATGCAAGGATGAGAATCGTTAACATGAAGTACTTCATAACATAATGTGTTATAGAGTTTGATAGATTGATTTATAGGTATCAATCAAATGACCTGGAATTGACTGGATGGATCCTGGGTGTTACTCTCGTAGCTTAGCCAAGTATTAGTTTGCAGTCAAAAAAGGGACCCGAAGGTCCCTTGATTACTTCTTCTTCTTAGAAGACGAAGTATCTGGGCCGAGCAGGCCCATACGAGTAACAGCTTCTACAAGTACGGAGTACTGTGGATGCTGTGGATCGTACATCTTCATCTCTGTTGACAGAGTGAAAGATGTTTCATCGATGGTGGTCTCACCATTGATGATCAACCATTTCTTGGTTGGAGTGATGCTTGCAGATGTAATCTTCATAGCATTATTTGGGTTCGGAGAGGTTAGCCGAATCCCCAAACTTAGTGGGGGTCTTTGAATACGTAGGGCAACACTCTCAAAAAATTTCCCCCTAAAAAATTTTTTTCCAGTTGGTGAGTTTTACTCCCCATCTTGTTGATGTCAACTTAATGGTGCAAAAAACTTGACAAATTAAATATAGCAATTCGGTAAATTTCCGAGTTTGGCAACATTTTACTTCCATGTTTGGCATTTAGAATCTACTTAAAGTAATACTTTAAGTGGGGGTTCTGTGGATTATTTTCCACTATAAGCCTGATTCTGGTAATTATTTTCCACAATAGCTGTCGCAAGTATAGTAGATATTTGAGACAAGAATGTCAAGTTTATTACACTAAAAACTGGACAAGTACCTGATCGGGTATAATACAACTGTTTATATAGGATAATGTCCCTTATAGGGTACAAGAACCAGGTTTTTTGTTTCTTATAAACCACATTATAGTATGAGATATCATGCATTAGCCTATGAAACTAGGGTTAGTGACTATTATATCATACTTTAGTATGGTAACAATTTTACGTTATATTTGTTACATGGACGTAAATATGTACACCGCCGGTTTTGCCATTAGAATGGGTAACAGTAAGTTTGCTGATGATGAGATGCGGTTTATAGCATTTAGAGTTCTTATGCATCACACTCCCCGGGAGAGTTTAAAAAGATTGATGAAGCTTATAGATGATTATGATGAGAGATATATTAACCGCTCACTACTTAGACGAAACAAGATGGGCGGTGTTCAAAGTAATGATGATGGAGCATGAAGAACTTTATTACTTTCCTAGTGACGTGGATATCAAGCAACCTAGCGATTCCTTTTTGGACCCTGGGTCACGTACATCTTAGTCTTAATGTATACCAAGACTTGGTAGAGATCATTAGTTCATTTGGTATGAATATACTTGTGGCAATAGGGTTTTACTTAGAATGGAAAAAACATGGGAGAGACAACACTGTATGATAAGCTAGTTGAGGTAGCTGCTACCGATGACTTTAAGTGGACTATGTTTAAATGGTATATGCAGGGACTGCATAACTTTAACTACTGGAGCCTTAAGGAGAGACCTTAGTTATTCCTACCTATAGCTTGAATGCGTAAGTGAGTTTTCTCTTGTTCTGCTGCTATAATGGCCATGATACCGCGAAGCTCTTCATAACTAAGCTGGACAACAAGCATATCTTCCTGACTATATATCTGGATCATAGTATGATCAATATAGATCTCAGGAGTAGATTGCTCTTCACTTAGAGGATCTACATATATACCAGCTTTGATAGTTGTTGCCATAGTTATGCTACATTACCGTCAATGATCATTTTGTTATCTACAGAGAATGTACCGTCTTTGTTCACTTTAACTACTGCAAATCCGTGTACCCAGTCACTATGACCTTTCATATACTCGGGATAAAGTTCACATAGACATCCTGTAGTCCATGCACCTTGTATGTTATTGTTAATATCACGGGTTGTGAACTCTGATTTTCTATGGAAGTGTCCGCAGATAGTACTAGCCTTAGCTTTTAGGTATAGGTTCCTTGCAGGGTTTACAGTACCACCACCTAAGTATTCATGACCATGTATGATATTTAAGTTACCTGCTTTAATAGTAGCACTAGAATCTATGAGTTGTATTTGGTTTTCTCCAAATCTAAGTAACATCTTTAGCTCAAACTCATCCATACCAATCCACTCTGGAGCTTTGATTCTTAACCACTTCTCTAGTCTATCTTCATGATTACCAAGCTTATAGTAGATTCTAGCTTTAGGGAATGCTGTGCGTAATGCTTTCATAAACCATCTGCCTTGTTCTAACTCAGTCTTCATCTTAGGTTTGCTTGGATCTTTATCAAAGCGTGATAACTGATAGAAGTCTAGAATATCACCGTTAAGAAGTATTGTATTAACTTGCTCTTGGATACCATATTGAATAGCACTACCAAGAGCTTCTTCATCATGATAAGGGAAATGCACATCAGAAAGAACAAGAATATTATTAGCATCACTTGGTAATGTAAAGTCGTTAGGTCCAGACTTATATGATTTTGGTATGTCATTAAATGGTGCATAGTTATATGTAATAGGTCTTTGTAATTCTGGATCTACATTTTTTCTAGAATCCTTACCTAGTAGTCCGGAGTGTCTTCTAAGTGCGCTACGTGCATGATCTATATTAGTAAATGCCATCTCATTTTCAGAGTACATAAGTTTAGCAATAGTCATGATTGGTAGAGAAGGATACTTCTTAAGATACTTCTTAGCGAGTTTACCAGTAGCGGTTAGCTTATCCATAAGGTTATTATCTAATACAAGTTTATGGAAAATATTTTAATTATCAACACTTTACGTAAAAATTTTTTATATTTGCTATATGGGAATAATTAGACTTGAGGGTACAATCGCAGCAGCAGGAACTAGCACATTATATACTGTGCCGGCTTTGACCTCTGCCAATACAGCAGGTATTAGATTTAATAATACATTAGCTAATGATATAACTTTATCAATATATAACTCGGTATCTTTAGGGACCACTAACATTTATACTGTTTCTCTAAGTGCTGGAGATACACTAACAGATAATTTTGTTTATGTTTTAACGGCAGGGGATCAACTAAAAGTAACAACAACTGCGGTAAATACAACCTACGTCCTAACTATACAAGAATACTAATATGCAGATAGTAGATGCAAACGGTAATGTATTTGGTGCAGACACATTACAAATAAATGGTGCAGACGGTAAACCAAAAACTACAGGTGGTGGGGGAGGTGCTACATGGGGAACTATTACAGGTACTTTATCATCTCAGTTAGATTTACAAAGTGCGCTTAATGCTAAATATGATGCAAGCAATCCTGCTGGATATATAACATCTGCAGCTTTATCATCATATTTAACAACTGCCGCAGCAGCATCCACATACTATCCTTTAACAAACCCCTCTTCATATATTACTATATCAGCATTATCAGGGTATTTAACTTCTGCTACTGCTGCAGCAACATACTATCCGCTTACTAACCCATCAGGTTATACAAGTAATACTGGCACAGTAACTTCTGTACAGCTTGCTGCGGGTACAGGTATAAGTTTATCTGGTACAAACCCTATTACAACTAGTGGTACTATAACAGTTGCTACATCAGGTGTCACTATAAATAAGCAAAAAGTAACTGATGGTACTGCGGTTACTGGTACAACTATAAGCTCGTACACAGATAGCGTTTTAATACTTGCAAATACAGTAACTACAGGTGACATACTTTATGTTAAAACGCGCATAAGAAAAGTAGGAACAGCAGGTACATTAACAACACGTATGTATGTCAACACAAGTGCAGCAATTGGTGGTTCTTTAGTCGCAACGAGTGCAACTGCTGCGGCAGTTTCTTTGTACTTTCAATACAGCAGAACATTGGCTGTCAAGACTTCCACAAATACAGAAACTATGGCGGGTAATGCTAATATAAACCCGGATGATAATACTGCTTTAACTATTGCTGTAAGCACATCAAATATAGATTGGACACAGAATCAATATCTAGTTGTGGCTGTTCAGAATGGAAGCACAGCTGACACATCAAGAAGTTCGTTTATACAAATTCAGATAAATAAAGCATAATGGAACAGATTATATACTTAGATGGAATTATAACTTATAGGGGCTCAGATTATCCTTATCATAGTGTAGAAAAGGTTGATGATTACTGTGTTCACGTACACATGGGAGAAGGCATTTATGCTTTTGTAGGGGGTAAAACTATACTTAATGGGTCATTTAAACCTGATGCAGATAGTATAATTTCTACTCTAGAACTTGGATAGTTAAGTTAAACTTTGTATATTTATCATATATAGTAATCAACTCAAAATCTAAAACTATGGACATTCTTAACTGGCTGTATCTAGCCAAAAACAAATTTGTACGCACTACACTAGGTAGTGTAAAAGATCTCATGATCTTTGGTGCTAAGGTTGGAGTCTCTAAACGCGGAGATATTTACCAGAACTATGCGATGTCTGTAGAAGACTTTGCTGCGGCATTACCAGCACCTGATCCAGGTTATAAAGTTTGGTCAGGATTATTTACCCAGTCTGGTACAGATGTGCCTGTTGTTACTGAACTTAAAAATGAAATAGGTGTTAACTTAACCTGGGGTAGAGGTGGTGCAGGTAATTATTTTGCAGGGGATATAGGACCACAGTGTCCAGACGCTAAAACTGTATTTTTTGTAAGCGATGCTGCCCAAGGAGGTAATCTCTATGGTACAAACATAGAAAATGCATTTATGTGGACTTACAATTCTGGAGCAGCTAGATATCTTAATTTCCTAATACGTGCTGTTGACAATTCTGGAAATTTAACATCAGTTGATTGGAATAACCCAAAAGTCCTATATTTAGAAATCAGAGTATATAATTAATAACATACAACAATGGATATTTTAAACTGGCTTTATTTAGTAAAGCAAAAATTCACCAGAACTACTGTTGAAAATCCTGCTACTGACCTTATGGTTTTAGGAGCAGATGTATCTTTCCAAAAGCGTGGAGATAAGTATCAAAACTATGCTGTACCTGTATCAGGTATTGTACCTTTGGTTTATAGCACGGGTACAGTTACTCAAGTAAACAGCATTGCTGATGATGTAACTCTTGATACTTACTCTGGTACTGTTAATGTTTTTTGGGATGTAACTAACTTTATTCCTGCGGGCGGTATTACAGCTTTCAGAGTTAATAACTCTAATGTTACAACGCGTTCGATTGTTCATGTAACTCTTCAGGATGGTAATGGAGCAGGAAATCTTATATTTGCAACAGTGGGTCGTGTAGCTAATGGTTATTTTGATATAGTTCTTAATAATGCAAGTCTTAACGATACTACGGATACTGTAAATGTATATTTTAGCGTTATCAATGTAACTGTATAATTATGGCACTAGGTAATAATAACTACACTAGCGGTAATAAAAAATCTAACTATAGGTTCCAGTTGCAGGTGCTACGTCTCCTGCAACGGATCCTTAATGCTCTATAATCATGGATATCTTAAACTGGATATATTTAATAAAAAACAAACTTACTAGAACTACAGTACAGGATCCTCAAAAGGACCTTGTTATTATAGGTGGTAATGTAACTTACGCTAAGCGCGGAGATAAGTACCAGTCATACGGTATGACTGTAGAAGACTTTGCGGGATATTCTTGTAAAGAAGCTAATACATATACTACTGATATTGGTAGTGGTAATGACTTTTTAATTGAGCCATCTATGATTTCAGGGTGTAAAACTATAAAGTTAGCTACATCTCTTTATGGTACATCTCAATTAGATACATATAAAATAAGCGGTGTACTGCAATTATTTGAAGTACCCCCTAGTGATATAATATCATTAGGTACTATAGCATGGGATCAACCCTCTATTTTTGGTGCAGCAGGTTTAAGTTTAACAGGTTTAGTAACAACAAATGATGGTACTAACTGGACTGAGTCTAATTTGGCTAATGGTGCATATGTTACAGATGATGTAACATTTGGGCTTGTTTCTTCAGACTTTACAATTTTACCTGATTACAGCACACCAGGCGCAATGGATATATTCCTATCTTATGATGCTGCAACTACTAATGATATAAATGCATATGTGTATTTTGAATACGAAGTATTAGTTGATGCTAATGCGGGTAATGTAACATTCACACTTTAATACTATTAAGATGGCATCACTATTAGAAATATTAGCTCAAATAAAAAAAGGCAATACACCTGCAAAACCAGAACCTATTATAACATATACAGTTCAGGAGATAAGATCTAGACGCACCTCTAAAATAGCAGATATTAAGCAAAATAAGAATCCAAAAGGAGGAGGAAAATAATTATGTCACTAGGTAACGGTAATCCAAAAGAAGGAGACAAAGGCTCAAACTTTAACTACGAGTTAAAAGTACTACAGGGCTTAGATGCAATAGCTACAGGTCTTGAACAAGGTAATCTTGGTAAAGGTCTATTTGCTGAGACTAAGAACAGTCTAATTATTACAAATACTGTAACACCTGGTAGTTTATTAGGTGGTGGTGTGGGGTCTCTATCAGTTCCTGCTAATACCTTTAAAATAGGTGATTCTTTTCATTTAAAAATGCTGGGTCATCTAGGTGCTAAAAACGGATCAGCTTTAAGAATTATAATAAAATCCGATTCTGTTTTTTTAGCTGATACAGGGTATATACCATTCCCTAACATTACAAATAAACACTGGGAAATGAATGTATACTTTACTATTCGTGAAATAGGACCTGCTGGTACAGCTAGCATTATGTCTGGAGGTATGTTTAATTATACTCAAAATGCATCAACAGCATTTAACGGTATAAACTTTACGTCAGAGAATAATACTGATTTTGATACCACTATAGATAATACACTAGTAGTTGATGCTATCTGGAGCGTAGCTGACCCGTTAAACTCTGTATACTCTGAAATAGCAATACTACAAAAGATTTACTAAGATGATTGAGACTTGGACATTTAACGTTAAGGATGTTATCTGGATTGTAACAGGAGTAGGATCAGGATTATCAGCATACTTTGCTTTAAAGCAAGAAATTGGTAAGTTAAAAGGTAAGGTAGACAAACTTACTGGAGACATGGATGCTCTAGAAGCTGATCTTACCGCCAAAGAAAATACTATTTATAATCGTATGGAAGCACTTAAAGAAGATCAGAAAGCTGCTCATGAGAAGCTGGATCTGAAGATGGATAACTTAACTAATCATATGACACAGTTAAGTACTAATATTGCAGAACTTACAGGCTATATCAAAGCTACTAAAGAGCAGCAGAGTAAGAAGTCTTAAGGTTAATACTAGTTTAGGTTAAAAGCCTGGGTAAACGTACCTGGGCTTTTTTTATCTAAACATTTGGAGTTTAAACTTTTTATCATATATTTGTCTAAACCTAAATATTTAAAAGTTATGCAAAACCAACAAGAAATGTTTACTCCTGAGCAAATTGAGGAGAAAAAAGCAGAACTAATGGAGTTCTACAAAGAGCAAATTGAAGTTCTTCAATTGCAAAAAGATTATGAAACATTAGCTACTGAAATTGAAGAGCTACGTGCAAGACGCTTAGTTGCACAAATGCGTCAAGCTCAAATTATGGCACCGCGTCCTGAAGAAGGAGATGATGCACCTGAGACTCCTGAGGAAACTGAGGAAATTAAAAAGCGTGTATTAAGAAAAGAAAAGTAAGAAGTCATGGCAGTAGTAAATCAAGTTCAGAAAAAGGTACGCATGAACCTATGGGACATAGTACGTTTTCAGCTTAATGTGCATTGCCATTTGAAAAACATTTCAGTATCAGATCGTGACCTTAATTGCTTAACCTATTTAGCAATATCAGGTGAAAAAGAACTTGCGGATTTTTGTAATGCTGTTGCCGATAATAATATATTTGGCAACAGCCAATCCGTAAGAAATGCAATATCTAAAGGACAACGTCGCGGTCTAGTTAATGTATTTAAGAATGGTAAAGCAAAGAAACGTATTAAGCTGAACCCCGAGATAATGATACAAACTAATGGTAACATCTTGTTAGATTATAAAATTGTAAGACTTGAATCCCAAGAAAGCGAAGACCCTTTACAGCGAGGTAGCAACTGATCTTAACTTAGATGAGAATCTAGTAAAAGATGTATTAGATTTCTACTGGAGCGGTTTGCGAAAGCAAATGGCAAATCTTACATCACCAAGATTAGATGTTATAAATTTAGGAACATTTGAGGTAATGCCTAAAACATTAGAAAGGTGCATTATAGCATATCAAGAGTATCAAAAGATGCCGGTTCCTAAAACGTTTACAAAGTATCAAGCATATAGCGTAATTGAAGGAAGACTTAAACGCCTCCTAGAAATACAAGAAGAACTTAATAGTTATAGTGAGATAAAGAAAACCGTAATAGAAAAACGATATGGTAAACAAGATCAAGAACATCTGGAAGAATAAGTGGCTAATCCTTGAAGGGATGTTTAACTACTATTTTACTCGTAAAAAAATTAAGCGTGTTGCTATGTGGCGCATGGAGATTTGCGAATCATGCCCTCTTATAGATATCAAAGGATCTAAATGTGAAGTACCTGGTACTCAACCATGTTGCGGAGATTGCGGTTGCTCACTAGCTTATAAAACACATAGTATGTCTTCAGAATGTCCTCACGGAAGATGGTTTGCTATAATGAGTGAGGAAGATGAAGATTTATTAAATGAAAAACTGGATACGCATGGCGATAGTATTTAAACCCGAAACACATAGTTATGTGAGCATTGATCCTAATGAGAACATCTCATGGACCAGTGTAACTAGTGTCATATCAAAGTTCAAAAAGCCTTTTGATGCAGATACTATTGCATTAAAATCTTCTAAGAATAAAAAAAGCAAATGGTATGGTATGACCCCAGATGCTATTAAAGAAGCTTGGAAGAGTGAATCCAATAGAGCAATGAGCCTTGGTACTTGGTATCATGGACAACGCGAGCGCGATATTTTATCATGTGAAAGTATTAGTAGGGAAGATATTGTGGTTCCCGTATTTAAACCAATTGAGTCAGATGGTATTAAAAAAGCACCAGATCAAAAACTTAGTAATGGTGTATATCCCGAACATATGGTGTATCTTAAGAGTGCGGGGTTATGCGGACAAGCGGATAGAGTTGAGGTGGTTAATGGTAAAGTTAACATCTATGATTATAAAACAAATAAAGAAATTAAGAGCACCGGTTACACTAACTGGGAAGGAATTACTGATAAAATGCTTGATCCAGTCAATCATTTGGATGATTGTAATCTTAACCACTATTCATTGCAACTAAGCTTTTATATGTATATGATTATAAAACATAACCCAAGATTAAAACCGGGTAAGATGATTATTGAGCATATACTTTTTAAAGAAGCTGGTAAAGATGCTTATGATAATCGTGTTGTGTTATATGACCAGTTTGGTGAGCCTGTAGTAGATAAAATAGTACAATATGAAGTACCATATCTAAAAACAGAAGTTATAAATATTATAAATAAGCTAAGAGATAATGGCGCAGCTTAATGCAAATCTTCCTTTTACAGAATGTTATATTCGTAATAAGTATACAAACCAAGAAGAAGGTTTAACAGCAGGTTATATATTTGGTGTTAAATCAATGATTAACAGACCATTACACTTTCACTTCCAGTCTTCTTTTGGAGCAATATTCTGGAATATGCCAATTTCAGAATATTACTCCGCTATCGTGACTGGGAAAC
>OGWF01000178.1_pt1 | contig 10079 bp, 13 predicted proteins | sample 1575951 | NCBI WGS metagenome assembly OGWF01 (sample SAMN07581523, study PRJEB24739) | freshwater metagenome | place: Singapore | collected 2015-01
GTTTCCCAGTCACGATATTCAGTTCAATAAGACGGTTTACACGTTCGTTACTTGTGCGAGTAGTTTTACCAACACGCTCTGCAATAGCCTTGTAGCCACCACAAGCAACGATCATGTTATTATCTGCACAACCAAGCATAACTAACAAGATATGGTGCTCTAAGCCATCTACACCGATGGTTGATGGATGTGTCTTAGCTAAGATACTCAGTGCTTGTAATGCGTTCATGTTACTACCTCCTGAATGAATGATCATGTGCATTGTGCCTTAACGAATGGTTATGTGTCAACAGCGTACTACCAAGATTGTATAAACGCTCATAAAGCCTATGTATTGCGTTAAAACACATGCATGTATGCAATGATACGTTTTTTGTGAGATCGTTCAATACAGGCCGATTGTGTGGCTTCTACAGCCATTCTTGGATTGGTTTTGAACACAAACATAAAGAAGTCTTGTCACTTTGTCTTACGGAGGTTGTACGAGAGTGCCTATGTATCTTCTCTCACTGCTCTATACTACGAAGAAAGGGTTTTTCTTTTATTTATTCTGTTATTTATAAAAACATGCAGCAGAAAATTCGCGATAGTAAAGCCTACCGACATGCGAAAAATTCACTATTGTTGTGTTCAAAATTTAGACACAACGGATGATAAAATTTCACAAAATACCTGTGGGACGATGCACGTCGCCATTGACCACTATGTTGTTGACAGAATACCTACCAAACCATACAATCGTATCTCTTCACTACGATAAGGATTGCTTTACTATGTATGAGGTATGGAAAAACAACGGTTACATGGTAGGTAAGAACCCATGTCCTGCATGTCGTAAGAAAGGTGAGGATCATGCAGGTGATAACTTTTATTGGTATGGTGATGGGAAAGGCGGTTACTGTTGGAAATGTAATTACACGGTGCTTTCTGATGATGAGAAAGCGAAGCGTAATGCTTTAACAAACGATGTCTCTGATGATTATGAGGATGAAGTAATGACACGGGAAATTATTAGTAACGAAGAGAATGAACGGATTAAGTCCTACACTGGTGTATCCGGTAAAGGTTATCGTGGAATCCGTGATGAAGTGAGTAAATACTTCGGTGTTCGATATGAGTACGATACTGCAACAGGAGAACCAATTAAGCAGTATGTGCCAACTACCATAAACTCAATGCTTGCAGGATACAAAACACGAGTATTCCCTAAAGACTTTTCTCACCCAGTAGGAAAGGTTGATAAAGAGTGTGATTTGATTGGTCAATTCCGGTTCAAGAATTTTAACCATACACTCTTAGTTGTCGGTGGAGAGGTTAAGATGTTGGCAGCTTACCAAATGCTATTAGATTATCAAAAGCAGAGAGGAAAAGATGCTTACGATCCTGTCGCAGTTGTTTGCCCTGTAAACGGTGAACCTTCAGCAGCAAAAGAATTAGCATCGCAATATGAATGGCTTTGCCAGTTTAAGAAAATTGTTGTCTGTATGGACAACGATAAAGCAGGGAAGGATGCAACAGAAAATATCTGCAAAGTGCTACCAAAGGGTAAAGCCTATGTGATGGAAATGCGATACAAGGATGCTGATGAATATATTAAATACGGGAAGGAAAAAGACTTTATTTCAGATTTTTGGAAGGCACGTTTATACACTTCAGCAGCTATTGTTGACAGTGATAAAATCTATGAGGAAATCAAACAACGTGCGATGGTGGACAAACTGAAATTCCCACCTATGTGGAAAAAAGTGAATGACGTGTTAGCTGGTGGGGTAAATTACGGATACATTTGCAATGTACTTGCTGGAAGTGGGTCTGGGAAAAGCAGTGCAATCAACCAGTGTGTTTCCTACTGGATGACTGAGTTAGATTTGAATGTTGGCGTTGTGTCTCTTGAAGCAGAAAGTGGTGAATACGGTGAAAACCTTCTATCACATTATCTTGGACGTAAGATTGCGCTGATAGCAGATAAAAAAGAACGTATGGACTTTGTGGCAAGTAAAGAGGCAGAGGAAGCTGCACATCGTCTTTTTAAGCGAGAAGATGGGACAAGCCGTCTATTTTTACTGGATGATCGTGGTGATTACTCTAAACTGAAAGAGCAAATCGAAGAACTGATTATCTCATGTGGATGCAAGATTATTGTTATCGATGTGGTCAGTGATGTGTTCTCTGGTAAGCCCATAGAGTTTGTTGATGAGTGGATGGCATGGGAGAAGAAAGTTGTAAAGCAACATAACTGCATCATCTTCAATATCTCACATGTCCGCAAGGCAGGTAGTGGTGAAAAATCAGCAAGCCAAGGCGCATTCCTGACAGAGGAGCAGATTATCGGGTCAGGTACACAGTACCGTTCAGCAGGTGTAAACATTGCCTTGCAACGTAACAAGAATGCAGAGGATTTGGTGGAGCGTAATACCACATTTGTGCATGTATTGAAATCACGTTCTACAGGATGGACTGGGTTAGCCTGTGAGGTTTACTATGACCCTGCTACTCACACGCTATGGGATAAAGATGAATGGATGTCAACACAGGATGTGAGTTTCTAAATCACCCATAAATAGTTGTTGACACAAGTTGAGAGCATGTATAAAATCCACAGCATGTTCTCAACAAACAGAAAGAAACAAATGAAAAACTTTATCGTAATGCCGATGGTACACACAAACATCGAAAACAAAGAAGCAATTAAAACATCTACGATGTGGTGTGATTTGATGAATCAAAGTGAGGCGTTAAAACTGGCACACGACTTGTCTATGAAGCATAACAAGGAATATGTTGTTCTTGAGATGGTTTACAAAACATCACCTGAGATGACAACGAATGAAAGAAGTTTGAAGGGGGCTGTATAATGAAAGCAATGCTAGGCACTTCATGTATGGCAATATCTTTTATGTGTCAGCCAGCAATGGCTAAAAATCTGTCAGAGCAAGCATTATACAGAATGACACAAAAAGGAAGTGTGCAGTGCCTAGCATCTGCTGTCCAATACGAAGCAAACACAGAGAGTACCAAAGGAAAGAAAGCGGTAGCTGCTGTTATTGTTAACAGGTCAATAGAGCAAGGTAAGCATGTTTGCGATATTATCAGACAGCCTAGACAATTTTCTTGGTACAGGAGAGGGAAGATTGGTGTAAGCGTGCACCAAGACAATGTAGAAGTAGTTAAAAAACTGATTGCAGTGGCAGTGAATAACAGTTACAATAACCTTAATCACTTAAGCCATTACACTTACTTCTACAATCACAAACAAGTTAAACCAGTGTGGTCAAAGAAGATGAAGTGCGAAGTGATAGGAAACCACACATTCTGTAAGGAAAGAAAATGAATACAGATTCAATGTACGAATCATTCAGTGATGAACATGAAGTGTTGAATTACACAGGAGAGCCAAACACATACAGCGATGTAGTAACAAAGGTTGATATTCTGCAGCAAGTGTTTCTCACTGCTAATATCAGCGAAGATCAATTACAAGACATGCTTAATTAAAAGCAAGGGAAATAAAATGTTCACTAAAGGTGATGTGGTTCAAGACGTAAACGGTAACCTATACACTGTTGACGAATACAGCAATATCTTTGAACGTGTATTCTGCTGGAAAGATGGTAAGTGCTATGACCTAAATCCGGACGATATTGAGTTGTACGATGCCGAATTCTCATTGTATGAGCTACTAGACAATGTAAAGGATGCACTTGAAGGTGTTGAGAGTAACGAGCAGTATTGCGTATCTCTTGATCGGCGTATTGAAAAAGTAGAGCAAGATATCAACCAACTGAAGAAAGTTGTTGGAGATATTGTTAACTACTGCATTAACAATAGCATGAAGAAAGGTTACTGAGATGATTTATGATAACCCGTTCATTGAAGATTGTAATGAGATTTTACAACTTGTTACTGTAAACAGAATTCTTGACTCATCAATTAAATCTAAACAAAATGAATTAGACAATACTGATGGTGTGTGTAATGTATTGTCTTGTGAGTTAGAACACCTTAAAGATACTCGTCAGGAGGTGTTGTATAAAATTGCAGATATTCTAACCGATGAAGGTAGTGTAGCTTTTAGATTCTTAAGATAAGGAGGTTTTAATATGATTTACGAAAATGAAGCGGTACAGGATTACGAGGTCGATTACTTCAACAAGGTAGGTGAGTGGGCAAAAGAGCGTAACCTGATTGAAGGCAGTAATCCTGAAAAGCAGTTCTTTAAGACGCTATCAGAATTGCTTGAACTCATCAATGCAGTAGATAAAGATCAAGAAGTTGATGGGTACGGTGATGCTTGGGTAACGTTAGTTGTAGGTATGCACCAATTTGGTTTTGATTACAAAGAAACAGCCTCGCTTACTGAAAAACCACAGATTCAGAACTTACATACATTGAAGGTAGTATGTGCCTTAGGTGAAGCAATCAGTAGTTGTAAGATCGGAATGCAAGCAAAGAAAGAAGCGTATTGCGATGCGATCAATATGTTGAAAGTGTTTAGCGAGGCATCGGGTATTGCATTCAAAGATTGCTTGGAGAAGGCATGGGATGAGATCAAAGACCGTAAAGGTAAAATGATTAACGGGATGTTTGTAAAGGAATCAGATTTACCAGACAACGAAAAGGCATGATAGTGTAGGAATGGCAAGGCATTACAGAGCAATGTAGTGTCTTGCAATGGCTGCATTGTTTATTTTAACAAAGGAGAAGGTAATGTATTTATCAGAAGTAAATGGCAAAGGCGGTATAGTGGCACGAGTAGTAGCAGCATCGCAGAGTGCTTACTGTGATACAAAAATGACAACATTTGAGATCGAGTTTCCTCGGTTCATTTTAGCAGAGGTGAATACTCATTGCATGTTGGAGAAGAATGCAGCATCATCACGTGCAATCCCAGTGGCTAAGATGCTTGAGAACTTGAAAGAAAACCATGCGACACCAATCCACTGGGGTAAAAACCAAGCAGGAATGGTGGCAGAACAAGAAGTTGATGCTGAGATTGCTCAGAAAGCAAAAGAACTGTGGGAGAGTGCCTTTGCATCCGTTGAAGGTATTTGTTATGAGATGATTGATCTTGGTATCCATAAGCAGGTTGCTAATCGTCTTAATGAACCATTCCAGATTGTGAAGATGGTGATCAGTGGTACAGAGTGGAATAACTTTTTCTATCTACGTATGCATGAGGACGCTGATCCGCATTTCCAAGAGCTGGCGCGTTGCATGTATGAAGCAGCAAACAAGGCTGAATACGAAACACTGTACGAAGATGAATGGCATGTGCCTTATGTGAGAACATATCGTGAAGCAAACGGAAAGCGTTATTACCTAGACAATAATGGTGATTACATTTCAACATTCACCGCACGTCAAGTAAGTGCATCATGCTGTGCTCAAGTAAGCTATCGGAAATGTGATGATAGTATTGAGAAAGCTGAGGCAGTGTTTGATAAACTGAACATTGGCAGCAAAACAAAGCCAGCACACGCAAGCCCTACAACACATCAAGCAACACCGATGAATTTACCAACAAGCGTAAATGAACGCCTTCATTGGTGGCCTGAAGGTGTTACGCATATTGACCGTTATTATGATTGCTGGTCTGGTAAATTAAAGAATTGGATTCAATTCCGTAAACTGATTGCGAATGAAAGCAAGCGAGGCTGATAATGAACAAACCAATCTTACTACTGAATGCACCGCCAAGAGCAGGTAAAGATACACTGGCTATTTTACTAGAACGGGTTGATAACGCCTTTATTTGCTCTTTCAAGCAAGGGGTTGATGTTCTGGCTGATGCTGTTCTAGGTGTTGCAGGGATTGATAACAACGTGTTTAAGCGTTGGTATGAACTTGATAAAGAGAAGGCAAGAAAAGAATTAGGAGGTATGTCTTGCCGTCAGTTTTACATCCACCTATCTGAATCACTGATGAAGCCTATCTTTGGTAACGATGTGTTTGGTAAGTGTCTGGCAAAGCACATTGCACAGAATGTAAAAGATCATCACAAGTATGTCGTGGTGGCTGGTGTAGGGTTTGAAGAGGAAGTGGAAACACTGGTAGACGTGTTTGGACGGGATAACCTGTACCTTGTCCAATGGACTGCTGACGGGTGCTCATACTTGAACGATAGCCGTAAGCACATTGACCATGTTCTGATGAAGCATATTATGTTGCCACACAATGAAAAATGCTCTATAGTGGATGGGTGGGAAAAATGGAAGGAGCAGTCAGTAAAAACGATTGAACGTAGATTGAAAGCGGATGGTAAGTTGTAGTATCATCAGTGGTAAAAGCAGTATTAAGCCAAGTAAGCCAAGTAAACCAAGTAATCATTTCTGGAGATAATCATGGAAAAAATGAACATTCAAGTTTTAGAAGCAAACAATGTGCTGACAATGTCTAGCCTTGAGATTGCTGAACTCACTGGTAAACGACACGACCATGTTATGGTGGATATTGAGAAAATGCTGAGTGATCTGGGTAAAGCGGCTCCCGATTTCGCGGGAACGGCTTTTTACGAAGTAAACAACGCTAAACGTTCGCGTAAAATTTACAATTTACCAAAGCGTGAAACACTTATCTTAGTGTCAGGGTACAGTGTAGCAATGCGAGCACGAATCATTGACCGCTGGCAAGAACTTGAACAAAAAGAATCTGCTCAGTTTAAGATGCCTAAAACGTTATCAGAGGCATTATTGTTAGCAGGACAGCAAGCAGCATTAGCTGAAGAGCGTCAACGATTGCTAGAACAGCAAAAGCCAAAGGTAGAGTTTGCTGAGACAGTGGAGCGTTCAGACGCTACGCTTTCAATCGGAGAGTTTGCAAAGCTCCTACCAAAGGAATGGAAAATTGGCCGTAACAAGTTGTTCAAGTGGCTTCGTGATAATAAGTACCTGATGAAAGATAACGTACCTTATCAGCGTTATGTGAATGAAGGTCTGTTTGAAGTGATTGAAACAGTGAATGAGTATGATAGCCAAGACTACATTAACTTGATCACCCTGATTACAGGAAAAGGCCAGTTGTATGTGACTGGCAAGTTAAAAGAAACACTTGGACTGGTGTAACCAGTAAAGGCAGCAGAGGCGTAATGCTTCTGCTGTTTTTTTTTGTTTAATGGTTGACGCACGATGTATGTTAATGTAAGATTGGATTGTCTTTAACGGTGTATTAAAAGGAACTGGCATGGAAAAGCACATTGAAGTATTGAGCATTGTTCACGCTCTGCAGAAAGCAACCGGAACTAACGAGAAAAAGGAAATTCTACAATCAAACAAAAACAATGAGGCATTGAAAGAATACCTAGAATGGACGTTGTGCCCATCAGTAACAACAGGAATTGGTAAAAAGACACTTGAGAGTGTACATATCGATTCACCAGCACTGAATAGCAGTATCAGCATGGAAGATGAATTTGAGTCTATGCTGGGGCTGGCAATAACATTATCTGAGAGAGGTTACACAGGGCAGAGTGCAGTAGATAAAATTCGTTGGTGGATGTCTGAGGTAGGTGAAGAATCAAGAGAGTTGTTCAAGTATTTGGTGCTAAAAGATATTCGTGCAAAAGTGAATGTGAGTATTGTCAACAGTGTATGGCCTGATTTACTTGTTGATATTCCATACCAGCGTTGCTCATTGCTATCCGACAAAATTATTTCTAAAAGTTTTGAAGGAAAGCAGTTCTATAGCCAGTTAAAATTAGACGGAATGTTTGCTGTATTGGTAAACAACGGTGGAAGTTTGTCGATGTATAGCAGGAACGGTAGTAAGTTTCCTGATTGGGTATCACAATGGTTAATTGGTGATAGCAAGGAAAAAGACTACGCAATCGAAGGTGAACTGGTAGTAAAACAGTACGGGAGGGTCTTAGGCAGAAAGGAAAGTAACGGCATCCTAAACTCTGTTTTGAGTGGTGGTGAGTTACCGGAATGGGCAAGTTTACACATGATTGCATGGAATATGCTGCCGTACCGTGATTGGAAGTCAGGAAAAACAGATAAAGAGTATTGGAAATGTCTTAGTGACTTGTGTAGTTTTGTGATGAAAAGTTGGACATATATCGAGTTAGTTGAGAGTTATGTAGAATCTAGTTTAGAAGATGCGATAAACCTGAACAATTTACGTATAGGAATCGGGCATGAGGGGAGTGTTATCAAAACACTGACCCACAAATGGAAAAACGGAACATCGACAGAATGTGTCAAGATGAAACTTGAGGCCAGTGTTGACCTGTTGTGGGTTGATAGTATTGAAGGTGAAGGGAAAGCAGAAGGGATGTTAGGTGCAATGTGCTTAGAATCTTCTTGTGGTAAGTTGAAGGTGAATGTAGGTACAGGATTTACCGACAAAGAACGTGCCGATCTATGGCACAATAAGCGGCATGGTAGCGTTGTAGAAGTGATTGCTAATGATACTATCACCAACAAGAAAGATTCCTCTCTATCGCTGTTTCTGCCTCGGTATGTGGGAATTCGTGGTGATAAGGACGTGGCAGACAGTGCGGATCGTTGCATTGAGATTTTCGAATCAGCAAAGAAAGGTGGTAATGTATGAAAGTAGCTCTGAAAGAAATTAAAGACAAGATGAACATTCGTTATTTGTTTGCTAAGTACGCTATTGCAAAGCAATCAGATAAAAGTGTTGTGGTAAGTATGGAAGGGGAAGATATTGCAATCTGCGGTGAAGTGGTAGAGTTTCCAGACCCAGTATTGTTGATTCAAAATGATAAGTTTGCACAATGGGATGTAAACTACACATTCAGAAATGGCGAGACAGTGTCAGTGATGGTGTATTATTATAAGCGCACTGGTGTTGGCCTAAGACGTATCAGCATGATTGGAACTGATTTAGAAGAGGCAGTGTATAAAACAGTGATTGCTCTGAACCGTGCAAGACACTTACAAAACGTAGTGGATATTCCGTCAAAGCTGCTAAAGCGTGAAAAGAGTAATGCGCTATCTTCTCTCGCTGACTTGAAAGATTGACAAACCAATACCATTTGCCCATGCCTTAACGGTGTGGGCTTTTTGTTTTATACAAGGATGGTAAAGTGCTAGTAAACTCATAGATGATATTTTGCCAACAAAATGCCATAAGATATTTCATTGAAAAAGTTTCATGAGAATTTCCAATGAAAAAGTTTTAGGAGAATTTTTGCAAAAATAAAGTGCAGGAAGGAAATGTTTAAGAGATTTGAAAGGTAATTGGTAGCAATTCTTGAGAGCCACAGGAAAAGCACACATATCGTGCATTCACATAGCGGTCAATCAACAATCAAATGGAGTTAAAAACATGCAACGATCAAGCAATAGCAAAGCAGATGACAGCCATAACAGTACCAGCCATGCTGACAATATAGGTAAAGATGGGCTAGATGATATGAAGGCTTTGTGGGGAATTAAGATTGTTTCCGATAAGATTAGAAGTAAGCCGCATAGTAAGCTATTTCTACATCCGGTGATTCTGAGCAATGGTGTAAGAGTATTGTTGAGAATCCCTAGAAGCAATACATCAGTGTTCACCACATCACCTGCATTCGTTAAAGAAGGCGGTGTTGAGTATTTTGCCATGCAGACAATAGAGCACAAGTTCATTCCTGTTGGAAGTAAATTCAGTTATGAGGTAGGCAGGATGTTTTACACAGATCAATCACCAATAAACAGTCAGGGATGTCACCAGACAGTTGAATCTTTCATGGATATGTTTAATTTGGATGCAATGATTGACATGAGAGAAGGCGACCGTGACGTTAATGATCGGTAACAGAAGGTAGGTCAACTTAAATTAAGACGTAGTTTAGGATTGGTGCAGGGTATATTGTTTTAACAAAGCGTACAACAATCAACTCTGCACCACACTGTGATGTAATGTTCAGTAATGTGCTTGACAAGTTAAAAGGTTTTGACCTGTTGTTGTGCCAACATCAGCAATATAGTAGCCATGAAAGCCACACAATCGGCCTGTATTGAACGATCTATACGCTGATATATGTTTGTACTAAGTTGATAAGACAGTGTAAGAAACGGCGATTGTGAGTGTTTTATGAAGTATTATTGATAACAGCAAAGAAGTAGGAAAGTATATAG
>OGWF01000179.1_pt1 | contig 10073 bp, 7 predicted proteins | sample 1575951 | NCBI WGS metagenome assembly OGWF01 (sample SAMN07581523, study PRJEB24739) | freshwater metagenome | place: Singapore | collected 2015-01
TCCCAGTCACGATACAGGGGTAGCTTTAAAATATAAATCTTCTACAGGAACGTTAAATTTTTGGTATACGGTTACTGTGAATTCTTTAGTTGAACTCACGACCGGATATCTAGGATTAAATGCCTCAACAGTAAACGTGTAAACAGTTGAATCTCCCACTGTCAATAAGTCAGTAGTTGGTTGAAACGGTATTCTACCTACAATCTGTCCGTTAGACAATAATCTAGTGTTAGTTGGAAGATTACCAGAAACTAATTTGTATTGGATGCCGTTGGCACTAGAAGCAACAACTGCTAAATCGCTTATAGATCCGTTATTAACAGTGCCCAAATCACTAGGTGAAACCCACACAATATCAGGTGTTACTCCATTTTCTACGGTCACTGTGAAATAACTGAATGGACTTACGATGCTATAATTATTAGCTTTCGCAACACATACTGAGAAGGTATATTTACTAATACTGTTATCACTGATAGTAGGAATTCCAGAAATCCAGCCAGTGTTTAAATCACCAGTAAGACCTGGCGGCAAAGCACCGTATTGATAGATGATATCACTGCGATCAAAATCATATCCGATCACTTTGAAAGAGAAATACTCACCTGATTTTATGTTAGGTATCACGCCGTCAGTTGAGTAGTATGCAAAATAAGGATCATCCAGTGGCACAGGTTGTTGTAATGGTGCGTTATTTAATATAACAGGAATCCTAGAACCTTGCGTAATAGTTAGCTGTTGATTTCTTACAATAATGGAGAATTGTTTTGTATCTTCACCTAGCAGGCTAGAAAGTTGAACAGTGAATAGATAAGTCCTAGTCGTGGGTGTGCCAACAGGGGAAACAGGAGGCTGTGCGTATCCAGTAATTCTGCCAGTAGGACTCATAAACAACCCAGGAGGTAATTCACCTGATGATAATGTTATGACATAATAATTCGATGCGACTGGGTTGTTTACTTGAATTTGATAATCTACATACACCGAGTCTAACGTGTTAAACAACTGACCACTGGGTGTAGTAATCTTAACACTATCAAATCCATAAACCGAAATAGAAAATGTCTTATCTTTAATGTTTCCTAAGTTATCTGTTGCACGTACTGTAAAAAGAAACTCTTGTTGTGTGGCTAGGTTCTGCAATGTACCTGTTATATAACCATTGCTACTTAGAGTAATGTTACCTTCAGGTAACGCGCCGTTCAGTAATGCATATGTCACGCTCAATGCAGGGGCGACAGGTTGTGCTTGAATTTGAATATTTAGTTCAAATCCAGATGGGTAAACGCCCAAGAACGATGGTTGAGAAGTCCAATCAGGTTGTGCCATATTAATGACCTAGTGCCTCTAATGCGATATGATAGTGATGTTGTCTGTCTTCCAAGCCTATGGTACCACCATTAATGCGTTTAGTTAATCCAACGAAGTCATCACGGTCACAATAACCGTTTAGATTATTGTTGTCCCAGAACCAGCCTGCAGAACTGACTGCGCCTGCTGGTGTTTCTAAGTAAGCAACTGTTTCGTCCACACTGATTCCTAAATCTTCTGCGAACTTAGTGTAGTTGTTTTTACCTGTCAACTGAATCAATCCCCTACCGCAGAATTTGTATCCATCACCTGATTCTTCGGGGCCATTACCCATACGATTTGCATATACTCTGTTAGCAATCTTAACTGGTTGACGTTCGTATTGCTTTGCTATTTCTTCTGTAGGGAAGTATTTTTTGAACGTTGTCATCAAACCCTTAGCACTGTAGTTTAGATTTTCTTTTACAAAGTTAAATCCACCTGATTCGTGTGCTATCTGTGCTAAAAATGCTGCTGCACGTTTTGGATTATCGTACATGTCATAATACTGAGCAACATCATTCAATGGCCCTGCGTAAGTTTCTAGTACTTGTCTTTTTGTCTTAGGACAAATCTTTTGCAATAACTCTACTGTAATCATCTATAACTCCTTAACCGTATACGCCTACCATTGTGTACCATTGTGTAAGACCGGTTGCAACAACCATTAGTCTTGATCCGATACCTAGAGTGAATGGTGCATTTGTAGCCAAGCTGTCAATCTGTGCGCTAGTAGCTGGGTACACGTTAATTGCTGCGCCAGTAGCGTTAATAAGAATAAGTTGCATACCTACAGTAGCACCAGGTAATCTAACACCAGTTCCTGCTGCGCCACTTGAAATCAAGTTAACTTGTTTTGTCAATGGAGTTGCAGTTCCTTGATTTGTACCTGCAGCAGCAATACCTGTACCAACGCTGACATATACAAAGCCGCTTGATGTAATGTCAGTTCCTGTTAAACCACCACTCAATGACAATCCAGTCAATGTTCCAACACTAGTAATGTTTGGTTGATTGCTTGCAATAACTTGATTACTTACTAATGAAGATTCTGCCTTAGGTCCACCAGTGATTGTACCAACATCTGGTACAAATCCAGAGCTTCCTGTTGCAGTATGGTTGAATGTTACTGTAGTTGTATTAGACGAAACTACAGTAAACGTACCGTTATATGTAGACGGGGTGACCCCTGCAACAGTAATACTTTGTCCGACTGTGAATGGTGCAAAACTTTGTGTAGGATATGTCAACGTACAAACTGAGCCTGTGCCCGCAACACTAGATACAATTACTCTTGCATTGGTGTTGAATACGTTAATACCAGTTATACTTGCGCCGTTACCACTGAATAGAGTAGCAGTGAACGTACTACCTGTTACGTTACCTGCGTTAATGTTACCGGTAGTGTTCAATCCACCTACGTTTGCTACACTTTGTAATATCAAACCTGTACCAGAACTTACAACAGTGCCGCCACTTACAAAAGCACCAGTTGCAGTGCTTGAGTATGTAACTTGAGTAGTGCTGCAAGATGAAACTGTAAATGTTCCGTTATATGCAGCAGGAGTAACTCCAGAAACAACGATAGTAGATCCTGGTGGGAAAGGTGCTGCACCTTGTGTGTTAAACGTCAATGTTACTACTGAACCTGTACCAGATGCGTTAGTTACTACAAGGTTAGCACCTATTGTCATCTGACCACCGACAGAATAGTTATTCGTTACGATTGCATTAGCAATTGTTATTCTATTTGCATTTACGTTTCCGTCTACTGTCAGTATGCCACGAGAATACAAATTACCTGCACTGATGTTACCAGATGCATCTAATAGCGCAGTAGCAATGTTTCCTATATTTGCATTTCCGTTTTGCAAGCTAAGAATACCACTAGTTGCAAATGTTAAATTAGTTAGTGCTGCATCAGTGCCGGTGAAACTTGCTACGTTTAGGTTAGTTACGGTAGCATTACCCCTGATATTGACTGCTGTTCCACCTGTAGAAATTCTTCCTAAGACAGATGTTGCGCCAGTTGCACTACTTGCAAATGTAACTTGAGATGTATTACCGGTTGTTACAGTAAATGATCCGTTGTAACCTGAAGGAGTTACACCTGAAATTAAGATCATAGATCCTGCAGGGAATGGTGTGTATGACTGAGCTGAGAACGTTGCAGTCACTGTTGTGCCAGTTCCACTAATACTTGCTAACACTAAGTTAGCACCGACGTTTAAACCGGAAGAAATAGTAGCAGTAGATTGAACAGTTAATGCACCGTTCGCAACGACAGATCCATTAGCAGTGAAATTGCCAGTTGTTGTATTTCCGGTAACGCTTAATGTTCCGGGTGTTGACAAGTTTCCTGCACTTGCGTTTCCTACGACACTCAATATGTTGCTTGTTACGTTACCGATGTTTGCAGAACCAGTTGCTGCGTTGATTAATCCCACAACTTCCATATTAGAAATTGTTGCATTACCTGTTACTGTTAAACCTGTGCCACCTGTGTAAATTCTACCTGTTCCTGAAGCAGAACCAATAACTACACTAGATACCGTAACTTGAGCCTTAGCTCCAGTAATGACAGTGTAAGTTCCATTAAACGATGACGGAGTACATCCAGTAATCACGATAGTTGCATTGTCTGGGAATGGAATAACTGATTGTTCTGTGAACGTTACTGTCATTACAGTTCCGTTGCCTGTAGCTGAGGTTATCGCTAAGTTAGCACCAACTTGAACTTGTGTACCTACTGTTGCAGTTCTTTGAATTGTTAAATTGTTATTAGCAACTACGTTGCCAATAGTCGCAGTACCGGCAACGGTCAAGAATCCGTTTGTAATAACGTTACCACTGGTCATATTTCCTGTGACGTTCAGTAACCCTGACTCCATCAATGCAGCACCAGTCAAGTTACCGTTCATTACGATACTATTAGTACCTAGGTTACCGGTATTAGCATTACCTGTAACTGACAGGGTGCCGCCAGTGCCCAAGTTGCCAGCGGTGACATTGCCTGATGCACTTACTAATCCAACGCTAGTGATGTTACCCAATGACGCATTTCCTGCAGCCAATGTACCCGATGTAGATAAGTTGCCGCCAGTAATTGTACCTGATGCTTGCAATAAACTTGTTTGTAAGTTACCTACGGCTGCATTTCCCACGACATTCAATCCACCAGTAGCAGAAAGATTTCCACCTGCAACGTTTCCTGTTGCAGACAACGAAGCGGCTGTAGTTATTCCCAATGCTGCATTTCCAGTAACAGACAAATTACCCTGTGTAGAAATGTTGTTACCACTCAAACTATCAACATTTAATGCTCCGCTTACACTGATATTTCCTGCAGTAACATTACCTATAGCATCTAATGTAGCTGCTGAGACTCTGCCGCTGGTAGTTAAATTGCCCACGTTTGCATTTCCATCAACACGCAATATACCACTAGCAACTAAGTTTTCACCAGAAACGTTTCCGGACACAGAAACAGTTACACCATTAACTGTGGTTGTTGTAATATTACCTACGTTAGCGTTTCCTACTACTGTTAAGAATCCCTGTGTATTCAAGTTACCTGTTAAGTTTGCAGTAGATGCAAGAATGCCCACAGTAATCAAATTACCTACGTTAGCATTGCCTGTTGCTGCAATTGTAGTAGCTGCTAATGAATTAACAGTTGCTGCATTTCCCACAATTGCACCCGATGTGATTACGTTACCGCCCTCCACGTTACCTTGAATAGTTAGGATGTTAGTGTTCTTATTAAAGGACATTCCAGAAACAGCAGCAATATTACCGTCATCATTGAACATGATTTGAGTATTGCTTCCTGGAGCAGTCAACGTAACTTCAACATTAGGTGGAGTAATGATTTGCGTAACAACAATAGTTTGTGTTTCTAAACTGCCAGTAACTTTTAGGTTCGAGTCAACTGACAAGTTACCTGCAACAGACATTTCTCCGGTTTGTAAATTACCTTGAACTGTCAAATTAGTTAAATTACCTAAACTTGTAATCAGTGGTTGGTTAGATGCAGTAAGCGTACCGTCAACGTATGTTGCAGTAACATTGCCTGCGTTAACCGAATTCGTTATAACTGCTGAAGGAATGACGATACCGGTACTATTAGAAGAAATAGTTTGTAAGCCTAATGTTAGAGTATTGCCACTTAAGTACAAATCTTTCCATGGATAAGAAGTAGAACCCAAGTTTTGTACTTCTGCGTTTGCCGGAACTAAATCCCCATAGATAACGCCAGACACACGCAAGTTACCTACGTTAGCATTTCCTGTTACATTTAAGTTTCCACCGATGTTTGCATTAGCAGTAGTAACTAATCTGCCCGTACTGATATTGCCCACGTTTACGTTTCCGGTAACGTTAGCGCCGCCGGTTACTGTAAAATTACCCACAGAAGCGTTTCCTGAGGCAGAAATGTTACCAGTTGTTACGTTACTTGATACAATAACATTAGAGAATGTCACACCTGATGTGTTGGCACCTATGACTTGGGGACCGAGATAAATCGATGAGCCACTTAGATAGATATCTTTCCAGCGATTCGTCGGTGTTCCTAAATCATATGTTACGTTAGCGTTAGGGACTAGTGATGATGTTACAAAGCTACCTACGTTTAAGTTGCTTGTTCTTACGTTTCCGGATAGGTTAGCATTGACTGTTGTAATTGTATTAGCTAAGTTCAATACGAAGGGTGTATTGTAACTTGAAATAGTAGCTGCGTTGCCTGTTGCTACTCCTACACCAACTAACAAACTGTTACCAGTCTGGATAGTTATGTTAGGAATATTAGCAGTGATGTATATGTTACCTATAGTTCTGTTTTGTGCTAATCCAGGACCTACGGTAAGTTCGGCAACACCGGCGGTAATTGTCGCATTGTACAAATCCGTGAAGTTATTCTGAATCTTTTGGAAAGCTGATCTTATAGGATCTGCGGCTGGATCATTGGGAAAAGTTCCGAAATCTATAAACTGTTGGGCCATATCTAATCTACCTTATGTAGTATTTATCGTTTTGGTAACCTTGTCATACCCAAAAAAAAGCCCGGGGTTACCGGGCTTTTAAAAATACGGTTTATTTTATTTTATACCGCTTAATTTTTTCCATTCGTTGATGGATTCTCTTACAGAGACTTGTGTTGGGTTTCCTACTGTATTACTAGACTTCATCTTGTGCAAGTCGTTACCCATTGCTAATAATGCCTTTAGTTTAGCCATTTCTGTGTCTGCCATAGCATCGCCACCTGCATCATTGCTAAAGTTTTCGTCAACCTTTTCTTCACAACCGCAAGGAGATTCTCCGCATGCTTCACATGTTTCTTCGTTTTCACGAACTTTTTCCATGTCTCCGTCACCATCTAAATCGGCTTCTTCTTTTCCTGCTGCACGTGCTTTAGCTAAGTTACCAGTGAACTTGTTACCTTCTTCAACGCCATCTTCTTTGACTGGGTACTCTTTGCCACCAACTGATACTTTTTCGCCCTTTTGAATACCATCAGACTTTGCTTTTGCTACAGCAGCACCAAATGCATTGCCTTCTGTTGTTTCTTCTTCATCGTCGGAATCATCAGATTCTTCACCTTCTTCGCTATCAACTGGCTGCAGTGCAGTATCTTCACCTTCTTCATCTTCGTAGTCAGAAGTTTCTTCTTCACCAGTAGACAAACCAGACATTTTCTTGATAAGAGCAAGAATATCTCCGTCGTCACCTACTACTTCAGGGGATGCTTCTGGTTCTGTGCCATAACCACTAGGTTCAGCACCATGTGGATCCATTGGAGCACCGTAGTCGCTTGTTGGTTGCTCTTGGCCACCAAACACACCTAGACCAGCTTGACGAACGATTGCTAACAATTCTTGTGCGTCTGCATCAGTAGCGTTGATACTCACTGAATCAGGAGCACCTTGCTGACCAGTACTACTTGTTACAGTGATACCTTCAGTCAATAAAGAATTTAATTGCTGTTCCCAGCCTTCTAGTTGAATGTCTTTCATATCTTTACTTTCAAATGGGTTTAATGATTGTTCTGGTTTCTTTAGAGAAGATAGCATTCCCATTGATTTTTGTGCAACCGGCTTTGCCTTAGCAAAGATAGATGGCTTCTCAGAAACCACTGGATCTGCCAATGGCATATCGAAATCAGGATCAGTATTCGCTTCTTCTAATGATTGGTCATAGTTAGTAAAACCAAAATCTTCTAAAGCTGCATCACGTAGTTGACTCTTTAGTGTACCAGCTAAACGCTTATAACGCTCACCGTGTGCTAGAGTCTTATCAATGATACGTTGTGCCATTGCTTTGTCTTTTAACTCTACTGCTGGTGTGATATTGTACCCACGAGGACCTGTTTCTAAATCAGTCATTAGATTGATAACTAGGTCTTTCATTGCACCTTCTGTTAGAATTGTACCATCGTCCATCTTGAAAGATTCAGTCATTTCTTCTGCTTTCTTGTGGCTCTTGTAACCTTTGTTCTTCATCCAGTGTGCCAATGCCCAAGGATTATCAATATCATCTTTGTGCTTCTTCATTGCCTTGACAGTACCTTCCCAGCCCTTAGGAGCTTTCTCTGTCAACTCAGCACCAACTTCATAAATGTCACCGTCTTTGCCCATCTTGCGTTGAGCATTGGCACCATTAGCTTGTTCACGTGTAACATCACTGATAGCCATGCTTGGCTTACCCGTTTGTGGGTTACGAACTCCAGCCCTCTTTTTCAAGTCTGCTAGTAATTCAGCATCGTCTTTGCCAACGATTGCCTTACCAACTGCTTTAGCACCAGTCTTCAATGCGCCGCCGACTTTCTTAGCAACATCACCCAAACCTTCACCCATTTCTTCTTCTGGGTTTAATGACATTTCACCTCTACCAATAGACTGCTTGATTTGTTGAGCCAATTGTGGGTTAGTAACTGTACCTAATGTTTTGTTACCTTGTTTGATAACTTGAGTATTTTGCTGTGCAGGAGCAATAGTTATTTGTTCAGCTTCGTCTAGTTGCGACTTGCTATCTGCAACTTCTTCAATGTATTCTTTTAGTGAATGCTTTTTAGAAACCTTGCCTACTTCTTTCCTAGGCTTTTGTCCGCCACCGAAAACACCGTGTAGACCTTTAGTGTCATATTTCTTTACTTCACCTGATGCGTCAGCATCTTTCTTGGGGCGACCACGACCACGCTTTACAGCAGGTGCATCTTTTTTCTTTTCATCGTCACCGTCGTAATCTGTACCGTAACTACCTTTGTGTACACGACCTTTGCCAGTTTCTTTGGTCTCGCCTTCAGACAACGAGGTCAATGATTGTAATATGTTTTTGAAATCCATTATCGTGATCCTTTTTTACTGTTCTGTTCTGTTAATAGTCTTTCCATACGGTCTAGTTGAACCGTCATGTCTTGCAATTTCTTTTCAGAAAATTCTGATTTTGTTTGGATCACTGCCACTCTAGTATCCATTGCACCGATTTTATTATCAATTGTCATGTATCCAGTGCCGCCGATACTGCAGGCGCCAATTAATATCCAACTTAATTGTGTAGAGGTGAAGTCGATCATTTTGCCTTACTAGCTCCAGTTGCAGGTTTTTGTGGACGAGTAATTTTACTCATCGGACTCATGTGTGCTTCTTCTTTATTGTTCTTTGGTGCAATAGGTGTTGCCTTTGCAGCAAAAGGAATATCAACGCTAGGTTTCTTAGGCATTACTCTATCTAAGTATTGATTAGCGTATTCCTTGCTAGCTTCTTTACCGTTGTCTTCTAGTTCATCTTGAAGTAATAGAGGGGAGCTATCTACTTGATTTTTGTATTGCTCATTTTGATGTTCAATACTATCAGCAAAATCAGTAGTTTGCATTCTTACACGATTGATATTGCATCCACATGCTTGAGCGCATTGCTGAATCATTGGCTCTGTAGCTGGATATCTAAACTCAACTTTCATGATGGTTAGACTATCATTCTGTGCGTCAGGGAAACCGACTACTGTTTTCTGAATTGGAGTAGTTTTGGGTTCTTCAATCTTAACTGGATCAAATTTCGTAAGATTGTACTTGAACATATCGATAAACTTCTTATCAACATCTCCTAAGATTTTGATAGTATAGTGGTATGTTCTAGCACTTTCTGTTAGGTAATGACGTAGGTTCTTCATTTTAATATTCCTATATATTATTTATCAATCAGTCGGATTTTTTGTTTGCTAAAATCTGACGTAAGAGTTCGTTTCGGTCTAATAGACTGCCTTCACCTACGGGTGTATTTTCTATCTCTTTAGTCTGTGACATTGCTTTTTGATCTAGTTGAGCCTTCTTTAATTGAAGGTCGATCATCTTTAATTTCTTGTTTATTTTTGCAGTTTTGGCAGTGATTGCGTGACCTAACATAGTACCTGCAACACCGAAGATTTCACTAGCAAATCTGCTGTCTACTTGCATACCCAAGTCCATTAACTCTTTGTAGCTGGTTTGTGCCAATTGAGCAAGATCATCCATTTCCGAATCGGCGGCTTCTAGTCCCTTGACTTGGGGCAATGCACCTTCAATCTTGTCTAGATTGTTATATGCTTCTTGTGTGATTTCCTGTATCTCTGCATGTTCAATGACCTGCTCATTCTGGTGGTCAGGCTCATTGTCAGTGGGCAAATCAAAAAGTTCTGAAAGTTTTTTTGTCATTGGAAACTCAAATAATAGTAGTATTTATTATTTG
>OGWF01000180.1_pt1 | contig 10030 bp, 5 predicted proteins | sample 1575951 | NCBI WGS metagenome assembly OGWF01 (sample SAMN07581523, study PRJEB24739) | freshwater metagenome | place: Singapore | collected 2015-01
CTAAACAGCAACTTTGATGCTTTTAGTGGTTCTCTAAATGCCGACAACTTTTCTACTGACTGCTTTGAGACTTACCACATAAACCATACTGACGCTTTATCACCAACGCTTTACTCTGCTGGCGCAAAGAATAATGGTTCATTTACATTAGGAACTTACACAGCAACAGGAAACGAACAAGCAATAACTCACGGCGACGAAGCACTAAACTTTCCTGCTATTGTTCTTCCAGCATCTTCTTATCTATTTGTTTCTTGGAAGCAAACTATTCTAAACTGGACTACTGGTTCTGGTGATAATCCAGAAGACTTACAAGCATTATTCTTTCTTACAGCAGAGGTAGATAGTGCCCCTTCTGCTTCGCTTGTTTCAGGTGTTTCTTGGACTTGCGCTGGATATAATGTAAATGAACTTGCTTCTGTTGCTAATCCTGTTTATGAACTAGACACTTTGCCTATCACTATGGCGGGTCAAGTTTGCTATGAGAACTCTACAACCTCTTCGCAAGCAATAGCAAACCTAAAACTACAAATAGCACCTTCGTTTGCTGTTGCTTACAACTACACTTGTTCTCTATCACAAGGGCACCTTCACTACTACATTCTTCGTAAATGACGAAACTGACTAATAATAGGAAGGAACCACTATGCCTTATGTAAAACCAAATACTTTTTCTACTGGTTCTTATCTGGACGCAAATGATTACAATAGTAATGTTTCTGCTATTGCTACTTTTTACAACGAAGGCATAGACTACACGGACATTACAGACCAGTCTGTAAGTTCCCAACACATAGCAAGACCAGTTGTAGATATTATTACAGCAGACGCTTACAGGTATTTCTACCAAAGTGGAATAACCCAAATAAACAATCTTCTTCCAGCAGACACTCCTGCTAATGCTACTGCTTCTGGGTCAGGTGATTTTTATGAACCTGCCTACAACTTACAAAACATAAACTCATTCATAAATGTTGCTACATTTCCTTCTTTCTTTGGATACAGCAGAACAAGTTTAGGAGCGAGTTATGTTTCTGGTAGTGAAACTTTGAATATGGTTCAACCTATTCCAAAGTCCTCTATTACTATGATGGTTCCAGAAAACGCAAGGGCACTTATGATTTCTTATTCAGGAGAAATAATCGTTCCTGCTGGATATAGTAGTAATGGTTATGGTAGTGATGAGACAGAAGGCGAAGGTGGTGTAGCATTTTGTATCGGCATAAATGGAACACCTATTTCTTCTTCGTTTTCTTTTACAGCACCTATTTCTGCCGCTCCTTTCCAAAGCAGTTTTTACAATAATGAGTATTTCTTTTATTGGAACCGCAGACATTTTACCTTACACTATTTACAAGAAGATATAAATATGGGTTTGGTTGATATTTCTTTACTTGGTGGAACCTTTGCGAATGTTGCCTTTGTTGGAAAACTAACCGGTATTGCCGAAATAATCTATTAGTAGGAGAACTTGTAATGGACCCCTTGATGCTTATATCCCTGATTGGTCTTGGAATAACTGGTGCTACAACAGCAGGCAAACTTATTCCTACATCAGCAGAAAAACAACAACGCCAAAGAATAAAAGAACTGCGTGATTTAGAAGCGAAAGGACAACTTGGTCTTACGCCACAACAAAGAGCAGACCTTACCTCTTTGGGTCTAGAACCATTACAAGCAAAAGAGCGCGAACTACGCGCCAGAGCAGGAGAAACTATTGGTTTAGAACAAGTTGGTACTGGTGGAACTATTATTCAACAACAAGCAACAGAAGACGCTATTAGACAAGCAACCAAAGATGTTGGAATAGCAATCCAACAAGCAGACCTACAAGAAGCAGCAAGACAAAAAGCAGAACTAGAAGGTCTAAAACAGCAAGAACTCGCTTTACAAGAGCAAACAAAAGCAGAAATAGCGCAAGGTATTCAAGACATCGCTGTTGGTGGTATAAATATTGCCGCTCAATCACAAAGAGCAAAGCAAGAAGGTTTGTTGTTAGGAAACGAACAAGCATTACGAGATGCTATGGTTGGTTATGCTAGAAATAATGAACTTATTTTACCAAGTGGAGAATATAACCCTCTTGTTTGGGATACTCTAAAATCGCTTGATTTTAGCGATGATAGAATAAGACTAATGTTAGAAACATATTCCCCAGAACAGATTGCCGCATTTTTCAGCAGAGGAACATTTAGACAACCTCTAAATATGACTTATTCAGTATTACCAACAACACCAGTACGCGGAGGACGATAAGATGGCGGAACAAACAGCAGGCAGAGCGATTGGCGAAATCTTCGCCCAAATGATAGATTATCGCAAAGCAAATAAAGATAAAATAGAAGATTTTATTATCAAAACTCGTCTTGCCGAACTTGACCCTGATATTCGTAAGTCAAGACAAGATGAACTAAACCGCCTTCGTTCGCAACAAACAAGGTTAGACCAAGACGCTACTGATTATGCTGAAAGTGTTATTAGTGCTTTGAAGGTTGCCGAAAAAGCATTTACAGATGCTTCTGGTAAAATATCAGCAGAAGAACTAAAAAGCGAAGCAAAACAAAGAGCAGCAGTTATTTCAGGTCAAGCATCAGTCGCCAGTTCGCTAAACGCAGCATTAGCATCAGTAGCAAATGCGAAAATAAACGCAGCATCACGCGAAGATGTTTCTAGGATTGAGAGAGATGCCGTAGTACTAAAAGAGGTCGCACAAGAAGCAGCAGCAGCAACAGCAGGCGAAGCAGGAAGATTTGCTGATATTTTGAAAATGGTGGATAGTGGAACTGATAATGCTGGAAACTATGTTGCTCCTCCAACTGATAAAGCGTCATTTGAAGAGTTTTTGAAAAGAGTTTGGCGTCAAGAATACGACGCTCGTTATTCTTCCGCTCAAAGTCCAGTTCAAAAGAAAGCACTATTGGATGAGTTCAGGCGTGCTTCGCAGTTTGCTCTTGATAGAAGCAATAATAAAGCAACAATAGAAAGTGGGTTTGAAGATACATCGGTAGATGCTTCTGGTAATATCGTAGAAATCGGCGGTATTTCAAAAGCAGCAGCAGACGCAATCGGTCTTTCAAGTAGAGATTTGGTTTATGATATTCAAGAGGTTATGAAAGAAGGAGCAAAAGCAAGAGGATACACCGACGAACAAGGTGGTAGTTTCAATAAATATGGTTTTACTCCTCGTTATGGTCCAGGTATGGGTTCTGTTTCTGTTATGGATAAATCAGTAGAAGAACTACCAAGATGGAGGCGTTTAGGTCTAAAAGATGAAAACGCAATAGAACCAACTATTACAAGAGCAGCATTCAATAGATACTTGTATGAGAAATCAACAGACCCATCAAGAAAGGATGAAGAAGAACTAACTTATGAAGCATTCGTAGAACAAGCAAAAGACCCTGCTTCATTAGCAGGAAAATACAGACAATATGTCGCTGATGCTCCTGATAGGGAACTTGTTTTATTTGCTGATAGAAACTATGTTGATTTGCTAATGCGTCGTGAAGGCGTAAGTAGAGACATTACTGACCTACAAGCAACACTCGCTAAACCTATGGATATTCCTTCTTCTGCTGAAATCCAAAGAGAAACACTAGAAGAATATTCCAGAACTTATGGTAGTAGAGGTCAAAAGCGTTTAGTTCAGTTGAGCGATTACGCAAAGAAAACTCCTATTACTTACAAAGACCCAGCAACAGGAGAAGAGAAGACTGCTTTTCTTGATACACCAGAATACGAGTTCTTATTTGGAACAGAAAAAGGCGGTGGCGGTGGCGGTATAGGAAAAGGTGGTGGTAAAATCAAACCAACTCCACCTCCAAAAACTCCACCTCCAACACCTCCAACTCCACCTCCACCTCCACCTGAAACACTACCAAAAGAACAAACACCTTTACCTGAAACAAGAGGAAAAATAACAGAGGAAGGAGAAGGACCACCTAATCTTGACCTAACACCTCTAACGCCAGAACAAAGAGGAATGACTGGTCGTATTGATACAACTGGTCGTTTCCCAGAAGAACAAACTTTCTTTCCACAAGAAAGAGCGCAAAGAGAAGGACAAGCAGGTCCAACAGAGCGTATTGGAGCAAAAGATATTCAAACATTCAAAGAAGGTAAAGAAACTCTAAAAACATTACCTCCTATAAATGTTGAAGAGATTACTACACCAGAAGAGTTTGATAATGCTGGCGCTCAACTTACAGATAGAGCAAGAAAACTACAAGCACAAATCAAACTTGCTGAAACGCCCGAAGAACAACAATCTTTACAAGAACAAATCGCAGAGGTTTCAAAACAAGCAAGACGCTTGGTTGTTAGAGACCAAAGAAATGAACTAACAGATGAAGATTTTGGTTCTCTTACACAAGAAGAACTTATAGCAAAGGCAACTCCAAAGAAACCAGTAAAACTATCACCACAAGCAATCAAAGATAGAGAGCAGTTCTTTATTGAAGGAGATAGTCAAGTAGCAGCAAGAGGCGCTTTGGAAGACCAAACAAGAACAGGCAAAGAACCTAAACCAGAAAAGTTTATTCCTACTGGAAACAAAATACCTCAAAGAGCAATCGCTTTCCTCAAAGACCTCGCAAGCAAAAAAGGGAGAATATCAGCAGAAGAACTAAATAAAGCAGTAGTCGCTGTTCTTGGGGAGAATGCTTCCGCAAAAGACATAGCAACTGCTAAATCTATTTATCTTGCTTACGAACAAATAGCATAAGGGGAAAGTAATGCCGACAGCAGTTCAAAGAGGTTTTGTTAGTGAAGAACTTTACAATCAGTTTCTCAAAGATGCTGACCTTCTAAAAGCAGAAGGTCTTATCGCTGATGAAGACTACACTAAAATAGTTTCAGGTTCTTTCCAAGAAGCACAAGACGCTTTGTCTCGCTCATTTGGAGCAAGCGATAAAGCAAAAAGCAAACTCCTCAAAGTAGGAGATTTAGACGAGTTCCAAGATGTAGTTGAAACTCCGTCTGGTCTTGTATTTGGTTTTCCTAAACTAACAACTCCTAAACCACCTGAAATCTCTATTCCAGAACCAAAGATTTTAGAAGCAGTTGATAAAGCATTACCTAAACCAATAACTACTGCTGGTTTTGTTAGACCAGAACCACCTACACAAGTACCATTACCACCACCACCAAGACCTACTTTACCAGGAGAGGTTGCTGGTACTGCTGGTAAAAAAGCAATAAAGATTGTAAAAGATACAAAAGGTCAAGCAGGTAAAGTTCCAGAGGTAAAAACGCAAATAGAAGAAGCGGTTGTTGCTCCTCCTAGAACAGCAGACCTAAAAAAGACTTTTACTTTTGATTTTCTTGGTCCTTTTAGAAAACAAGAAATCTTTACAGATAAAGAAATAGAAGCAATAAATAAACAAGGCGGTTTTGGTAAAATAGTTGCTGACGCTGTAAGCGAACCAACACCAGAAGGTAAGATTGTAGAAAGTACGCCTATGTGGATTGCTCGTCTTCTTGGAACTATTCCAGAAACCGCTATTGGTGTTGTAGAAGGTGTTATTACAGACAAGACAATACCAGAAGCAGTAAGCGAAAGAATAAAGAAAGGTCGTGGATTTGCTGGTGCTGGATATGATATAGCAGAAGCAATCAGCGATAATCTTGGATTACCAAAAGAAGGTGAAGAAGGTTTCAAAGAATACCCATTACGCGCTGTTCTTGGTGAAGGTGCTTGGTTAGTTGGTCTTCTTACTGATATTGTCTTACCACTTGACTTGTTTGCCGGAGAAGCAATCAAAGTCGCAACATTAGCAAGTCAAGCAGAAAAAGCAGAAAAAGCAGGAGTAGCAGTAGCAAAGCAAATAAAACCTGGTTTTGGAAATATAGTCCAAAAAGGTATTACCAGATTTGCTAAAAATAATGATAATCTTGATATAGCATTTAGAGTTATAACTGATACTGCTGATGATGTTATTGAAGCAGGAAGAGCAAAAATAGGTTTCCCAAAGAAAACAGATACAGCATATCAAAAAACTCTTGATGCGTCAGTTGCTTCTATTCTTACAGATAATAAAATAAATAGAAAAGTAAAACTTGCTGTTATTGAAACATTTGATAAACTAAAAAGCGCAGATGAACCATCGCGTCTAAACAACCTTCTTGATAATGTAAAGAAAGATGTTGGTGTTTTGAAAACTGATGCTGATGCTATAAATGAAGCAGAAAATCTTGTTGCTGAAAAGATGTTGGAGTTTGTTGGTAAAAATCAACTTGTAAAAGCAGGAGGTTTGCTTGCTAATACAGCAAAACCAATAAGAATAGGAAACTATCTTATTCCAGTTGGAGATGCTAAAACTATTTCTGCTGAAACCAAACAACTATTCAAAGATGCTGATGTTAGAAAACAAATAGCAGACCAACTAAAAGCGGGTGTAGATAGTCCAGTAATCAAACTTGATGAAGATTTAGTCAATACTCTAAAACAAAGCGATTTATCTGGAACCGAGGAAATCCTAAAAAAAGCAGAGATTACACCAGAAGAGTATAATACTCTAATCTCTTCTTATCTTGCTGATGCTGTTAGTAAATCACCAACAGCAGTTCTAGCAGAAGGTTTATCTGCTGGTGAGAAAGCAGGTAAAACAGGAAAGGAAGCAGTCAAAGAACGCTCTATTATTGGTAAAGGACTTGAAGCAATAGCAAAAAGTATCAAAGAAGAAGGTTTGATTACTACATTTAGAAATGAGTTTGAGCGTTTAGTTGGAGGAGAGAGACGCTTTACTGGCGAAGAACTATTATCCCCAGAAGCAAGAGAACAACTCAAAATAGATAAAGCGCGTATTGCTTCTATTCCAAATAAGTTTGAAGCAGATATAAACAGAGGAATAAAAGCAGGCAAATCAAGAGCAGAAGCAAATGCCGATGCTATTGTTTCTTCTTACAAAAATCCAAAAGAACTATTTGAAGACTTTTTAGCAACTATCTTCGGAGCAGAAGAAAGAGTTGTAGAAACAAGACAAACTCTTACTGGCGACGAGGTACTAACCAGAGGTAGAATAAATCCAAAGAAAGGTATGGAAGCACTTATCGCTTTGGGAGAAGATGCTGAAAGTGTTATTGGAAAAGCAAAAGAAGAGTTTGCTAAACTGATTGACGCTGGTAAAAATAAAGAAGCAATAGAGTTCCTTGGTAAAGTTCATAAGTTTTTAGAAGGCAAAGAACTATCCAAGTTAGACCCACAAGTATTTACCAGAAATGCTGATAAAGTTGCTGTATTAGAAACTGCTAAACCAGTTATTACTGCTGATAAGTTTTTACCTTCTTTATTCTTTACATTCGCAAACAGAAAAGCAAGAGATATTGTTTTAGATGTAGCACAACGCGGATTACCAAAAACTATTCCAGTAGAAACATCACGACTTTTAGAGCGTTTTCAGAGTGCGCTAAAAGAAACCAAAGTCGGAGAAAGAATAGGAAATCTGTTTAGAGAAGATAAAACATTTAGAGATTTAGTTGCTGATGATATTAGAAGATTAGCAAACACAGAAATAGATGATTTTGAACCACAAATCAATAAGTATCTTGTTGATAAGTATGACCTTTCTAAAACTCCACCAGATTATACAAAGTTTAGTGCTGGTAAGGGTGTTCCTGGAATATCAAAAGCAGACATAGATGCTTTCCTAAAAACAGACGAGTTTTTGGAAGCAGTAAAAAACATCAGATTACTTGATAAAGAAAGTGTTGCTGGAACCCTTGCTCGTATAGTTGCTGATAAGTTTGATACTAGTGGTGTAGCAAAACAACTAAAAGCACAAGCAAGAACAGAGAAATCACGAAAAATAATACAAGAAGCACAAGCAGGAACTCTAACTCCAAAACGCCTTGCTGAAATAAAGAAAGAATATGGTGATGCTGTTGGAACATATGTCGGTTTGAGACAACAACTCAAACAAGATTTTATGAATACGGCAGATGCTTTCGTTCAACAAAATAAAACAAACGCAAAAGAAAATCCTTCTATTGTTTTACGCGATAAAGTTAGACAAGCATACGAACAACTATTCAAAAATATTCCAACAGAAGCATTACCAGCAGAATACCTACTTGGTATGAAACCCGTAGATGTTGCTTATGAGTTTGGTAAGAAAACACCTACACAAGTTTATCTAGATACTCTTGCCCTTGCTGTTGAAGGTGCTGGAACAAGAATAACAAAACCTTTGAAAGACCTAATGAGAAGCACAACTACAAATGCTTACATTCTTTCCCAGTTAGAAAAAGGAAGGCAACTCGCAGTAGCAGGCAAAACATTAGATAATATGAAGACCATTCCAAAAACCGATATTGACCCAAGCGTAATAAAAGGTATTGGAGAAGATTATTCATTAGAAGATGTTTTGAAAGAAATAAAAGATACTGACCTAACACCAAGAGCAAAAGGTATTCTTGCTCGCGTTTTCCAACCAGGAATAGTTGATACTACACTAACAGGTGTTTCTAATGTTGTAAAACAAGGATTACTTGCCGGTGCTTGGGTTCCTAATCTTGTAAATCATATGACTAATGCTATTACTGCTCCTGCTATTATTCTTTCTACTCTTGGCGGTAAAAAAGCGCTCAAAGCAACAAAGAACTTTTTTGACCCATTTGTAGGTCAATCATTAGGCGAGTTGTTTGTAGCAGGTCCAAAACAAACAGGTAAAGCATTACTAGAAACTCCAAGTGGTAAAGTTTATACTCCAAGACAAATAGCAGATTTAGTTGCTGAAAATGGTATAGCACAGACAAGAGAAGCACTTGCTTTATCACAAGGCATATTAGAAGATTTTGTTAGATGGTCTGGTAAAACTCTATCCGGCGAAGATATTGGAATAGCAAGGCAGTTTGCTCGTTCTTATTCTCCAACAAAACCGAATGTTTGGTTTGAACTAGCAAACTGGGTTGATACTCGTTTTAGAACTGCTGTTCTTGTTGATGCTTTGCGTGAAGGTAAAAGTGAAGCACAAGCATTAGAAGAAGCAAGAAAAGCGTTATTTGATTATTCAAAAGTTAGTCAGTTTGAAAGAGACTACATTACAAAATACGCTTGGTTCTGGGCGTTTGAGCGCTCTGCTATTTCACAAGTAGCAAAGAACTTACTTACAAATCCAGGTAGATATTACAAAGAACAAAAACTAAAATCTCTTATGAATGACGATGGAAACGCACATTCAGCAGAAGATTTCTATAATCAAAACAGGGTTTATCTTGGTCTTATTGAAGACCCAGTTATAAAAAGAAGATACAACATTTATGGTCCTTCTTTACCACAAGGAGAAGCAGTAGGAAAGATTGCTGATTATCTCGCTCTATTACCACCATTACTTTATGGTGATATAAAACAAGCAGGAGAAACTGCTTTTGGAACTGCTATTAGTAGAGTTGGAGCAAATCCCGCTGTTTCAATACCTCTGTCTATTGCTAATAAAGATATTGTATTTGGCGATTTGACTGAACCAACTGATTATCTTGACCCTCGCATTTTTGCTATTCTCTCTCGTAATCCTTATGCTTGGGAAGCATTTAGTTCTATGATTGAACTACAAGAAATACCTGGGAAAGATAGAACCCCAGAAATGACTACAATAGACGGAAAAGCATATCGTATTAGAAGAGACGATGCGAAAAGCAAATATGCTTATAATGTAATGCTAGAACTTGCTAAAACTATTGGCGTTGAAAGAGCGTTGAGAGATTACGCACCACTATTTACAGGACAGAAAGAAGGTGAATATACACCGCTTTCGCTTGATGTAGAAAACGACGCAATAGAAACTTTGAGAGATTTGGGTTTGTTGAAACTATCTCCTGAAAAAACAGCAATAGAACAACAAAGCAAACTACGCAAACAACAGATTAGAGAAATAGGAGAAGAATAATGCTAAAAAAAGAAGGTAGGAAATGGGTTGTCTATGATAGTTCGGGCAAGAAGAAACTTGGCGAACACGAACGCAGGGAAGATGCCGTAGCGCAGATTGCCGCAATAGAAATAAGCAAAGCAAAGAGGGGGAAGAAATAATGGACG
>OGWF01000181.1_pt1 | contig 9989 bp, 1 predicted proteins | sample 1575951 | NCBI WGS metagenome assembly OGWF01 (sample SAMN07581523, study PRJEB24739) | freshwater metagenome | place: Singapore | collected 2015-01
GTTTCCCAGTCACGATAGGTGACCCTGTACATCCACCACATGTACCGCATGCGCAACTGGCTGGCGAGCACGCCTCAACTCTGGCCGGAACTGGGGCAGCGCGAACCTACCAAGGACAGGCCCGTGTGCAGCGTCAGCTTCGGCCCAGAGGTCACCAGTGCCACCATTGAGCAACTTTTCAAGACAAAAGGCCCGTACTTCCACAGGCTGGATAAGAAAGTGGCCCGCATCATCTTGTACAACAATTTTATCCGTTATCCGTTCTCGTTTTTTTTCCACGAAGAGGGCGAGGCCTTTCAGCTTTCAGAGCCTGAGGTTTCTCGGAATGAGCAGTGCACCATCAGTTCTTCCTTTCTGGGCATGCCTGTCATGGGCAAGACCATCAGCAAGGCCAAAACTGCAATACCCAGGAAAACATTTGTAGAGGAGGCTGAGGAAAAAGACACATTCGACCTTGCGAACATGCTCATTGCCTTTCCCCAACTTCGCTCCATTTTAAAAGACATTCACTTAAAAAGCGAAGAAGAGATTCAGGCAAGGGCAAGATTAATTACAGAGTTTACCCCAAAAAGGTACAAAGAAACTATAGATTTTCAAGCGCAGTTCAAAAAATTTGATATGACTTCACCAATAGCAGCCAAAGGACTTTCCAACATTCTATTGTCATACATTGCCGGAGGCAGGGTCAAATCTGATAGAATTGACATGCAATTATGGACATGCAATTGCTGTAGGCAAATTGACTTGAAGACTGTAAATGAGAAAGAACCTGACAAGAGTTTGGATGAGGAAAAAATTGACGAATTATCCGAAAATATCAGCAGTTTTTTTACGGAATGGATGATATCCACCACCTTGATGGAAATTGTGAAAGATTATGAAAAAAATGGGTGGCGCATGAACACAAAATATTTTCCACGTTCCAAAGAAGTAGTGAGAATAATGACACCAGTATCCGTATCAGCCATACATTCTGATGGCGCGAGATTTTCACATCAATTTGTTATTTTCTGGCAGATCCGTAAGGTATCCCAAAGGTACATTTTGGAATACGGAATTATCGACAACATAAAAAGTTACGACACTGGTATGAACTTGGATCATGTAAGCATTTTTCAAGCTGTTTTCGAAGAAAGAATGCGATCCAGCGTGAACTATGACGATTTGGTTGCAGACTTGCAGGTAAACTTTTTACATATTAGAAATAAACTGCCCGTCACCAACGTAGAAAGAGAAGGCATTCCTTTCATAAACTACAGTTGCGTGAGTTTAGCGCGGAGGGCCATTGTTTATGGCTGCATTTTCTACGACTTGAATAAAATTTCAAAAAAAGGCGAGGAGGCCCTTGAAGATTTGACACCCTTTGGCATTCCAGAAAAAGAAGGACAATCAGATCCCTTGATTGATCAGTTGCAGGAAGCGTCCGCTGCAGTGGCAGCAGGTCCAGCCCCTCAAAGTTTGACACCTGCGCAGACCCTCTTCAGGAACAACATTAACTTTTACGTGCATCACATGTTTCGTATGTTGAATTGGCTCACCAATTCCCCCCTGTTGTGGCCGGCACCTGGCCAAGTTGTGCCTACTGCCGAGAATCCTCTATGCAGCATCACGTTTGGCAACCTTTTGAGGCTTTACCAAACGTGGGAGCATTTTTACTTGGTCGAAGATCGTTTTTTTCATAAAAATGACTTGAATACCAGCTACATTGTGCTGTATGATAATTGGCAGAGGAAGGCCAGGATGTTTTGGTTTTACGAGGACGGAGAAGTGTTCCGCGAGAGACGTCCCAATGAAGACGAAATGGTCTCTTGCACTATAAGTTCTAGGTTGGACATGCCTGTGATGAACAAGCCCTCCTTTAAGAAGCCTTCCAAATCCAGCTTCGAGGACGCGGACATCGAACAACACGACGAGAAGCAATTTAGGCGTTTTTTTTCTATGCGTCGCAGAACAGGCAAGTTTGTCAGTGACCTTATTCGGAGGTCGGGCGAAGAAATCGACCACAGAATAGAACTCTTAGAAAATATTGATACAGTCGAAATTCCCTTCCTATATCGCGAATATGTCAACTATTGGAAAGATGCATTTGCAGGCTTCGAGTTCGAATTTTGGATTTCCGGAACAGGACTTTCAGAAATTCTCTTGTCGTACTTGTTAGGACGAAAGGTGAAAAATCCCCACGTCAAAATGGAATTTTCGAGCCTGAACACCATTGATGCATTGGACTTGGCCAAAATGCAGAGTGAAAATGTTCACTTGAGGGAACCTGCTGTTTTAATCAGAAAAAAAACTGAGTATATTAACAAATATTTTTTAGAGTGGCTTTCCTTTACTGGTTTGGACGTTTTGCTGCAAAGATACATTGAAGGAGGATATCGTTTCAACTACGTTCAATTTCCTCGAGACGTCTGGGTTATTCGCAAAATGACATACCTAGACATTGCTCTGATTTACAATTCCGATACTTCAGCACACGAAATTGTTGTTTTTTGGCAAATTCGCAGGACGAGTACCGGTTTTGCGCTAGAGTACGGTTTTATTGACAATATACCAGAGAGTGACCATGAAATTGAGCCTAATGTGAATATGAAGCGAATTTTTGAGAGACAAATGCATTACTTTTTGAGCCTGCACTTACCGTACGAGCAGTTGGCAGAACACCTCAGTATAGAGTGCGTTTCTATATTGAACAACACGCCCTGGTACGAACACGAAAGGGAAGGTGTTCCCGACATTAAAATGACATGTACAACGTGCGCCAAGCGCGCCCTGCTGTATGGAGCCATGTTTTATGACATTACCAAACTCAGCGAAGAAGGGGACAAGGCTATCGAAGACCTGACACCGTTTGGCCTCCCCGAGTACGACCCCGATGACCCGACTTCACAACCCCTGCTGCACCGAATTGTGGATGCAGCTCTGAGATTCCTCGGTTCGTCAGGTCATACCGTGGATCAGTCCAGTTTCACGCCTGCGCAGCACATGTACCGCAGTAATGTTAACTTTTACGTGCATCACATGTACCGGATGATGAACTGGCTGGCTACGTCTCCCCTCATCTGGCCCGAGCCAGGGCAAAAGTCCCCTACCGCGGAAAGGCCAGTGTGCTCCATTTCTCTGGGCCCTTACAGGAAGGGCGGTTCTCTCACTGATTTACTAGATGAAACATCAGGCACGAAATTTCACAAGAACACAAGCTGCATGGCTTACATTTTTTTGTACGACCCTGTCAGGAGGCAGCCGCGCAAGTTTTGGTTCCACGAGGAAGGCGAAGTGTTTCGAGAGGAACAGCCGGTGGTTGGGGATGTTCAATCTTGCAGCATATCTGCTCGGCTGGGAATGCCCGTTTACGGCCCTCAGTTGGGAATGCCCGTTTACGGCCCTCCCACTTTTAAAAAGGACAAGCAGAGAGAGAACTTTTACAGAAACAGTGATCATGAAGACAAAAATCAGTACAGGCGATTTGCCGATCTCAGACCCGAGATTGAAAACATGGTGAGCAGTCTAAAGTTGAAAACAGAAGCTGAAATTCAGGCTAGGAGTGCCATTGTTGAACGTCAGCAACTACATGCAGAAGAAAGTGGATACATGGAACACATTAACTGGAAAAGGGGTTTCCAAGATTTTACTTTAAACTCTATAGTGGAGGGTAGTGGCCTTTCTGATGTTCTCATGTCCTACATGCTGGGATGCAAAATTAAAAATCCCCATGTTCAGAATACGTTTTCTGCTTTCAACACGTTTTCTTGCCTTTACTTGTCAACTATACTAGACGAGAAAACCATGGAAATGGTGAGTGACTCTGATGTCCAAATATTGCAAAAAACTTGGAAACGTTTTTTTAGAGAATGGCTGATTTTTACCAATCCAGGGGAACTTGTGCAAGAATTCATGAGGAGGGGATACTCATTTCCCTTGAGTAAATTTCCCATAAATTGCAGGGTACTGCGGAGAGTGACCGTTTTGGGCCTGAACACTGTGTTTAATTCAACGGATCCTGCAACGCGATGCTTTGCCGGGCACGAATTGTTGCTTTTCTGGCAGATTCGCAAGAAAGTAAATGGATATGTGTTTGAATACGGATTCATCGACAACCTTCCAGTGTCTTTGTACGAGTTTGATGTTGGCCACAACTTGAATTTTCACCAATTTTTCCAAGACGAAATGCGGGCTTATCTGAGCACTTTTCACGACTTTTCAGAAATATGCTCGCAATTGAAGGTTGAGTTCGTACTGATTGAGAATTCCCTTCCTGGAGCCGAAATGATGATACACAACAAAATTTCGATTAATTTTCTTTGCAAAGCGATAGCCAGGCGCGCCCTGATGTATTGCTCCATACTTTACGACATTCGCAAGATCGCTTCTGTGGGTCAAGACGCCTTGGAAACGCTGGTGCCTGTCGATTTTGACCACGAGCTTGAATCCATGTCCACTGAAAATCACATTAGGACCTTTTACAGCATTCTTACGGCGGAACCAAGTACTGATGTTTTGTCACCTTCTGAGAAAATGTTTAGAAGTAATGTCAGATTTTACGTGCACCACATGTTTCGAATGTTCAACTGGCTATCCACGTCACCCCTTATTTGGCCCGAGCCCGGCCAGATGGGCTGCACGGAGAGCAGGCCTGTGTGCCAGATCTCGTTTGGAGAGGAAAGATTGTACAAAATTGATCAGGATCTTTTTGAAGAGGAGTCGAGCTTCTTTCACAACAATGATAAATCCATGGCATACATTGTGCTTTTCAATTCTCTTAGGAGGGAACACAAAAAGTTCTGGTTTCATGAGGACGGCGAGGTATTCCGCGTTGATCCCCCCGCCGGGCAGGACATCTCCACGTGCAGCATTAGTTCAGCCATGCACATTACATACTGCCCCTTTTTGGACGCGCCAGTACCGCAAAGCATGGCCTATCACAGGGACACCATGCAGACCTTCAAGAACCCCCAGTATGTGGAAGACTTGTACACGAGCCACTTGAGCAGCGGCCCGAGGATACCCGACGACTATCTTGATGAGTTTTGTAAGTACTTGGCTGGTTTGTGGGAGTGGATCACTGACAGCAGTGAGCATTATTCCCGAAAGAGGTCTCGCTGCAGTATAATGTACTGTGAGATGGATCGCAATGGCGGGGAGGTAAACCTGAACTTTGTTGACGTGCGCCCTTGCGCTGCCAAGCACAACTTCTACAAGATTTTCATTTTCTTTCTGGTTCAGACTGTGAGGTCCGTGAGGGATCTGAGGAAGTTCGTGGTGTGCCACTGTTACCCCGAGAATTCGGCTATATTGTCTAGTTGGAAGTTCAGGAGCAATCCTGCCGACAAGGATATGAAGAACTACTGGATGCTCAAGGATGACATGCAGAACGTCACGCTGGAAACCTGGAAGCTTAAGGACGTTGTCGTGTCTCTTGCAGACGGGTCGCTGGTGCTGGACGAGGGGAGGCTGCCCACTGCCGAGATGCTCAACTCGCAGGAATATGTGGATGTGTACTACCCCGGGAAAGATCACGAGGCAGCCGTGCGCGCCATGGAGTGGGCGCGCGCCGCCGATCAGGAGGTGCCTGACGACATATTCGGCTGGGATGACGACCGTGATACTCGCAAGAGGCCCCACAGCGACTATGAAGATTCCGACAGGGCCAAGCGCGAGAAGCTCCGCTGCGACCTTGGCGCGCCCGTTCCCAAAGGCATGAAGTACCACGAGTTCACCGAGGGTGCCTTGGGCAATCCAGACTACTTTGAGCAAGAATACGCCGACAACCTTGAAACCAGAGCTGTCATTCCGGACTATTACCTGGCGGAGTACGTCCTGTACCTTGACGAAATGCGAAAATGGATCGTTGCAAACGATGGAATCAACACTTTCGCTGCGCGCTGCAGTGTGATCCACTTTGAGATGAACTACGTGCACGACACACCCCTGAACGAAATACAGTTGGAACTGGTGGACGTGCGGCCGTGCGCGGAGGGACACGGCTTGTACAAGTTGCTACTTTACGTTATTATTCAGGCAGTGATGCACGCGGACAAGGTGGGTAAGTTTACGATTTTGGACTGCCTGCCTGAAAATGCCATGATTCTCTCTCGGTTGGGCTTCAAGACGGATCCTAGAGCGCCAGCGAGAAGTTTTTCAACCCTGAGAAGCTTCTGGATGACCAAGGATGCCATGGCCGATGTTACTTTTGACTCGTGGAAAATGGGCCGTCTACTGGAGACCGACGTGGTCGACGGCGTGCATTTCAAGGAGTCTGCCATGCCCACTGCCGAGATGCTCAACTCGCAGGCGTACGTGGACGAGTACGCCGCCACCAAGGACCACGCAGCCGCCGTGGCTGCGATGCGCAACTCGCTGTCAGCTGAGCTCAACACGCGCCTTGGCATGCCTGTCAAAAAAACTACAGCCTTCAAGCCAAAAACCCCCGAGGACTTTACCCAGATGACCAAGGACGAGGACGAGATCCAGTACGAGCGATTTTCGCGATTGCGGCCTGAGATCGATTCAGCGGTGAGCGTGGTCGTGACCAAGACCGATGCCGAGATACAGGCAAGGGATCAGATCAGTGCCAGCTTGGTGGTGCCTGCGCAGTACAGAGAGAGCAAAGCTGCATGGAATGCTCACTTTCAAGATAGCGTCAATAACTCAACCTTTATTGGTGCATTCTTCTCAGACATTCTCATGTCCTACATGGTAACGAGCATTGTGAGAAACCCTCTCATCAAAATGGATTTTTACGGACTAAACAATAAGTGTCGCTTTGAAATTTGGAAATTTAACTTAAACCCGTATCTGACCCGATTAGATCCACAGTTTGTGAGATCAAGGGAGATATTGCTTGAACAATTTTTTCTTGAATGGCTGGATTTTACTAAGCTTGGAGAATTGCTGCATGATTACGTAAACAAGGGTGGCACATTTTCAGTGAATCAGTTTCCTAGGAAAACTCTGGTCATTCGAAAAACAATTTGCATGTCATTAAGAGCTATTTTTCCTAACACCCCTCCAAAAAATCTTGAGTTTGATGGTCATGAAATCTTGATTTTTTGGCAAATTCGCAAAACAGAAATTGGACATATCACTGAGTTTGGTATTATTGACAATCTTCCAAAAGAGCATTACGAGGTAGAAAATGGACTAAATATCGATTTTTTCACGATGTTTCAGGGTCAAATGCGTGTGCACCTCGCAAAGCACGTGACCATGCCTGAGCTGAGAGCAGTATCAATGCGCGTCGTCTATATGCGTATACAAAACAATTTACCACTAACAAAGTTTGATCGCCCGGGAATGCCACATTTCTGCTTCCAGTGCACCACTGCAGCTCGGAGAGGCCTCTTGTACCTTTCAATCTTTTATGACATTTCCAAGCTCGTTAGGGAAGCAGAGCTCTTGGAGGACCTGACCGTTTTTGGTCTTCCAGTAAACTACGACCAAAGCCAAGACCCCCTTTTCTTGCAATTGGTGAACTTGGCAAAACGACTCTGGCGCGGTGCTCCGGCAGTGTCCTACACGGACCCCCAATTGCTCTTCAGGAGCAACGTGAATTTTTACGTGCACCACATGTACCGCATGATGAACTGGATTGCGACCACGCCGCTCATCTGGCCCGAGCACGGTCAGACTGCCCCCACAGAGAGTCACCCCATGTGCCAAATCACGTTTGACGCAGAGAGGCGCTCGATTCCAGGTGAGTTTGAACGTTTTTTGATAGGCAGTGGCCCTCACTTTCACAAGAAAACCATGGAAAAGACCTTCATTACCCTGTACGACTGCTACAGGCAAACCCCCCGCATATTCTGGTTTCACGAGGACGGCGAGCCGTTCCGCGAGGAGCGCCCCTGCATGGACGACAAGCACAGGTGCTCCGTGCAGTCTGAGTTCTTCTTAGGTGTCAAGAAAATAAACAAGGAAAAAACAGAGAAGAAGAGCGACGTCTTGGCCATCCGGGACCCGCCCAAGTTCAAGCGCGACTGGACCGAGCGCACTGCGGGCGATGACAGCGATCAACTGAAGCGATTCCTGGAGTCCAGGCCCGACATTACTAATTTCGTGGAGAATGTGGTGCAGAAAAATTTTCTGAGCGTAATTTACAGAATGAACCTTTTGGATAACATGAGTATCCCTGAAGAATATCAAGAGTCTGTAAATTCACACGTATGCTATGCATACACCCTGATCAATGCACAGGAAACTGGGACGTTTGTGTCTGATATCTTGCTTTCCTACCTATTTTACCACAGAACTTCCAATGAGAGGATCAATTTTCAAGCTCATCAATTTAATACCGTTATGTATTTCAATCTTGGAATGAAAAACGTGAAAACGAACCAGCCACTTCCCGATGAACAGGTACAAGTCAGGCGCGATTTGTTTTCCCAGAAAATAACAGAGTGGCTGGAATTTTCGCGCATACGTCAATACTTTGAGGACTTTCAGGCCAATGACTTGAAGTTTTCAGATTACATCTTTAATGAGGAAATTTTAGTGGTCAGACGGGTGGTTTTCAATGATATTATTATGCTATCCAATAACAAGGAGACAGGGCATGAAAACATGATGTACTGGGAATTCCGAAAGCTACCTGAGGGATCGCATTGCGATTATGCTTTTCAGTATGGATTTATTGACAATATGCATGAATTCAGTTATGCTTTTGAGAGAAATAACATTGATGTGTTCGAATTGCTCAAAACCAGCATGGAATCTCTCTTGAGGAGCTTACCAAACTTAGTACAGATTATGGGGAAGATACAGGTATCGAACGTGAACATCCGTGCATCCCACCCCATGAAAGATTACTCCCACAAAATGAGCTACACTTGCATGACGTCGTGCAGGAGGACCATGCTCTACGCCAGCTTCTTTTACGACATCAACAAGGTAGGCCAAAGGTCCCCGGACAGAATTCTGGAAGACATGACAGATTTCGGCATGCCGTTTTCGGACTGCGCGAGACCTTCGCCGTTTTTGCAGAGAGTGGTTGGGATGGCCAAGGACATGTACAGGTCACTTCTTCGACAGCCCCCCTCAGAGACTGCTGCGGTCGTGTATACTCCCCAGCAGAAAATGTTTAGGTCAAACGTAAACTTTTACATTCACCACTTGTTCCGAATGTACAATTGGTTGGTGAGTTCCCCTCTAATCTGGCCTTCTTTTTTGCAAATGACACCCACAGCAGACAGGCCCATTTGCGCTGTAACCTTTGGAGAGGACAGGTGCAATATCGATGCAGCTGAAATGTTCAAGCAGCCTGGGAGCCACTTTCACGTGCTGGACAGGGACCACGCGAGGCTCATACTCTACGACAATTTTAGGAAGCAGCCGAGAACTTTCTGGTTCCACGAGGATGGCGAGGCGTTTCAAGAGGAGATGCCAGAGGAAGGCAGCGTCCCCAAGTGTGTGATTCAGGCAAGCATGAATTAATGAACAAGATTTTTTACAATCCGCTTTGTTTTGATTTTACGAATTGGGTTGGGCTTGCGCAAGGTTGGCGGATGGCATGCGCGCGATATTCTTTTACGACTACGTGCTAGTTTTTTTAGAGCTGTAGTGAATAAAGTTTTTGTGTGCTGTACTATTTTTTGCGTCAGAGCAGATGTTTGTTCTTCTGCGTTCATCAGACAAAAAAAATGCAAATACAAACCCTAAATAGGAGACAATTTTTTTTTCACTTTTTTATTTTTTTTCGTAAGTTTTGTTTCTCAAAATTCCCAAATCCCTCCCCTCAAAACGCCGCTGCCCTGGCCGTTCAAAACGGCCTGGGCAAAATTAAAAAGGCGGGGGCTCGCAAGCCTCCCCGCCCCGTCCTCACGCAGCCCCCCTTACAGAGGGGCGCGTCTTGCCCCGCCCAAGATCCCCGTGAGGGGACCTTCAAGTACGGGGCTGCGGTCCAGCAGAACCGCCACCGCGCTCTTGTCCAGCAGAACCGCCACCGCGCTCTTGTCCAGCAGAACCGCCACCGCGCTCTTGTCCAGCAGAACCGCCAC
>OGWF01000182.1_pt1 | contig 9987 bp, 10 predicted proteins | sample 1575951 | NCBI WGS metagenome assembly OGWF01 (sample SAMN07581523, study PRJEB24739) | freshwater metagenome | place: Singapore | collected 2015-01
GTTTCCCAGTCACGATAACACGCCACAGGTAGATGCCTTACGGAATGCATCCGAGAATGCGATCGGGAATGTGCGTCCCTCTTCGGTCTTGAATGCATACAGTTCGTTTTTGCTTACTGGACGCCCTTTGCACTTCTCTTCCAACATATCCGTAAAAGAGGTTGCACCAACATCGTTTGCTACCGCAACCTTGACCGTATTGCCGTCTTTCGGCCTAGGCTCCTCCATGTATTCCACGAACGAATTGTCTGGATCCATATCCGTCACACCCACCGACGAAGCGATAGACGGATGCTCCGTCGAGCTGACGCGGTAACTGCGAGCCTGATTTAGATCGATTCCCAACGCAATATCAAACATGTAGTTATTGTCGTCGTATTTGGCATCTTCTGTCATGTATAGAGCATTGTGGTTCGTGTTGATCAACACATCGTTTTCCGTAAGAGAGAACTTGCTAAAGTCAGATGTCTCGAACTCATAACCAATACTTATAATATGGTCGAGCTCGCTCCCTCTCCCAATTGTCCCACCAAACTGTTGTCTGTTCATATACAATTTGATCACAGAATTCCTTGCAACGCATCCATCTGTTCTCCCGTTAAAGAGTCCGGAAATCGCACGTCAAACTCAATCACCAAATTACCGGTTTCGGCATGCGATTCGCTTTGTGCCCGTGTCATGCCTAGCCCAGGAATGACCTTCATGAATCCGGGGTGAATGATCGCACGACTGTTCATGTTTGTAAATGCAAGTTTCTTCCCATTCAGATGCGTAAGCTCAAACGAAAACCCAGTCAGCGCCTCCTTTAGACTGATCGTGTGCTTATGCACCAAATCCATTTTGCGCCGCTCGAAGTGCTCGTGCGGCTTGACCACAATCATTAACTTCACGTCGCCCTTCATCCCTTCGGTCTCACGCCCGATTACCTCAAGAAAACTTAGCCTAAAGTTTCAATCAAGCTTGAACCAACACGAACATTCTTAACAATCCAACACTTAGAAGGAACTTTAACAATAGGTGAACCAAAAAGCATAAGTAAGAATGGTTTACTGGTTTGTACTTCAGCGAGGGGGCGTCTGAAGAAATCAAGTAACTTTGCAAATTCCATAATTTCAGAACTATGTTGAACAAATACCATCTTATGACCATTTGCCAAATTCTCATTGCGATCAACAAACACAGTAGCGCCGCCACTGGTCGCGGGAACTTCATTGATCAAGACCGCTTCAGTAGCTGGACGATCTACAGGGGTTCTGAAGATCTTGAAATAGATTGCGTCTGATTGTTGAGCGATGGTCAAGGTTACTTTTTCACCGGCGGCGACTGTCTTAGAGGCAGAAGTAACAGGGGCAGAATAACCGCTATTATTGATCGCTACGACCTTATAGAAGTAATCGCCGGCGTCGCTTGCAATAAATTGAGAAGCGGAATCACTAGCAACGACCGCAGATGTAAGAACAGGGGTAGAGGCGGCGCCTGTGGTTGCGCTTCCTGTGTCTGGTGCTTTGCCATTGTTCGCCAAGAAGGGGGCGCTCTTTACTGGTACTGGTCCGACTGGGCCCATGATAGAAATTTCTTGAGTACCATATGTAATAGATGAAGAATTAGTAAGAACCAATTGATCATGACGGCCAAATTGAACAGCAAACTTGATCAATTCGCCGTGAATATCTGGGGTTACATAGATACAATCAGGAGTACCATATAAAGGCGCAGAATAAAGTTTAGCCAAAATGTCTTGAAGAAGTCTAGGTGATGGACTTGCGCCGCGGGCATCAAATACATTTGAACCATTGTTGTATGATTCAATTTGATGAATGATACCATCGAAATGTAAAGGGTTGTTACTTTCTTTAGCGTGGAACATTGCTTTTTCAAGTTTAGCAAGTAAAGAGAGGGTACCGCGTTCTGTTTCTAAGGCGATTGCATTTTGATTAGCGCCAATCAAGCCAACCAATGTGCCTACGTCAGTTACTTCGCGTCTTTCAGCTAAGTACTTGATACGGATTGACTTTCTTTGATATTCAGAACGATTTGTAGTACCGGCTGAACCTTCGCTAATAAATGGATCAATATCTAAGCCATGAGAATTGATTACGGCGTATTCGTGTAAGGTATTAGTCACAGATACTTTAGGCATTGCAGGCCATAAAGCAAGTTGCTTCATGCTATAAGTAGCACTTGCCAAAATGTTTTCAATGCTTTGAGGAACTAAAGGACTTAAAGAACCTGTATCACCACCGGAAGTACCGGCGGGGGTTTGATAACCGATAGTTGCGGACTTGCGAAGGGCACTGTTTAAATCAGCTAAATCAGCGGCGGAAACAAGGCCATTGGCTTGTGGGATATTTAATGAATTGAAACTCATGTTCTACTCTCTTTATTTGCTATTCATATTGATGTTAAATTCAGCGATGATCTCTTGAGGATTAGCGCCAACGCTTAATCTAGAAATTGCGCTTGTAAGTTCGGACTTTCTAGACCAATCAGACTCGGAACGAACTAAAGATAAGGCCTTGTTCATTACATCTTGAGTAGTGAAGCTAGGCGCTTTCGCTGGTTGTTCTACATATGGAATCTTATTGAAATTGATAGAAGTAGGTGCGACAGGTTCAAGCAATGCACGATTTAAAGATTTCTCCATTTGTTGCATTTTGCCCGCCCCTGTGTCCTTCATCGCCTTGATTTCTTTTGTACAAGCTTCAACCGCTTTAAGCATTGCTTTATATTGCTTGTCCATAGCGTCAAGGATGGCGTCTGTACCTTTTGCCATCTCCATCATAGCTTTTTCCATCTTGTCTTCGTCTTCATCTTCGTCCTCATCGTCGTAAGATGAACCATCTTCAGAAGACGAACCATCTTCATCATCTCCCTTTTCAAACAAAGAACCTTGAGTTTTGGCCTTCTTTGCTTTCTTGGCGTTCATTTGATCTTGATCATCCATTTTCATTGCTTTAGATAGATCATCAAGGGCGATTGTTAAATCGTCAACATTGACGGCGTCGGGGGTGAAACCTTCGGCGACTTGTACGGCGTCGGCCTCACTCATCCCTTTATTCATAAGATGCTTGATTAAATCGTTATTCATCGTAAATTCTCCTATATAGATCATTGTTTTAGAGTTCAAAGTATTTTTCAAGCTTTTTACTCATAATCTCTTAGTTTTTCTTGACTCTTATTTTTTGCGGACTCCATAACAAGTTTAAGAAGGCGCTCTAATTCCTCGTTAGTATAGTCGCTAAAGTGTTCTTTTAACTTGTTTTTCAAAGCTTCTTTACTAATCATTCTATTCTCTTTCTTGGGCGCTTTGTTGCTTGCCCCATATGTGGCGCTTGATACTTTTTGCGCTAGTGATTGTTCTACAAGTGAGGACATTGACGCATCAGCATCAGGGATAGACGCCTCTTGATATCCGACATTCATCGACTTTGCAATAATTTCTAGATTAGTATTCGGATTGACAGGATGCGAAGTAATAGCCACATTGATCACATTCGCTTTAAGTACCTTCTTAGGCTGGATAGGGTCCCGAAGTGTCACTTTTCCCTCAATCGAAAAACCAAGGCATCTTTCCCCGCCGGCCTTTTGCATTGCTACCGCTGTATCATAGCACTCTTTCGCTAATGGTTTTGATAGATACAATTTACCTTCTACGCGTGTTTTATGATCATCTACCTTTTCAATCTTTGTAGGATGCCCTAAAACCGCTTCAGGCCCTGGCCTATGTTCATGATTAAACCAACCATTTTTTAGGAAATATGACCAATCAAGGCCACTTTGATTGATCTTCTCACCTTCAAAATCCATATCATCAGTTGATACGATACCGGCGATCATGCCCACATTATCATCCATGATTTCAGGTTCATCATTATCTTTTTTAGCCTTAGCAAGTGTAGTGAAGGGAATCCAAGTAGCAAAGTAATTGCCCTTTTCAAGTTGTGCCTCTTCTACTTCATCTTTGAAATCGTGTTCTTTTAACCATTGCTTAAAGTCAGCGGGTGTCATATCGTCTTTGTTTGCTCGGACACTTTGAATTTCTGTTTTACCATCGTTGCTAATACCTAAGATCACTGATACGCCCTTAGGGAATCCCTTCGGCTGGTATCGTCTAAATTCTTTGTATTGCTCGGGTTCTGTTTGCCTTGCGGCGTGTTCGTTTTTAAAGGGCATGTTTTTAATCCTGTTCACTTTGTTTCTTAATTGCATTTTACAAAGTTCACAAGTTCGATGCTTATTTTATTTCTTAGTGCGTAGCTATTTAGCGCCTTGAGCTAGTTATCTTTTAGACTTCTCTTTGAAATATTGTGTCTACTCTTGTTGGCATCAATAAAGCATCTGTTTTACCGTCGGTACTAGAAAATGAAGCTGGTTTGAATTCACTAGATACTAAATTCATGTTGTTTATGTAAGGCAATATTTTTTGTAGGTTTTCCGTATTAAAAGAGAACATATTAGTTGAAGCGCGGGATTTCATGTTCTCGGCGGGAAGTGTTGCAAGTTTCGTTTTTTGTGTTATTTGTTTAGTTTTGATATCTTGTAGAACATGATGAACCTCAATAACATCATCAGCGCCTTTTCTATGGACAAAAATAATATCGGACCTTACGTCTTTTTTGCCTTTTGGTAGCTTGCTAATTGCCTCTTTTAATGCATCAGGCAAATCAAAAGATGAATACAATGTTTCGGGGTCTTTGCTTAGAATCAATTCGCCTTGAATAGATCCTAGTGGCACAATTACATTCTTATCATAGATTACTTGATCTTTTGTAAGCTGGATGCTGTCTTGTGTTTCGGTGAATCGTTGTGTTTTTTCAGGATCAAGGTAAACTGCATTTTCTTGAATATCTGGTGAAGCGGTGATCTGGTTATCAACATCTTTCACTTTGATCATATAAGCGCCATTACTAACAACAATACTATTATACTTTATATCGTACATAAGATGCGTTGTTGGTCTTGGTATCTGTGTACCTAATAATTTATCTGTAAGCTTCGATAATGTGCTTAAAAGTGTTGTAGCTGGTAACTTTGATAGATTGGTATTGATCTTTGAATTCTGTTTTTTAGGTTCTTTGTTTGCCTTATCTGGCATCTTCTTTGTTTCTACTGGTTTCTTAGTAAGTTCATCAAGGTTCTTAACTCTTTGTTCAAGCTTATCAATTGTTTCTTGTTTAACTTTTACGCCCTTCTCTTTACCTGCTTGAAAATCTTTTAATTGCTTCTCCGCTTTCTCTTTTGCCTGTTTAATACTTGAAGCATGTTCACCATGTACCAACGCTTGAAACTGTTTCTTAGTCATAGTTTCTTCAGTGCCTTTTTTCGCTCCATCATCGTATTTCAAAGTAACTTTATCGCCGTCTACTTTGCTAATGTGCGCATGATATCTTGTCTTTCCTAATTCACCGAATGCAAACGATGAACCTTCGACAAGTTCGCTTTCGTGTGCAATCCCTTTACTGTGTCCTTCTTGGCCTGCATAGAAGTAAACGTACTTTGTTTTCCCTGTCTTGGTTACCCCTTTAGGGACTCTACGAACATACTTATGAGTCATCGCCTTGATCAAATCGTTGGCAAATTGTGTATAATTAAACATGTTTTCTAGTCCTGTTTATTGTGTGTTTCTAGTTTCTTTTATATTATCTTATTATGAAACTTTTTATCTATGATTTTTCTAGTGGCTGATATATTGTAGGTTTCATAGTCTTGGTTACTGGATAAAAGAAATTTTGCATTATTAAACAAGGCGCATGATCAATACGTTCGTCTGTCTCTATATTTCGAAAATAGGGTAGTCCATCAAGCGGATTATATTTGATACATGCTTGATAAGTAAATGTTGGCGGCCGTATATGCTTCATTGCTTGATCAAGCGTTTTATACTCATAGGATACTAAAGACACAAGATCACCGATTACATATGCATGAACTTCTTTTTTATGTCTTGGGTCAAGCTTTATGCGTGTCATTGCTTTTTCAGAAACAAAGAATCGAACATTGACTAATTCCACACTATCAGCCCAATGAACAACCTTAGCTTTATACTTAATTGAAAAAGTATCTTTATGTAAATTATAATAAACAGCCACGCGCTTACCTATCAATTCATCTGCTGCTATGTGTGTACGTACATTAATTTCATTCTTATAGATCATAGTTTTACATATATTTGCGCCAACAATTACGCAATAACAGGGAATATAGATTTTACTGTTTGCAATGCGTCATATACGCAATCACTTGGATTTTGAGTACATGTAATAATTTTTTCTGATACGTCATCCGTAGCTTGTGGCATATATCCTCTAATCGTGCTTGTTGGTTGAAATGTGCTGATGGTGATTTTCTGATCATAAGAAGTCAATTCTACATTTATACAAGTATTCTTGATTATGGCGCTATATACAACACGAGATAACAAATTATTGTTAAAAGTGATTGATTTTCTTGTAAAACGAATAGCGGTATGAACTCCGTAAACATTACGGCAAAGGCTATCTAATTGTAGTTTTTGAGTATGTAAATCATGCTTAGTAAAAGACAAAGTCATTTTATTTTCTCCGGTTTAGTGGTTAAGGGTGAGTTATGTATAACAATCATATTTTACATTGTCAATAAATTTTACAAAATATTTTAATTTATTTATTTATTAATTATAAGTTATTGTTTTATATGTATTTTCTATGCCCTGAAGCTGTTTCTATACGTACTCAAGATTTCTTTTGCGTGTGCATACTATTTACGATCTAATTTAACGACTGCGCAAACATTATCTGTATGACCTTGATAAAAAGTTTGTCGAGAATTATGATACATTGTCATATCTTTCATGATGGGCAAAAATAAGCGCAAGTGCTGGGGATGAATAGGGGCGCTGCCTAAATCTTGAATGTCTCCATTTACTGGGATTTGGCCGATGATGGTATCACTCATAGTAGCCCATTTTATGCGGTTATATTGCTTATATCCAATAGCTACCATATTTTCATTGTCTTTTGACCGTTCAAAATAGATAGTTTCCTCAATGTCGGACGGTGGTTGTTTGCCTGGTATTTTAGACATGATTTCTTTAAAAGCATCATCAAAAGGAATGGTTACTTTGCGGCTGGGTAATTGTGGATTGCTAAGATTATCAATCACCCTTTCAATAGCTTGTTGATTGTTTGATGGTGGGCCTTGTTTTTCTGAAATTGTTATTTCCTTTTGTTTAGTACGTAATAATGTTTTTATGCTCTTAGGATCTAGAATAACAGATTTTGGCCCTTCGGTGCCTGGTGTACTTTCCGAACTGATATTGGCGGGATTCTTAACCATTACTGTTATTTGCCAATCTCGATCCGAATGAGACATTAACAAGGCCTTTTTACTTGGCACAAATGCGACTTGTGTTTCTATGTCTTTAGGTTTAGTTCGGCCGGTTTGTACGCTAGCCGCTATGATATCTTGAAACTTTTTAAAAACCGCATGCCCTGATTGATCTTCTAAATTGCCTTCTTGCGGGTAAATATTTGTTGTACTTGTAAAATCTTTCGCCTCTTGTATCTTTTTTTCAACCATGTTACTAATGTCTGTAGTTAATCTTGTACTCATTTTTTTTTCGGCGTTTTCGCCCTTTTGTAGATCTGATATTGCATCATTGATAAGGGATTTTATATAATCCTTAGATGAAAGTAATTTACCCACATCCTTAAATACGCCCTCATATGTAAAAAACTCAACAGATCTTCGATCCTTATAAAAAGATGCCACATCATTACCATCAGCATATGAAAAACGTGTTCTATCACTTTTGAGTTTATACTTATCCCCTTTATTAGTACGCGTTACGCCGAATAGTGTAACTGTTTCATTAGCGTCGATTTCAGTGTCATATCGGTTATATACACGAGGTACTATATAAGGCATATCAAACCAATGCCCTAATAGTTCTTTATGCTTTAAGATTGCGGCTGCTATTGTATCAGTATCAATTGTAAAAGGTTTAGTTTCATCTGTACCTTGGGACATACGGACAATCTCCGATATGATTTTTATTAAAGAAGTCATATCGCCTGGATTCCATATAAGGACTTGGGAATTTGCTGTTCGTTTTATTATGTGACCGGAAGATAAAAGAGAATCAAGAACGAACGTGTGTAATTGTTCTTGTGTCATAGTCGATCTTTGATCATCTGGTTCTTGTTTATCTTCATTAATTGCCTTTAACTTATTCACTTGAGACTCAAGCTTATCAAGTGTACTTTGTTTAACTTTTACGCCCTTTTCTTTGCCTGCTTGAAAATCTTTTAATTGCTTCTCCGCTTTAGTTTGCGCTTGTTTAATTGCTTCTTTATGTTCCCCATGTACCATCGCTTGAAACTGCTTCTTAGTCATGGTTTCAGAAGTATCTTTTTTATCTCCATCATCGTATTTTACTGTGATCTTGTCTCCATCTACTTTGCTAATGTGTGCATGATATCTTGTTTTTCCATGCTCACCGAATGCAAAAGAAGCGCCTACAACAAGCTCTTCTTCATGCGCTACACCCTTCCCATGTCCTTCTTGTCCTGCATAGTAGTACATGTACTTTGTTTTCCCTGTCTTGGTTACCCCTTTAGGGACTCTACGAATATATTTATGCGTCATTGCCTTGAGCAATGTATCTAAGAATGATGAGTATCTAAACATGTTTTCTAGTCCTGTTTATTGTGTGTTTCTAGTTTCTTTTATATTATCTTATTATGAAACTTTTTATCTATGATTTCTTAGTTTCTAGGTACTTCGCCCATAAATCCTTGTCCGCTGTTTGTCTAGTTTTCCCGCCGGTCAAGAATGAGTAAACGCGCGCCCTTGCCCAAGCGATTTGCGTTGCCCCTGGTCTATGCCCCACGCTCCACGCTTCCGCCCCTCTCTTGTGTACTTCCGCTACGATTGATCGGGGTACGCCTGAAATCCTTGAAGCAACGCTTATAAATTCCTCTGTGCTATTTGTCTTGGTTGCCTCTCTCACTTTACTTGCTAATTCTGTTCTAGTGTACTTTGAGGGCCTTGTTTTGGCGTCCTTATCGCCTGGCATAGGCGCATAGGTTCTTTTTTCTTCGCCGCCCTTTACTCTTTGCCTAATCTCTTTTGTTCGTGCCTCTTTATCCTCACTTGTCAAACCGGCTAAATATTTTCTAGGTACTTTGATGGCTTTGTTCAATTCCTCCCGCATTATTCGCCCGTCTCTCATTGCATAGAACCCTTGAGGGACTGGAATTGTGTCGCATCTGCAATTAGGATGAACAGGAAATAGCGTTGCTTTGTGTTCGCCTTTTGCTTTGCCTACATTTGATCCATTTTGAGCAAGTTCCGAAGGTTCAAAGACAAGTAGATTACCATCACCGCCAACAAACAAAGATAAACATGTTTCGCATGCGTCGCTATCTGGTACTCGTGCGACTCGTTCATTATTTGCTACGGCGTCAATGAATCGCCCTTCGTTGTGGCTTGCTTGTAGTTCTGTTTGTGCGATTCGTTGCCAATTGTGCGAATAGAACTTTGTTAAATCGGCAAGCCTTGAGGCTAAGACTTTTGCGTCTCTTGAACCTATGAACTCATTCGCTGTTTCATTGCGTATCGTATCAAGCATGTATTCTCTTTGTGCGGGGTTCACTTGTTCGCTTATTTGCTCACCTTGCCAACCTTCCGCAATTACCTTGCTCAAATCTTCATCAAGTCTATTCCCTAAGCCTCGTGCATAGCTACCCGCTCTTGTGATTGATGATACATAAGCGCCCTTTTCCGCTGGACTCATCCACGCGGGAATAAGTACCGGCGCTTTTAAATCTGTGATTTGTGTGATTGGGGGCGTTGCCATTTGTGAGCTGGCAACCGGTGCGTTCTTGCCTACCATTTTTTCAAGCGTACTCTTGACCGGTAAGCGCCAATCATCAAGACTCCATGATCTCATTTTTACCTTCTATCGTGACTGGGAAACAGATCGGAAGAGCGTCGTGTAGGGAAAGA
>OGWF01000183.1_pt1 | contig 9986 bp, 11 predicted proteins | sample 1575951 | NCBI WGS metagenome assembly OGWF01 (sample SAMN07581523, study PRJEB24739) | freshwater metagenome | place: Singapore | collected 2015-01
TGGTGAGCTTGTTGATTCGGTGTATAAAGAAAAATCGGACACTGATGCAATCATCGCCTTCATGGATAAAGTCTGCGAACAGAAAATACAACCTTTTATTGATAAGAGTTATCAAGAGCTTGCTACGTATGTTCACGCTTATCAACAAAAGATGCAAATGAAACGTGAGTGTTTGGCAGATAAAGGTATCTGGACTGCCAAGAAGCGTTACATTCTAAACGTGTACAACAACGAAGGTGTTGCATATGCCGAGCCTCATATGAAAGTTATGGGTCTTGAAATGGTCAAATCTTCTACGCCTGCTGTTGTGCGTGAAAAGATGTATGAGTTGATTAAGTTGGTTGTTAATACTGACGAATCGACCACTCAAGAATTCATTATGAATTTCCGTAAATCGTTCAAAGAACTACCTCCGGAAGATATTTCTTTTCCACGTGGTTGTAATGGTCTGCGTGAATATGCCGATTCGACTATGATTTATAAGAAAGGTACTCCCATTCATGTGAAAGGTGCTTTGCTATATAATAAGATGTTGAATGACTTGAATCTTTCTAAGGTTTATCCGACTATCAAAGAAGGTGAGAAGTTGAAGTTTTCGTATTTGAAAACGCCGAACCCAATTAAAGATACGGTCATTTCGTACCCAATGCGACTGCCTAAAGAATTCAATCTACACAGTTTTATTGATTATGATACCCAGTTTGAGAAGACATTCGTTGAACCTATCAAGGCAATTCTTGATACAATCAACTGGAAAGTAGAGAAACAGAATTCTTTGGAATCGTTTTTTGGATAAATAAAAAAGTGGGGTAGTTCCCCACTTTAAAACAATCAACACCACAAAAAGGAAATAATATGAGTCTAATCGACAAAATGAAAAAAGTTGGTTCCATTAAAACAACGGAACTACTCAGTGAATCTACCTTCTTCAATGAAAAAGAAGGTGTTCAAACCGAAGTGCCTATTATTAATTTGGCACTGTCCGGTAAAGTAGATGGTGGTCTAACTTCAGGCCTGACCTTTCTAGCAGGTCCATCTAAACACTTCAAATCGCTTCTTGGTCTGGTACTTGTCAAAGCATATATGAACAAGTATCCTGATGCCGTGTGTTTGTTCTACGATTCAGAATTTGGTATCACACCAGATTACATTAAGACAAACGGCATCGATACTGACCGTGTTCTGCATATCCCTATCGAACACCTTGAGCAATTGAAGTTTGATATCTCTAAACGCCTTGAAGCAATTGAGCGTGGCGACAAAGTGATTATTTTCATCGATTCGGTTGGTAACCTTGCATCGAAGAAAGAAGTTGAAGATGCTCTAGATGAAAAGTCTGTTGCAGATATGTCCCGTGCTCGTGTGATGAAGTCTCTATGGCGTATCGTTACTCCGCACTTGACCACTAAAGACATTCCTTGTATTGCTGTTAACCACACCTATCAGACAATGGAAATGTTTAGTAAGTCTGTTATGTCTGGTGGTACTGGTGGTATGTACTCTGCTAACCAGGTGTTCATCATTGGTAAGGCACAAGAGAAAGATGGTACAGACCTTGTTGGTTGGAACTTTACAATCAACATTGAGAAGTCTCGTTTTGTCCGTGAGAAGTCCAAATTCCCGTTCTTGGTAACATTTGAAGGCGGTATTCAGAAGTATTCTGGTTTGCTAGATATTGCTCTTGAAGGTGGATTCGTGACAAAACCATCAAATGGTTGGTATGCAAAGGTCGACCGTTCTACAGGCGAAATCGGTGAAAAGAAACGCATGGCTGATACTTTAACTGCTGATTTCTGGAATTCAATTCTTGAAGATGAGGAGTTTAAAGAATATGTTAAATCAAAATTTGCTATCTCGTATGGCAGCCTTTTGGAAGATGATAACGTTTTGGAAGAAACCGAAGATGCTTGAAGACGGAAAAGATTTTAGATTTATAGACTTCAAAGATTCTGAAATAACAGGCATCGAACTATTGTTGCCTGAGTTCCTTGGTGTTGTATATCATTATGGCCAGGTGAGAGTTGCGGAAGAAGGAGGTGTTGCACGCCTCCAATTCGGTTATACTCTGGTACATCCGGGCGAATACGACATTGACACCTTGAATGCCAATGAAAAATTGCATACAATCATGGGTGACATACTTACATATATTTTGATGGCAAAACAACAAGATGAAGCTAGAAACAACGATTCTGAAAAACCTGATTTTTTCTGAGGAATATACCAGAAAAGTATTGCCCTTTATTCAAGCAGACTATTTCTCCGACAATAAGGAAAAGATTGTATTCAATCTGGTGTCTGAATTTGTAAATAAATTCAAGACACTTCCTACGCACGAAGCTCTAGTTATTGACCTAACAGAATCAAAGCAACTTACTGACCAAGAAGTCAAAGGTGCTTTGACCCTTTTGGAAGATATCAATGAAGCGAAGAAAGAACCAACCGAAACGCAATGGTTGATTCAACAGACCGAGAAGTTTTGCCAAGATAAAGCGATATATAATGCTATCATGGAATCGGTTTCGATTCTTGATACCTCAAATAAAACTACAAAAAGCAAAGGCGAAATCCCGAAGCTACTTTCAAATGCCCTTGGTGTTTCTTTTGATAGTCATATTGGTCACGACTACATCAACGACTACGATTCTCGGTTTGAATTCTATCACAAACAAGAATCACGTATCCCGTTCGATATTGACCTACTAAACAAAATCACAAAAGGTGGTCTACCTAACAAGACATTAAATATCTGTCTTGCTGGCACTGGTGTTGGTAAGTCTATGTTTATGTGCCACGTTGCAGCTTCTTGTCTTTCGCAAGGATGTAATGTTCTTTACATCACATTGGAAATGGCAGAAGAACGTATCGCTGAACGTATCGATGCTAACTTGTTGAATGTTTCTATGAGTGAACTACACTCTATGACGAAACAGGAGTATGACCGTAAGTTTGATGTTCTCCGAAACAAAACTCATGGTAAACTAATCATCAAAGAATATCCAACTGCAAGCGCTTCTTCATTGCATTTCCGTTCTCTATTGAATGACCTGCATCTGAAAAAGAACTTTGTTCCTCAAATCATCTTTATCGACTATTTGAATATTTGTGCTTCTGCCAGAATTAAACCTGGTGCTAACGTGAACTCTTATTCATATATCAAGGCGATTGCTGAAGAACTACGTGGCTTGGCTGTAGAGTTTAATCTACCGATTGTTTCTGCTACACAAACTACTCGTTCGGGTTATTCCAATACTGACGTTGGTCTTGAAGATACTTCAGAATCGTTTGGTCTTCCTGCGACTGCCGACTTTATGTTTGCTTTGATTTCTACGGAAGAACTTGAACAATTGAATCAGTTGATGGTCAAACAGTTGAAGAATCGATATGGTGATCCTAACATCTATAAACGATTTGTTGTTGGTGTTGACCGTGCTAAGATGAAACTATATGATGCAGAAGCATCCGCACAAGATGATATTGTTGATTCTGGTAAAGAAGATGATGATAAACCACTGAATACTTTTGGTAATCGTGAGAGTAAGTTTAAGAAAAATAAATTTGAAGGTTTTAAAGTATGAAGTTGACGAAAGACCAAGCTGTTCATTGTGCTAATGTTTTCTCCAATTACTTTGATAAATTTGAACGTATTGACGATTATATTCGTGACCAAAAACTAAACTCACTTTCAGATAGACCATTTACGTTGCCTGGTATGGGACCAGAAGAAGATTTGTTTTCTGACTTTTCCATACACCCAAATGATATGCAATTTGAACTTGTGGAACTACCACAAGATACTTGGGACATTTATCTGAATATGATTTCTTCACACTCAAACATGACCAGTATTCCTGGTCGTTGTTTGCGTTTGGCTGTTTGGGAAAAGACTACCAAGAAGTGGGTTGGTTTTATTCGCCTTGGTTCTCCTGTTATCAACATGAAACCTAGAAATGAAATGCTAGGCGGTGTATTCACACAAACTAAAGAAGCGGCACAAGCATTTAACAAGACCTCTATTATGGGTTTTGTTATTGTGCCTGCTCAACCGTTTGGGTACAATTACCTTGGAGGCAAATTACTTGCCGCTATTTGTTGTTCTCATTGGGTACGTGAAAAGTTGAATGAGAAGTATGACATGAATACGTGTCTATTTGAGACCACATCACTCTATGGGTCGTCTAAATCATCTTCACAGTATGATGGTATGAAACCATATCTAAGATTTAAAGGACTAACGGATTCTGATTTCTTGCCGATGATGCACGGCAAACCATATGAAGACTTAAAGAACTACGTTGAATCAATTGTTGGTGAAATTGTTCCTGCCGATGCTTCTAGTCGCAAATTGAAAATCTCTAATAAGATTATCAGTATGACTAAGGTTGCCTTGAAAGGAACAGAAGAAGGCGCTAAGTTTGCACAAACCATCAGTAATGCGTTATCGCTCACCGAGAGAAAAAGATACTACGCATCAAATTATGGATTTTCAAACTTTGCCGATGTGGTCATGGGCAAAACCGATAAACTTATTCCAGACAAGGAGAACTATGATAAGTTTCACCTAGAAAACATCATAGATTGGTGGAAAAAGAAGGCCTCTAATCGTTACGATACTCTGAAAGAAGAAGGACGCATCCGTACAGATATTGAGGTTTGGACTGGTGATAAAGACATTGACATTATTAGGTAAATCTGTTAGCATAAATACCCAGTTAAATAACAATTGGGTGAAAAATGGCCAAAGTAAACGCAGATTCTACTACAAAAAACAATGATTCTTCTGGTATATCCGGTGCAGGCTCAGAAGTAACCGCACTCGCAGAATCATTACAAGCATATGCTTGTGCTACAAGACAATTCTTGGGCAAGCCGCTGACCGATGTTTCTCAGATTACCGACAAAACTGTTGGTGATGCTGATTGTGACCGTACACTGAAACAGTGTATGGCTGGTTTGGATGAACAATGGTTTTACAGTGTTATTGATACTGCAAATAAAATATTTGATGATGTTCCTGGTGCAAAGTCTGGTAAACAATATAAGTTTTATCGTGGTGGAAGTTTTGTAGATTCAATCTATGATGAATGGAGAAAATTCAAAAAAGGTAGTGGTATTACTGGTGATGATAAGTGGAATCCTGCTGATATTTGGATGATTAAAAAGAACTACAAACACCAATATGGTTTTGCTTCATTAAAAGATTATAACGCATACATGTATGAGGTTTTTGCTAAGGCAGAATGTATCGGTATTTCATTGAAGAAACTTGCTAAAGGTGCTCACGCTCATTCTAAGATTTTTAATGCTGGTAAACCTATAACTGCTAAATATACTGGGATAAAACTTGGCGCCGTGATGACAGATTCTAAAGATATCTACATTCAATATGAATCTGAAGGTAAATCTGGTGAAGTACAGTTGAGAAACTTTTCTTCAAGACCTGTGCCATCATCCTGGTAAGGAGAGATTAAAGGTAAGGCAGCTGCTGGTGGTAAAATTGGCGGCGGTGTTATCTTTGAAGGTGCTTTAGATGTTGGTGTTAGAAGAAGTAGTTTGACATTACCAAACCAAGTACCTATTGACAAACCTAAAGATGCAGATTTTAAAAAGTTTGCTACGATGTTTAAAGAGTTATCTGGCAGTAGAGAAAAAATTGATACACTGATAGCACAGGCAAAAGCAGGACATAGAACTGATAAAACCTGGTGGATGTCGAAGTATATTGGCATAGATTTGGTATATACAGTTATAAAAGAAAAAAGAATGAATGAATTGTGTTCTTATATTTTCCAATACGCATCATCAGCAACAAAGAATAGTTGCATATTCATAAAGTACAGCTAATATGAAATTCAGAGAATTTTTAACCGAAGCATCTAAAGAAGGTGCCAATTTACACTTAGAACACCTAGAAGATAACGTTCTAAACCGTGGTATCACAGGCGCTCGTGAAGCAATCAACTTCTTACGTTCGTTGCGTGATATGTTGGCAGGCCATGCTCAACAAAAAGTTAATATCACTACAAAATGGGACGGTGCACCTGCTGTTATTTGTGGCATTAATCCAGACAATGGTAAGTTTTTTGTGGGAACAAAATCAGTCTTCAATAAAGATGGTAAATTAAATTATACTAATGATGATATTGATAGAAACCATCCTAATCCTGGCCTAAATGAGAAACTTAAAGTTGCTCTCGCATATCTGCCAAAACTTGGCATCAAAGGCATCCTTCAAGGTGATATGATGTTTAGTAAAGGTGATATCGATAAGAAATCTATCGAAGGTAAAACCTATATTACATTTCAACCCAATACTATCGTATATGCTGTGCCAGCAGATTCTCAGATGGCACGTAAGATGTTAGATGCTCAGATTGGTATCGTGTTTCACACCTCTTATAATGGCAAATCGATGGACACTTTGAGAGCATCCTTCAATATTGATATTGGTAACCTCACACAAACTAAAGATGTTTGGTTCCGTGATGCTTCTTTTGTTGATGCATCAGGTACTGCCACATTTACAGAACAAGAAACCAAAGTTGTTACTGACATCCTATCTGAAGCAGGTAAAGTATTTCAGACTATTAATCCTCTAGTTCTTAATCGTATTTCAACAAACGATACATTCAACCTTTATATCAAGACTTTCAATAATACCAAAGTCAGAGCAGGCGAACATATTAAAGATACGCAACAACATACTCTACAACTGATTCGTTGGATTGAAGACCGCTTAAATAAAGAGATACTTGCTGCTAAAAAAGAAGAAACTAAACAGAAACGTATTACAGAAAAGAATGAAGTTATGCGTTTCTTCCGTGGTAATGCTGCTCAGTTAAAATTCATTTTTGATTTAATGAATTTGATTGTTGATGCTAAAATTTTGGTTGTTAAAAAATTAGAATCTATTAAGAGTTCTGTAGATACATTTGTCAGAACAGATACTGGTTTTAAGATTACTGGTCCCGAAGGATTTGTCGCAGTTGACCGACTATCTGGTGGTGCGTTGAAACTTATTGATAGAATGGAATTCAGTCAACAAAACTTTAATGCTGCTAAAAACTGGAGTAAGTAATGACAGATAAATTCGACATATCTAAAATTATGGAAGAATATGGTGATGACGATTTTGGATTCACCACAGTAGATGAAGCAGAATATGAAGCCGTAATTGCTGAGAAAGATGAAACAGTAGAAGAATATAAGACTCGTCTTAAAGAAGTCGAAAAGATTATTATGCCTTTCTTAACTAATCTTTTAAAGACTGCTGACCAACCTGTTATTAAATGGCCGAACCGAGGTCCAGTAATAGAAAAACAGATGCAGAAGATTTTAAAATTAACCAGAGGATAAGATGTTAAAACAAGTAAATGGTAAATGGGCACTTGTGTCCAGAAAAACATTAAGACCTCTTGCGTATTATAAAGGTGAAGGCAAACCTTCTGAAGAATGGGTTGCAAAACAAGAAAGACGTATTGCTGCTTTCAAGTATGGTTTAAAAGAAGAATTGGTCGAAGCAGCATATGCAGGCAACATTGGTATAATGGAACTAATCAAGTTCAAACAAAAGGCATCTGCGGAACAAAAGAAGAAGTTTGATGACCACGTAAAGAACAAACGAAACAAAGAAGCCTGGAAAATGGTGCAAGACGTAACCGGCGTCAAGTTACACAAATCGGTAAACGAAGAAGTCAAACCAGATATTTTGCCTAAAGCTGGCGCCGGCCAGTGGGGTACGGAAGAATTGTCTAAGAATTACATTAAAGACACTCCTGGCCAGGATTTTAAGAAGTTCAAAGAATATATAAAGCATAGACATTAAAAACGTGAGGTGATTATGAAAGATGTGGTTGTTGGTTGTATTACCAACTATAATTTTGATAAGATTAAGTATTGGGTAAACTCCCTCGACCGTTCGGGTTTCAACGGTCTAAAAGTTATGCTCTGTTACAATATCGATTACGATGTGGCAGAAGAATTGGCTCAGAGAGGTTACACCATCTTTGCCTTTGGCCGTGATGACGAAAACAGAAAATTAGTGTATAATAAAGACAACTTTAATATTTGTCTTGATAGGTTTGCCCATATACCAATCTTTCTGAATAAGATACAATCCCAAGAACAATATCGATACATCATTGCAACTGATGTTAAAGATGTTGTCTTTCAATCCAATCCATCTGAATACCTTGAGAAGAATTTAACAGACAAAGATATCCTATTGTCTTGTGAATCGTTGAGATATAAAGATGAACCTTGGGGTAAACAAAACATGTATCTGTCGTTTGGTCCTTTGATTGCAGAAACCATGCAAGAAAGACCAATCTACAACGCAGGTGTTATTGCTGGTAAATTTAAACCAATGTTGGACTTGTTCACAAACATTTTTCTAACTTGTGGTGGCGCACCAGCAAATGTGCCAGGCGGCGGCGGTCCTGACCAAGCTGCATTGAATGTTCTTAGCAGTCTTCATGCTTATAGGAATATCACACAATACAGTATGAGTGAAAGTGGTTGGGCAGCACAACTTGGAACGACTGTTGATCCAAATAAGATTAATAGTTTTAAACCATTCTTGTTGGAAGAAAGTCCTATCCTTGTTGACAATGTTGTTTGCACAAGTGATGGTCGTCCTCATGTGGTAGTTCATCAATATGACCGTGTTCCTGAATGGAAGAAAGTGATTGAAGCTAAGTATGCGTAATCTAGTATTTTGTCCTGTTGGTAATCCACTGACGTTTGATGATAGATTCAGTAAAGAAAATCATTGGCGTTATACAAAACCTAATCGTCTATATGAAACATTTGTTGTTCAATATGGTTCTTTTAAACCAGAAGAAGGCACATATGACATGTTAGCCGAACAACGTGGTTTTAAATGGAATCTGGCTAAAGAATATTTGGAAAAGATTGGTTACAGAAAGTATGATTACATCGCCTTCTTTGATGATGATTTGATTACTGATATTGATAACCTGAATCGGGCTTTTGTTTTGGCAGAAGAAAAGAATTTAAAACTTTTCCAACTATCAGTCACACACGATTCGGATGTATTCTATCCAATTCTACGAAATAAACCTGGCACAAAGTATACAAAGACAAACTTTATTGAAGTTATGGGTCCAGTTATTCATACATCTTTAATTCCTGTTTGTATGGAACTTTGGCAAAAATATGACATTTACTCTGGTTGGGGATTTGATAAGGTTCTTTGTGACCTAACTAAGAGTGATGCTGCTGTAATTCATTGCTCTCAGATGTATCATCCTAAAAAAGAATCATCTTATGATAAGAGCAACGCATTTGCAGAAATGGATAAGTTATTGACCGATGTATTTCCCAAGTTTATGAAAGAAAAATATAATGAAGACTGGTCTTTCAAAGAAGCTCAGTATGAAAAAGAAATAGTAATGGAGGTATAATTAGTGCAGGTGCAGGTTTTATTTTTATAAATACATTTAGGAGATAAAAATGAAACATATACACCACATTATACCTAAACACATGGGCGGAACAGACGATAGAGAAAACTTAGTGGAACTTACCATTGAAGAACATGCTTTAGCCCACAAAGGTTTATATGAAAAATATGGTAAGTGGCAAGATAAGATAGCATGGAAAGCTTTATCCGGCCAGATAGGAAAACAAGAAATAATCCAAGAAATTATAAGAAACTCAAATAAATCTAGGATCGTTTCTCAAGAAACTAGAGAATTGATTAGGAATTACAATTTAGGTAAAAAACATTCTGATGAAACTAAGATAAAGATGAGTGAGATAAGAAAAATAAATCCTCCAAGAATTGGTCCTCATAACGAACAAACTAAGAAAAAAATATCTGAGAAATTAAAAGGTGTTTCTCCTCCAAATAAAGGTAAACTTATGACGGAGGAACAAAAGAAAAAAATATCTGAGAAATTAAAAGGTGTTTCTCCTCCAAATAAAGGTAAACTTATGACGGAGGAACAAAAGAAAAAAATATC
>OGWF01000184.1_pt1 | contig 9943 bp, 3 predicted proteins | sample 1575951 | NCBI WGS metagenome assembly OGWF01 (sample SAMN07581523, study PRJEB24739) | freshwater metagenome | place: Singapore | collected 2015-01
TGTTGGTGGGGAATATGCACTAACGAATGTCGGTCCAGTTAAACTATCAGCTACTGCATCTGGTGTTTATCAGGACACTCTGTTTGGACAAAGTGGTTATGGTGTTACTGGTGGTCTAAAAGCAACTAATATATCAAAAAATCAAATTCAAACAGCTCTTACGGAACAATTTACAGCCGCTGAAAATAAAAGAGCTAGATCTTCTCAAGGTAGAAGCGCTGTGGTTGGTGGTATAAGCGCTGGTATAGGAGTTGGAGTTGGAGCCGCCCGGTGAACGCGATGAACATGGCGGAGATCGCCTCCTGGAGGCACGAGGGCATGCTGGGGGCTCAGCGCCGTCCTATATAGAGAGACTGAGCCTCGCGAGCACGTCATCGAGGTCCAGGGTGGCGTAGGCCCCCTGTGGGGGACCTTGGCCTGGCACGGCGCCGCCAGCTGCTGCATCATCGCTGTCGTCGGGCCATGCCACAGTTGTAGGAGGCACGCCGGGGGGCTTGCGAGCTGACCTTGACGGTGATGCATGCACTGAGCCACCCGTCGGGGTTTGGACAGGAGAGAAAGCTTGCACTGGGTCTTGGCTGACTGTGTTTGAGGTTCTGCCCCTTGAACTACCTCTTCGCCCGCCTTCCCTGGAAACAGTATCGACAAATGGTGATCTACTTTTTCGTTCTCGTGAATCTTGTGGTACATATCCAGGGGTGCTGGCGTCTGGCCTTTCCGTGGTTCTTCCTCGCTCGCTTGCAGCGGGACTTTGGGGTTGGGAAACTTCCGAGGAATTCGAATTTGAGTGTTGACCAGATTTGATTTCTCCCTTTCCTTTTCCCTTGTTTGTTTTGGCTTTTCCAGCGCCTGTTGATTTTTGTGGTTGTTCTCCACCACCAGTTGCTTTGTCTTCTGGGGGTGGTGTTTTTGGTCGAGCTGGTGTGAACGTACGTTGTTCATCGTCGTCGTCTCCGGCTTCTGTATCGGAGTCGGCTGCATCAGAAAAATTCCGTTTTGCTTCTGCACTGGCGCCGCCAATGCGTCCAGTCACACTGGGCTGATGTCCATCATTTATGAGACGCCTGCGAGCTCGAGGGGCTGTGGCAGCCGCTGCTGATCCGTCGTTGCCCTGTGCAACGCCAGCCGCTGCTGGTTCTGTGTTACCCAGTACGCCACCAGCCGCTGCGTCGCCCGTGCCGGCAGTTCCCTCCGCTGGGCCAGCACCGGCGTTGTCCGTGTTGTCCTCGGTCATGTCAGCTTCACCTTCCATGCCTTCTGCAGCACCAGCGGCCCCGGCTGTGGCGTCATTTTCGTCTGCTGCTTCCTCAGTACCTCCCATATCAGTTTCCTGTCCTCTGTCTCCTGAGGCAGCTTTGGGGAGTCTTATTCCGGCTGGACGTCTAAGTTGTTGTTTTGCATCACTTTTTGGGTCTACGTAAGCTTTGGTATTGTTAACAATGCCAGCGGTATCTGCATCGTTGGGAGGCCTAATGGTTGTGATTTGAGTTTGCGTTTTGTCTGGAATTATAACATCGTTCACCAAATGTGTAACTTTTGAAGAAGGATCTGGTTTTTTTGTGGGAACTACTAATCTAAGAGCTCCAAGTGGCATGGTAGTGTATTCCGTTTTCGACATGGGCTTCGTGGTTTTCCAGCCCAGGGCTAAGGCTGCGCTCTGTATTGCGGTAAACCAATTTTTCCTATACGTGAACATATCGGATGAATTGATGGTGCTGGTAATGATGGATTTGTGTCGCAGGTTAGTTCCCGTCATTTCACCTTCTGTGTTAAAACAGTTCATAAGGAACATCCAGTGCTGGTGCGGACCACCAAGTACTACGAATTTGACTTGGATTAACTGGTCTTTCTTCTGGATTACAATGTGATGAGGGTCTACCGATTGCATTGCAGTGTCGGTGCCGTGCGGTGGTGGGTTGTTGCTGTACATCATAGGGACGACGGAATCCTCAATAGGGCTGACTCTTGCTCCAATTGGTAATTGGTTGGAGTCGCTTTCGTAGCTTGTCGCCTTCACGGAAATGTATGGTGTTTTACAATCGTGGGCAAAATGGTCACCGATGTCCTTGATGAGGAGTGCAGTAAGCTCGTGGATTGTGTGTTCGTCTGTGGGTTTGTTCTGAGTGTGCTTCCGGGCCTGTGGAATTTTCGTGTCTTTGTATGCAATAAAATTAGTGATGTTTTGTACGGTAATGTCCATGTATTGTTCCAATGAACTGGAGCAGAGGGCGTGACTATGAATGATATCCTTGTTTAGTTCCATCAATGCATGTATTTGGTCATTGTTTTGTCCTTCGGGGAATTTATCAATGCCAGTCGTGCATTTCTTAACGCCTTCAGATTGATATCTTTGGCGATAAATTTGTGCTTTGTTGGTATTGATTTTTACAAGAAGTTTGTATGAATCTTGGACGACATGTCCGTTTACTACATTGTGGTATGTAACTCGTACTCCCAGTGGACCGTCTATCACGGAGTGCCTGAGTCTTGGATCTTCGTTAGTTGCAGATGCTGTGTACATAGTAACAAGTTTTGAGCTGAGTTTACCAATGAACTCCAGCATGTAGTGATAGGCTGGCGTGATGAATAGCGACGGCACAGTATTGTGTGAATACGGGGTGAGTGCTAACGTGTGATGTAATTCAGAGCATTCAAGTAACATATTCAAAGCTTCTTTCATAGTGTTAGTGGCGAACTCCTTGATTTTTGATTCTGTGTTGGTACCATCGAACTCGTCAGGGAATAGCACAAAATATCGAGTACTGGGGGCTTCTAGATCTTCTTTAAGTCCAATATCTCTGGAGACCTTAGCAACAAATTTGAGATCCCATGCCAGTTGCTCTGATCCATTGCAGACAATAGGTGCTCTGGGAAAGGCCGTTACAATGATTCTGTAATCTATGGTGGACTTGGCAGTCAATAATGAGGATTTCTCTTCGTACAAGTCTCTGCAGCTCCATGAAAACTCTGTGGTACAATCATACACCATTGTATTGTATACGCATTTATTTGTGGTTCCATCTTTCGGGTTATATGGTCTGAAGCTGCTTCCATATTGTGACAAATTGTCTCTGAATGAGTTGGCTGCATACTCCATCATGGATTGCACTCTGTCTGAAGACAGGTACGAATTTTTGTTTGTGTTTTCGTCTGGTTTCATTTCCTTGATGTGCATTGTGGATACATTGTCCAGCGTATTTTTCATCTGAATGGATGGATGCTTGGCGTGACCTGGGTGGTACCCCTTGGCCTCCACCGGTACTATGGTTTTGGAAGCGCTTGGGTAAGGGTACATAAGTGCCAAAGACAGTTTCTTGGTGTCTAGATCCAGGATGAGCCTTACAAACAGGGAATTTGCGCTCGTCACGTCGTCTGCACCCATCATTCTGTTGGCTTTCATGAGGAATTTCCTGTCCCTGATACAGACATCCTCTGGTTGGAAGGGCATGCTCATTTGCTGGCTGTCGTTGTTCTTGGGATAAGTGGACGGATCGTAGGGGTAGTATGACTTGTACAGATCGAAGAGGTATCTTGAGTAGCGAAGTATGTCAGATAGGTCGACGTTGCTGCAGATGGTCGGTAAAACCAAAGGCATGTTCATTTCTCGGATTGTGCAGGGCTGTATGTACTCCTCCATGCAGAACTGGTGCAGTTCCGTGTCAGTGTACGAGTTCATTTTGTGTTTCATGGATCCAACCATGCTCACCAGACTCAGGATGCTGGCCGACATGGGAGTGCGATTGTAATCATACACTCCCTCTCGCTCCTTCTGCATGTCGCTTCGTACATACTCGTTGCCCATTGACACGTCCACTGCACGCTCGATGGTGCTGAAAATGTTGCGGAAAACCTGGAAGTGCTCGGATGTCCATGATTTCAGTGGGGTGTCGATGTGCTCGTTGTGGTATGATCCTGGTGCTTGAAGTTTCACATGTGCAAGATGATAATAGAGTTTGAAAAAGAGTTCCATGAGTTTATACAGCAGTGTTCTCTCGTTGCTGTACTTCATGAATTTGTTGACACCGAATCCAGAGGGCGACACGTCCATAAGGTCATAGAGAAACGAACTGATCATGCGGTGGGCGTCGTAGTTCACGTCATACCTGTTGCTGTGGTAGACGTCTTTGTCGTCCTTCAACACAATGAATTCTCTGATGGTCGGGTAGACTTCTCGTAGGTCGTCGAAATTCGACATAGTGGTTACAGGAAAGGTATGATTCGCGTCTGATCTGGTGAGTTCGTATTCTGAGAGCATCAACTGCGACAGCATGGCATACGCCAGGTTCCTGTAGATCTGCGTGAGAAAGTTCTGCTTCACTGCAGCCCTCACGAAGGGTCCCACGCAGCACTGGTATGCGTGTCGGGTGTCCGTGTCGATGTCGATGCCCACCACTGGGATGAACTGGCGCGTGAACTCCAGTGGCATGTTGTCCAGTATGAACTTTTCCACGTCAGCTGTGATGTGAACTGAGTTAATGATATTCATGATTGTGTCTTCGATGCTGGTCAGGGTGGTATTGTTCCATGCTTTCACACCGTACTGCAATCTCGATTCCCATACTTTCTTTCGAGTGTCCAGTCCTTCAAGGTACCTGTAATCGTTGATGAGCTCGAACGACTTGAGCTGCGCCAGGTGAAAAGTGAAACTTTCTTGCGACGTGATGGCATCTGTGTATACCGACTTCTTGAACTTGACCAGCTCTTGGTCGTATGGCGGGCCCCAGTCTACCTTTACCACCGCCAGTGAAGCAGGGGTCATGATGATGGTTAATACGTTGACGAATTCCTTCTTTTGCTCTGCTTGCACTAGTATGCCGAAGACCAGGTCGAAGTTGCAGCCCCTTGTATTGCATAGTGTCTTGGGTATGAGCGGGCCTATCCACACTCTGCATTGCTTGTCCTCGATGAAGTTGGTCGGTCTGCTGTTGAATTTACACTCAAACACGTGCACGTTGTCTTTGTCGAATGTATAGTACATGTGTGGCCCAGACTCGTTTACGTGAATATAGGGAATTTCCCTTTCTCCTTTTCTTTCCTTTTCTTCGTGTAGCAGCTTAATCGCTTCAGTCACGAGTGTGGGTCCACTGAGAAGCGTGCTTGCGCTGAACGTCGCGCTCATCGGGTTAATGGTATGCATAAAGTATGCTCGAATTGCCTTTGGAAACGGATCGTCCTTATTTTTCAAATTGGAGTGGATGCCGTTCATGATGTGGCTCACGGTAGGCCAGTTTATCCAATTCTCAACGCACGTGCCTCTGTATTTGAGATTCGAGAAATACTGCACATCGTTGCTTTCAAGGAGTTCAAGCTTCGCATGGACGTAGTACAGAGGCAGCTTTCCACCTTTTGCATTATCGTAAGGGAGCTTCCCGTCGTGCTTGTGCATGCCTGTAACCTTTGTTGTAACAGCACCCTTCATGATATTCTCTGTGACGAGGTGGTTGTACATGGCACATACGTTCGCGGGCGTGTGCTTCGCGAGATCGTAAACGGTCTTGCGAATTTTGAACAACTTGGGCCTGTGTATGCCCAATTGCCGCTCAGACATGTTTGTGGATTGCTGTCGGATCGGAAGTGGATTGAAACCGACTTGGATCGTTCGGATATCCATATCAGGTTTATTATTTTACATATATACTTCCTGGTCAAAAAGAGAAGGTCGTGACGCCGACATCATGATGTCCTGCAGGTCCCGCTCGTCGTCGCTGTCGAGGGCGTAGTGGCTTGCCATTCTATTGTCATCATAACCTACGCCTTCTGCACCTCTGGTTCTTGGAGACGGAGCAACAAATTCAGGTTGAGTACTTTGTGCTGGAGGTTCCCTTGGACTAACTTGCGCTGAAGCTGGTGCATCTGCCTGCTCGTACACATCGGCATCCTGCACTGCGTCGGGCTCGAACAGATCCCAATTGGGCGCGTATGTTTCGTTGCTTTCGAGGTGGCCCAGTGGAGCATAAAAAATCACCTTCATCGCGCGAACCAGTGCAAAAGCGCTGGACCTCACTGGCGCGATCACTATGCAGGCGAACCAGGGCTTCGAGTAGCTCAGGTAGTGGTACGGTTGTTCTCCGTCGTTCGTCTCGGTTTTCACTTTGCGCTCTTGGAAATTCTTCTGCCAGCTCAGTGCAAACGTTCTTCGTAATTTTTTCGTTGCTTCATCGTTGCTATCAGGCAGATGGTCTATTTTGAATTCTTCGTTGGTGTCTATCTTGTGCTTCAATGCCTTCTGTATCATTTTGTCAGCGCCGTACGCCAGAGTCTCTACGGAGATATTTTTGTTAATAAGTGAATACCACGACTTGTAGGAGAATCTGTGGTCTATGGCGTTGTCAATGCTTGACCGGATGTCCACCTGAAGCGGAAGACCGTTCCCAAAGTGCTGGGTGATGCACCCCACGTCGTCAAGCCTCTCTGAGAACGTGTGAGAAGAATTAACTTTATAGCTGATCCCCCTGTTTGTGGTGACAAAAACGAACTTGCCGTTCGCCTGCAGCGTGTATGGTTTGTTTGGCAGGTAGGTGCTCGACACTTCAACGATCTGGTGCATGATCATTTCGGGGTTCATGGCGTGGGAGTGCATGTCTAGCGACTTCCCTTTGGTCACTGGGTCTTCGTACAGCGGGGTGTCTGCCTGGGGGTACAGCGTCCACGTCTTGATCCTGACCGTGAGCTTGACCTTGCATATCTTGTGAGATGAAACCGATTCTAGGTTCTTGTTGGAATGTAAGAGCTTGTTGATGTCCTTGCTCAGGTTTGCCCACGGCAGGCCCAGAGACCCGTCATGCACAAATGGCTGGTCGATTTCGTATGTCTGGTCGTATATCTTGATGGTGCCATAGGCAGGGTAGACCTTGTACGGGCCCTCAGAAGCAACCAGGGTGATCACGGGCTTGTAGAGCAGTTCGTTGTTGAATCCTATCTTGATAATGTTGGGGTCTCCGAACATCTCGTACTCACCGCTTTCAGTGGTTAACTTTTTGTTCTCGACAATGGAGTCTCTGGACATGATGGCCAGAGAGGTCAGCACGTGGCTCATGTTCATCTTGTAGAACGCGTGGTTAGAGTAGCGCGAAACGATTTCCTCCATGACGTCTGGTTTGAGAAGGTAGCCCACTACAGGGGGGATTACATTGCTGCGCACGTCCAGCTGACACTTGAACAGTCGGTCGCTGTCCACTTGTTCCACCCTGGAAAAGTCAGATGGCATCGTTTCTTTGACCCCGTCCGATATGAAGCTGAAAGATGTGCTATACACAACCTTGCTGTAATCGACTGGATGGCATAATTTCATGATTTCATCCTTTGTGTCGAATGTTGAAGGGTTGTTCTTGTAGTACTCCCTCGCCAGACGTATGTCGCGTAGAACAATGGACATGTGCAGCATTTCGGAGCTCCCAACCACGGTACCAGTGGCCTTTTCGATATAGGGATTGACTGGGCCATACTTGAGGGTGCCATTGGTATTGTTGTTGTTGAGGCTGGTCTCAAATTGACCTCGAATGGAACAAAATTCGGCGATGGCCTCACTGTACATATTCTTGAACTCGCGATACTTGGTGGCATAGACCACGGCTGCGTTAGGGTTCTTCACCACCCTACCCTGCTCAGCCTTCACCATGTTCATGTTCATATGTGTGTATGTGGCAGACCTCTTTTTCGCGTGATGTTTCATGAACGGCTTCTTCTTATGATAGGGCATTTTTCGCGATTGAATGGCCATGGACTTCAAAACACACACTTTATATACGCTCTTCGATGAGTCGGCCCAACAGATCGCACACTGTGGCGTACTTGACATGAAGCTCGTCAATGGTGGACGTTTCATTACTGGTGACAGCCAGGAAGTACCCTGCCTCCATGCGTCGCAGTGCCACCCTGTAGAGATTTGCGTAGAGCGCACCTGCCCTTATGTGGCAATGGTGATTAAAAATGTCCTCCATGTTTTCCAGTGACGGATTCTTGGTGAAGTTCTCCATGACAATTTCATTGCCGGTGTCTACTGAAAAGGGAAGTCTGATCAGCTCCTGAATGGCGCGCTTCCCGCATCGTTCGATGTACATTCTCCTGAGTTCCAGCAAAAATGTCATGTCGGGAAAGTGTTGCTCCAAGTTCCAGTAGTCAATAGAGTCTGGTGCTTGCCCGTTGCGTGCGTCGATGACAGAACCTATGACTCTCAACCACTGATCATTGAAACACGTTATTTTTTGTATGAAGAAGCTCGTAACCGCCTTCACCCCTTCCATTGGTTTCCAGTAGCAATCAGGGCTTCCCACGCGGTAGAATTCACGGCCCATGTCGGTAGCTGTGTCGTTCACCACTGCTGCAAGTCCATCGTCGTGGTAATCTCCAGCCACGAACTTCCATATGCAGCGAAACGATCTTTGCGGTGTTATGAACTTGCCGTGATCTTCCGCCCACATGGGCAACTGAACCATGAAGCGCTGGTGCAGCGTGATGAAGTCCACGTCGATATCGTAGTTGGCATACAGGAGTGCGCACAGGATCTGGCTCATGTAGAAGTCGCATATTCCCATGTCCCTGTGGCCGTAGTGAAACGAGTGGTACGCCATGCTCTGCTTCAGATACTTGACGTTGTTCGCCTCTTTCGCGTGCTGTGCTACGAACAAAATCGTGCAGTACGTCAGCCATACTTCGAGCTGCCATGTTCTGCGCCTTCGCTTCGTAAAGATTATGCGCGCCTTCCCATCGGGACTGAACTCCGCCAGGGAGTCGAACATCAGGGTGTACATGTTGCAGTTATTGGGGTGGGATGGATTGATGCCGTCCCTGCCGGCGTTGGGGTAAATCTTGTTCACCATGAAATTCACCTGATCGTCGCTGGTGTGGCTCCTGTTGCAATCCTTGCATGCCAGGAAATATCGAGTTCCGTTCATGGACAGCATGTTTTCGAGCCTGGCCATGCGGTGCTTCGCGATGCCGCGGGGTAGAAGCGCTCTGAGGTCGTAGCGAAACACTCGGTGCTGCTCAGGAACCCTGGGCGTTTCGGGAAACAGGTAGACGCCTGGCTCAGGATACAACACTCTGGAGTGTGCTGGCACTTGCAGAAGCAGCGGTATGTGGAAGGTTGGGAAGTAAGTGGCAGCTACATAGTGGCAATACTCGCCGTTGACTACGTTTGGCGCGGTTCCGTACAGGTACGATGAGTTCAGAATGTTCTCGCCTGGAACCGCGGTGGAGCGCATGGTGGCCTGGATTTGTAGCCAGTAAAGGTCTTTGCCTGGTTGAGCGGTTGGAATGAATCGTCCTACAGTCCTCGGGTAGCTATAAACGAGCGGGAGGTGGCATATGGGACACGAGTTCTGCTGTTTCAGCACAGTCGAGACGTAATCTACGTAATCCGTTACGCTGGTGCGGAAATCAGGCATGGCCATGCTTTTGCAGCATTTCATTCGCTTATATTGGGTGGTTCGGCGAACTTGGGTTTCCGCCTCTTGCGCTCCGGGATGGGCACCGGGGGCAGCTGGTCCTCATTGCGGGGCTGCACTGGCTCGGGAGGGATAATGAGGTAGCCCTGGGGCTGGATCCTGCGCTGGCGCAGCTTCTTGTAGCGCACGAACACCGGCTCGAACGTCACCTCCAGCAGCCCTCCCCGCATGAACCTCGAGTCGTCGTGGTAGCAGCCCTGGATCTTCGTTTGCTGCTCCAGCTTGTGGGTGATCTCGGAGGCCCGCATGACCTGGGTGCGCGCGATGTGCCAGTAGCCGTGCTCCCTGTAGTCGTAGCCCTCTCGCACGGCGTGCGGGGGGTGCGCCGAGCACACGGCGGGCACGAGCTGCCAGCCCCAGTTGCGGCCCTTGGGGTACATCTTGAACAGGAACAGAGCACGGGTCAGGTTACCCTTAGCCAGACGCGGGCGTTCGAAGTTAGAGTAGTCGCCCAGCGTGTCGCGCGTTGCGTCCATGGCCTTACTGACTGCGTGTTC
>OGWF01000185.1_pt1 | contig 9851 bp, 7 predicted proteins | sample 1575951 | NCBI WGS metagenome assembly OGWF01 (sample SAMN07581523, study PRJEB24739) | freshwater metagenome | place: Singapore | collected 2015-01
GTTTCCCAGTCACGATATAGGTCAAGATGCAACACGTGAATTATTTAATAATACTCAGAAATTAATTTGTAATTGGTTAATAACAAGTGGTTTTAGTGTAGGTGTATCAGATTTAATAATATCAAAAAGTACAAAGGAAAAAATGAATGAAGTAATTAGTAATATGAAAAATAACGTATATGAATTAATGAAAGAAATTCACGAGGGTCAATTTTTTAAATTATTCGATTGAATCCAATAATGACTATTTTAAAAAAGAAGTTAATAAATTATTAAATGGGTGGTATAATTCAAAATTTATTAATTATAATATTGATATACCAGAAGATATTGTTAAACAAATTGATGGTAAACAAATAAGACATTCCATATTAATTGATACATGTTGTTTGGATTTATCCGGTAATCCAAGACAAGTATTTGACGGAATGATTGAAGGTGCTGATGTTAGATGGTGTTTGGTTCTGTTCTGCGAAGCTACAGTAACAATAATAGATGATACTCCTGATGCACAGGCTATAAAGTGTTTGAAGAATATTTTTCCTGGGCAAAGATATGCAACAAGACAATTAACTACTGATGGATTTGATGAATTTAGAATTGCACCTGATATTGTTTATTGTGATGATATAAAACCAAGGTCAACACATGAAGCAACAATGGTATTAGGTATTGTGTTTTTTATTATATTAGGACCAATTATAGCTTTAATAAATTTATTAAATTTTTTAGGTGGAGATCCATCTAATTATATTAATGATTTAGGCAGGTTAATTACTTCATGTGGGAATAGACATATGGCACCATATATACATTCTCAATTATTTAATATGTGTAAAATATGTGGTGTTGGATTACAAAGTAGTTTATTTGAACCAGGTGGATATTATCATGATACTGTTAGATTAGATGCTGCTTATTTTCCTGGTACTTCAATTGCAACAGAATTATTATATACAAATAGAAATCAGCCTAATCTTAATGGTGTTCAGTTTTTAGATGAATTTAAACAATTCAATATAGATTGGAGAGTAATAAATAATGTTTTGCAAGTAGAACGTAAAGATTTTTTCCAAGGTCCATTATGGTTTGATGCAACACTATTACCTGAAGATAATATTCTATCTCTTTGTGTTGAAGCTACAGATTTAAAACCTGCTGCTTATGCTGAATATGAATATGGTAAAGATGGACTTGATTTGTCCGGTGATGAAGTTTCACCATTATGGACAGATAGAGTAATTGATTGGAATATACCAATAAACCCTGTACAGGTAGGATTATTTTCAAAAAAACTTACTTATAGTGCTGCTCAATTTAGATATGATACTAATAGATTTGAAGCATTACCAATTGATATGCCTGGTTATGTATTTTTCTATCTTGTATTACAAGAATATGAAAATGATTCAGCATTAGTATTATCACAAGGTTTAAGTAATTTTCCTAAGCTATTAGATGTTGAATATATAATTGTAAACGGTAACAGAACAAGACAAAATAGAGGTATAGGTGTAATAAGAAAACAATCTGTTTCAGGTTCAAATCTAAGAGCATACAATGTAAGATGGTGGATTAAGGAACAGCCATACATTGATGCTGCAGGTGTAAGTCATGACACAGCCTATCAGAAATTATTCTGTATTGATGATCCAAGAAACAATTCAATAAAAATCCGTAAATTTACGCTGACAGTAACAGCTGATTGTAACTTAGTACGTGGTATATCTGTAGATAAAACAGTTAGGATGTCAATAGGAGATGGTCAGATAGATGAAATAACATATGATACAACAAATAATTCTTTAACAATAGTCGGAAAAGTATAATGGCCTACAATTTTAATAACATAACATTTGAGAGCATAGATAGTGCAGGTAATACGTTGATGTCTGCATTAACTTTCACAGCCACAACTATTCCTGCTATAACAGAATACATGGCTATTGGTAACAGAGTTAGACTTACATTGACTGTTGATGCTTCTGCAGGAGATGATTTTACTGATAAATGTTTAAGATGTAATTTAGGTTTATATGTTAATAATAATGATGCTAATGCATTCTTATTCGGTTTTGATTCTACTGTATTTTTAACAACTACTCCTACATTATGTAATTTTGTTGTTGGTACTGATCCACAAGCACCAAGCAGACATAATTTTTTAGCTTTAATGTCACGAAATGTTGCCAGTACACAAGCAACAATAGTTATTGAATTTTTTGTTACTACAGATTTATTGAATTATGTTTCAAGTAGTTTTAGTGTAAGCAATGAAAGAAGATTTTTGAGTAATGAATTAAACACTAATTTCTATCCGTTATTTAACCGAACACCATCTGTTTATAAATTAGGCAGTAATATTGGTGTTGTTGGTCAGGTATATGATTTTGCGACTTTCATTAAGAGTATTTTTAATGGTAACGGTTCAAAATTTATGTTAATACCGGTAAGAAACAGATGGTATAATTCAAATTATGGTGGTAGTACAACTTCAATGAGATATATAAAAGAAGTTGAAGTTACCTGTCCATCACAGCTTGCATTAAGTTTACCGAGCATCACAAATATAACAGCTACTGGACCACAACTTTTTTCAAGTTCTACTGATTCAGCTTTTACAATAAATGCTAATCAGCTTTCTTTAAATGAAGATAATAGCATCAGAATATTGATGTCCGGATTAGCAAATTTACCAGGTCCTAATCCACCTGTTACCGGAATCAAAGCAAGTTTAATCAGATTGGATAATATCACAAACACTAATGATATGTTTGTTGATTTAGAAATGTCTGATGTAGAGATTCCACAAGGTGTAGTTGTTCCTGGTTTGTTAGATGGGAAAATTTATACTCCTTCAGATTGGTTTGAGAATGTACCTAATCCGGATGATGTTGAAGTTCAATTCGTGATCAATGGTTCCTTACTTACAGCGAATGCAAGATACCGAGTAATTATAAATGTTTACGATAACGTGAATCAGGATTATGTTACATCTCATATTACTCCTGAATTAGTTGCTACATATACTCAGGCAGTTGTTCCAACGGTAACAGGTTACATGAGTGTATATAACAAAGAATATTCCGGTAATGAATTGACTGTTTCACCACATCAGAGAGTTAAAGCTACAATAGAAATTGACAAGACCAGTTATGATACACAGTTAGCCGGATTAGGCATAACAGGAACATTTGACAGTTCATTATTTTTTGTTCAATGTGAACTAACTACAAGACCTAATACTTTTGCTCCGGATCAATATTACTTTGCTAATACTCTTACACCACCTTTGAACAATGAGATTCTTACTTCAAACATGGTAAAGAAAACTGATAATGCAACAACATTAAGACTTGAAGCATTATTCAGGATTGAAGAAGAATATGCAAATACAAATAATGAATTTACCTGGACAGTTAACTTTAATCAGCCTACATATACTATTGGTCAGACAACATTAAACAGAGTAATATTTAAACAGAAATTAGATGTTACTGCTTTTGAAAATGATGTATTTGCACCAAAATTGTTAGCTGTTAGGTTTTATGATGCTGATTTATATCCGACAACAAAAGTTGCAGTTACAAATATCTGTAACAAACGTTATTTGATTGCAGAAGTTGAGAAGGATCCTGCATTTATTGGTACAATTAACCTGGTTGCTACTATTTATCCAGCAAACAGTAGTGGTGGTACAATAAGTACAGCCATTGAAGAAGAAGAAGATTGGGTACCATTCCAAATACAGATGGCACAAGAGTTTAGTGGTAAGTTGGATCAAGTAGAAACAAGTTTTGGTTCTGATGACTTTGCAACATTTATCATAAACGTCAATCAGTTAGCTATTGGTCAGGAATATTGGGTAACTGCCATTGCTTTTGAAACTGATCCTGATTATTGTCCTATTGGATTAGTAAATAATATCAAGATTGATACTATTTACTTCACAAGCGGATGGAATATAAGTGTTGATTTAGGTTTCTTGATAGCTGAAATATTAGCACATCCTGATTATGTTGGTGGTATTAACAAAGCAAGATTCAGAGTTATAGATCAGCCATCCGGCACATTAGTTGGAGCATCACAGACAATCTCAGGAAGTGTTTTAAATGTGTTAAATATAAGAACAGGTGCAAGTCCTGTATTGTTACAAGTACAAGTTGATGCTAATTTTGACCCTGGTACCGGACCACATACAGTAAGACATGAATTAAATTTATCAATAAATTTACCTGCTTATGGTCCTGTCACTACTAATTTAGATACAAATAGTTATATTTGCATTGACTTAGGTTAATAAAAAATTATGGATATACTTTACAATGTTACATATACTCCGGAAAACAGTTTAACGTATAGTTTCAGACAGCCTGTTCCTATACGTTATACCTGTCCACCGTTACCACCTGAATTTATATTTGAACCACAAGATGCCTGGAATTGTAATTTGTGTGGCAGTGATGTTGAATTTTTTGCACCTTATTTGAAAGGTGACATAATACCATTCCAAACAAGATTTGCTGATGAATTTAATCAGCCAAATAGTGTTTTGAGTGCAGGTTTTTTTGATAGTGTTGGTACTGATTATTATGTGATTGTAACTTTATTAGATTGCTGTGATAATGCCATTACTAAATCTATAGATGATTTTGCTGAAGCATGGTGGGTTGGTCATAGTGTAGGTACTGGAAGCGTTCAAACGTGGTTTGTAAATACTGGTTTATTTCCAACAGATTTGACATGTTGGAGATTGAAGATTGAAATATACAAGAAAGATGAAGATGGTAATCCGGTTCTGGATATATCTGTTTATACTCAGTTCTTCAAAGAAATTCCTGAATGTGGCTTTACACAATCTGCATTGATTGAATCTACTTATGCTGATTTTGATTGCAACGGCAACTATTATGGTACATTGCAAAATTATTTTGGACCAACAAACACACCATATTTCAATAGCATGAGAATATGGGGAGAAGTTGAATGGATTGGCAGTTCAGAATCTGCTACTTTAAATGATAGAAATGTAGTTGTAAACAAGACAATTACTGAAAATTATAAAATTATTTCCGGTGTGTATCCACCTTATTTCATCAGAAAACTTGATCAAACGGTGAGAGGTAATCAAGTTACTGTTGATGGTGATGTATATCAGAATTTTGACTATGATCAAAAAAGTGATGAATCAAGGATGTTTGCTATTGATTTGACCTTTGATAAAAAGTGTTTAATTGATAACAATCGCTGCGACATCTAAAGGTGAGAGGGTTTGCTGACAGATAGCAAATTATTTGATTTTAAAATTTATTAAGATGAATTACGATTTTATTAAAATAATCACAGGTGTATTTGGTCAATGTCCTCCATGTATTGATACGGATAATGTACCAAATTACCTTTGTGATCCATGTGATACTACTGTTTATTCCGGTGGTATTGCAGGATGGGTTGCAAAAAAATGTAAATATACTTTTGTTGACATTACAGATTCAGCTGAATGGCAGGATGCTATTGATGCTAAAGAAGTATTCGGAAGAATTAACGGTTCAAGAATTAGCGGTGGTTTAACTGCTCCTGACTTCACAACTAAGAAACGTGGTTCATGTGGACAGGAAGAGATTGTAAAACAATCAAGAACTGTAACATTAACTGATTCTGAAAATGATGCTTCTTTCAGTATTGATGAGATGTATAATTTCTTAGCTATTCCTGCAAAGCATTCAGGTTATGAGTTCGGGTTTGTAACTTGTGATGGTAGATTCTTAGGATGGTTTGAGTGTGTAAATAACTGCTTCGCCGATTTCGCGAAGGTTATGTGGCGGAATATTTGTCGCCATACCCACTGCGATACCGGCAGAGCCATTAACGAGCAGATTAGGAAAACGTGAAGGCAGTACATCTGGCTCTTGTGAGCGGCCGTCATAGTTAGGCGAGAAATCAACGGTATCTTCATCAATATCGCGCATCATCTCCATCGCCAAAGGCGCAAGACGAGCTTCGGTATAACGCATCGCTGCAGCTGGATCGTTGCCGGGAGAACCGAAGTTTCCGTTTCCGTCGATCAATGGATAACGCAGTGACCAAGGCTGAGCCAATCGGACCACAGAGTCGTAAATCGCAGTGTCACCGTGTGGGTGGTAATTACCCATGACGTCACCGACGATACGAGATGACTTGTAGTAACCCTTATCTGGACGGTATCCCGCATCAAACATCGCATACAAGACACGGCGATGAACTGGCTTAAGTCCATCACGAATATCTGGAAGTGCGCGACCGACAATGACAGACATCGCATAGTCGAGATAGCTACGTGCCATCTCAACCTGAAGATCTACCGTTTCAATGCGGTCATATGTTGCACCTGTTGAGTCTGGGTTTGAACTTGCTTCGTTCATTTTCTCGTCGCTCATTAGATATCCAAGAACCTAACATCCTTAGCGTTGCGCTGAATAAATGCGCGGCGCTGTTCTACATCTTCACCCATTAATACCGAGAAGAGATCATCTGCAGCGGCAGCATCATTAAGGGTCACTTGAATCAAGACGCGGTGTTCGGGATCCATGGTGGTATCCCATAACTCTTTCGCTGGCATTTCTCCTAGACCTTTAAAGCGTTGGATTCCATCTTCTTTAGGAAGTCGCTTACCTGCTTCAAGACCGATCTTGATCATGCCATCACGTTCTTTATCGCTAAAGGCGTATTCAACGTCATCTTTACCAGCCCACTTCAATTTATAAAGTGGAGGTTGGGCTAAATAAACATGTCCGTGTTCAATTAATGGACGCATAAATCTAAATAACAATGTAAGTAACAGGGTACGGATATGTTGACCATCAACGTCAGCATCGGCCATCAAAATAATTTTATGGTAACGAAGTTTGGCTAAATCAAAATCATCGTGCACGCCCGTACCAAGTGCAGTAATTAAAGCTTGAACTTCATTGTTCTGTAACACACGATCAATACGCGCCTTCTCTACGTTAAGTATTTTGCCGCGGATTGGAAGCACTGCTTGATATTTAGAATCACGGCCGCCTTTAGTTGAACCACCAGCAGAATCACCTTCGACAATATAAAGTTCGCATTTTTCTGGATCAGTCCATTGGCAATCCGCTAACTTGCCTGGCATTCCGCGACCTTCAAGCAACCCTTTTCGGTTGCGGGATAAGTCGCGTGCTTTACGCGCCGCTACTCGAGCTGCCGCCGCATCAATGCTCTTTCGAACAATATCTTTTCCTTCGGCAGGATTCTTCTCAAACCACTCTGTTAACGCTTCATTTACGCACTTTTGAGTAAATGTTTTTGCTTCAGTATTACCTAGTTTGGTTTTGGTTTGGCCTTCAAATTGAGGCTCTGAAATTTTAATTGAAACAATCGCCGTTAAGCCTTCGCGAATATCTTCTCCGGTTAGGCGATCTTCTTTTTTGCGGATAAAACCCCAATCTTCGCCAAACTTATTTACTACAGAAGTTAAAGCGGTACGGAAACCTTCTTCGTGTGTTCCGCCTTCGTGGGTATTAATTGCGTTAGCAAAAGTAAATACAGATTCGGAAAATCCATCATTCCATTGCATCGCAATTTCTAGAGACATTTTTCGTTTCTTGTCTTCTTGCTCTAAATCGATAATGGATTTATGGAGTTCGCCGCGAGTTGAATTGATATGTTTTACGAAATCAACAATACCGCCGTCAAATTTATAAATTACTTCGAGTTGTTCGCCTTTGTCATCAACATGCCCTGCGCGCATATCTTTTAGTGAAATAGTTAAACCTTTATTTAAAAATGCCATTTCACGGAAACGAGTTGATAAAACTTCAAAAGAGAATTCGGTGGTTTCAAAAATTTCTTCTGATGGATAGAAGCGAACTGTGGTTCCGTGTCCAGAAGTAGTTTTACCTTTAGCAACTGGTGCGTCAGGAACACCTAGTTGATAACTCTGTGACCAGAAAAATCCATCGCGTTGCACTTCTACTTGTACAACTTTTGAAAGTGCGTTTACAACTGAGATACCTACACCATGTAATCCACCAGATACTGAATATCCGCCATCACCAAACTTTCCGCCTGCGTGTAAGACAGTTAAAACAACTTCTAGCGCAGGTTTCTTTTCCACTGGATGGATATCAACTGGAATTCCACGACCATTATCAATAACTTCAACGCCGCCATCAGCTAAAAGAGTTACATCAATCCGATCGCAAACCCCTGCCATTGCCTCATCGACCGAGTTATCTACAACTTCATAAACCAGGTGGTGAAGGCCGCGTTCGCCGGTAGAGCCGATATACATACCGGGGCGCTTACGGACCGCTTCTAGCCCTTCGAGGACCGTGATCGCCGCGGCGTCGTACTGCTTTTCAGCCTTTTCAGCCACTGCGCCTCCTTGGTGGTAAATCGCTTAAAACCGAATTTAAGCCCAGATTTGGCGGGGAAACTTGTAAATCCTAGTGGTAAAACCGAGGCAGCAATACCCTTTATAAGGGCTAGAGTGTGGAAATTAGGGCTTTATAGCGCAGATTTGAGGGTGGGATTAGGCCTTTCGCTCACCCATAGGTATCTCGCGGCCCTTGAAAACCCTGCACTGTGCGCAGGCCTTTTCGCCAACTTGGGGCGTTTGGGCCGAAGATCTCTAAAGCTTTTATCGCTGGAGCTACTTTTTGAATTGATTCAAGCAGCTGCAATTTAATTAAATTTAATTGGGTTGCCCAAGCGGTTGATGTGCATTGAATAAATAGTTTTTCATCTTTAATTTCGGTTGGTTCGCATTTAGATGCAATCTCATCACCAACTACTTCACGCCAACGTACAAAGATTCCACCTTCAGTTAATCCACCCTGCCAATCTCGTTGGGTAACCAATTGATTTATTAATTCGCCGATTGGTTTTGGTTCACTGTTGTCGCGAACCTCTTCAGTCACAGTTTTTTTAATGTTAGTTATAAATGATTTACGTCCACCTTTAAACGCATTGTAAAGATCTAACGCTAGGTCGCGGCCGCTCATTTACTCACCTTACCGTTTGTAACATGAAAACGAATGTCGTTTAAATCAACCGGTAGATCTCCTTCGACTGCCGCTGTGACAATAGTTTGTTCTGCCAATTTTGTTGCGTGGACAAGTCGCGCACGTCGATTGGTATCTAACTCTGCAAAAACATCATCTAAAATTAAAATTGGGTCCAAACCTTGTGATTTGAGAAGTTCTAATGATGCGATCTTTAATGAGATTGCAAAAGACCAAGATTCGCCATGGCTGGCATATCCTTTTGCTGGAAAGTCGCCTAGTTGCAAAATTAAATCATCTCGGTGTGGACCAACTAAAGTCACTCCGCGTTCAATCTCTTGGTATTGCACTTCTAGCAATTTAACTTCAATTAGTTTTTTGTTTGTTTCACTATTGTTTGATAAACCATCGATATTAGATTTGTAAATGATAGATGCCGGCTTCGCTTCATTTAGTTCTTTATAGTTTGAAGCGACTAAAGGGTTTAGTTGCTCTACTAAAACCATGCGTTCTGCAGTTATCACACTGGCGAAATTTGTTAATTGTTCAGTCCAAGGAGCAATTGCCGCTTGCGGCGCCCGGGTCCTAAGTAGTGTATTTCGCTGTTTTAACACTCGTTCATAATCACTTAATACGCCAGCTAACCGCGGGGTTTTGGTAATTAATAATTTATCTAGAAAATCTCGACGGTTGGTGGGTTCGCCTCTTATTAAGTCCAAATCTTCTGGAGAGAAATAAATTACTTGGCAGGCTCCTAAAATCTCTCTTTGGGATTTAGTAGGGTTTTGATTAATTTTTGCGCGGTTTGCTTTATTGGCGTTGATCTCTAAATCAATTTGTAAG
>OGWF01000186.1_pt1 | contig 9821 bp, 26 predicted proteins | sample 1575951 | NCBI WGS metagenome assembly OGWF01 (sample SAMN07581523, study PRJEB24739) | freshwater metagenome | place: Singapore | collected 2015-01
GTTTCCCAGTCACGATAGTTACCACATCATCCACCGCAATGATTCAACGTCCCGTAGGTTATCGTGTTGACCTGATTGAATATGAGCGTGGTTGGGGTAGCAAGATTGACGAAACCCTATATTTTGACAACGAGGAAGAAGCCCTGGAATATGTCAAAAACTTCAACGCAAAGAATACTGCAAAAGTAGTACCCGACTGGTACATGGTAGCAGACTATCGCGGTAGAATCTAAGTACTACAAACCCAAATTGACTAATAATCAGTTTGGGTTTATAATTGAGGCATGAAAACAGTTACAGAACACCTCAAAGACAGACACTTGGACCTTGAGTTGCATCGTCCTATGGTGGACGAGGTTGAGCGTGTCGCAACATTCTACCTTTGGAATTTATCGGGCCAACTCTGTGGCTACCAACAATACCGCCCTGAGGGTGAAAAGAAACCACAAAACAATCCCAAGCAAGGCAAGTATTTCACATACCGAAAGCAACCTACCCTCGCAGTCTGGGGAGTAGAAAGTTTACATTTAAGTCCTAATGTCGTTTTCTTGACTGAGGGTGTTTTCGATGCATGTAGGCTTACTGAGAAAGGCTACAGCGCCCTCGCAGTTCTGTCCAACAACACAGGTTGGGACTTGAAAAACTGGCTCTCCATGTTGAATAGAAAAGTAGTAGCTGTTTGTGACAATGACGATGCAGGCCGCAAACTTGCCAAGTTCGGTGACTTTAGTGTGTTTTGCGAAGACCACGATTTGGGTGATTCTACAGACGAGTTTGTGAATAACTTAGTATTACAATTTGGATAACTAAAGTATTCATTTTTGATACTTAGGGACGCTAGGACCGATTCTGTATTTTTGACTGAATACTGATTATGTCCTAGCGAAATACCCAAAATTTGACAATAAATGGGTATCCTGCTATACTATGGCATAGTAAAGAAAAGGAGCAAAAAATGCAAGTGTATTCGCTGGTTGGTTATGTGGATTACGAAGGTTCGGATCTGTTGGGGGTGTTCGGTTCGCTGGAAGACCTGATGCAGTTTTATGGTCAATCTTTGTCTGTGCGTGGCTTCCATCAGGTGGGATACATAGTGTCTCAATTGGGACAGGGTGTAGACGTTTACCGCGATGTGGTGTATTTGTAAGAAAGGGCATACTAATGAAAATCTCAGTAAACGAAGTGGTGTACTATCGTAGCAATTCCGGTGACCGAGTTATCGCAAAGGTTCGGAAAGTGAACCGAGTAAATTCTAAAGTCGAAGTACTGGCAGTCGGGGACAAAGTAGTGTACCGTCCAAATCCGGTAGAGGTCTGGAAGGGATATCTACGCCGAGCGACACCCGACATGCTTGAACTAGTGTTCAATATACACCTAGATCCTGCGATGTACTAAGGTTGACACTAAATCACTTTGGGTATATAATACACTTATGAACTCAAGAAAACGGCGTAACGACAGGAATCAGGTTGTGTATTACATTCAAGATGTAGTAACACTTGAGTATTACATTGGTCTTACGGTCCTATCCTTTAAGGGCAATGTGCGTAAAACATTGCACCGCAGGATGCAGAAACATCTCCAGAGGGCCCTCGCAGAAAACAAGGATTGGGGTTTGAGTGTCGCATTGCGTGAGCGTGGCGCCGAGCGTTTTGTTTACGGTCCTGTTCAAGTCGTGCGTGGCAAGAAAGAAGCCCACGCAATCGAAACCCAACTGATTAACACATTGCAACCTGCTCTTAATACTTTCGGAGTCAAGTAATGACTGAAACTTATTGCATCCCAAACGCACCAAAACAACGTGGTGACCTGTGGGTAGAAGTAACCGAAGACACCGTTAAAGTTATGGACCCGGCTGGTGCTTTCTGGCGCGGCAGAACATTTACCTTCGAAGAATTCCGCAAAGTCTTTATGGAAGCACTAAGATGAAACTTAGCCCTAACGCAAAACTCAATATTGTATTCTATAGTATTACAATTCCCATTGTACCATTTGTGCTACTAATGTTAGCATTTGCTATTGTTCTAGCATTGATTCCACCCTTTAGGAATCGGTCAATGAATGCTGTAGAAAATGTAATACGAAAGTTCGCAATTTGGCGGAACAACCTTCCTATCGTCAAAAACGCCTACGATAAAGCACACTTATTCGACTACATCAAAGATTCCAAAGGTTGACAATAAATCGTTTTGGGCATAGAATACATGTATTGATTGATTAAAGGAGCTTGCAATGGAACTCGCAATTGGTACACAGATTCGTTACACTAGCGCAGCAGGTACTCGTACCGCAATTATCCGTAACATCAAAGTGGGCCCCACTGCAAAGCCCGGTTTCATGAACACCTGGTTGACTCTGGAAATTCCCGTGCAAACTGGTGTCAAGTTTCAGACTACTGTTCAAATCACCGGTGACAATGGTAGCCTGAAGGCTTTCAAGGTTGAGGTCATTAAATGACCGAAGTAGAAAAAGCACAACGGCGATTGGATCTAATCACTGATGCGATTGCCGCTGTCAAGTTTGCCGCAGAGGAAGAACGCAAGATTATTCATTCCAAGCACATTGATCCTTACTACCAAGAAGCACTGGATCGCTTGGAAGTGAAACTTACTGGCGCCCGAGCATACGCACACCGTGTAATGACGATTGGACGATAAAATGAAACGAAGGTCGCAGAAGTGGGCCGATCAAAAGTTGGCAAAAGAATTGAAGCGTGAGCGCAAAAAGGCAAATAAGGCACAGGAAGAAAAGAAAGCCAAGGAAGAAAAGAAAGCCAAGGAAGTAAAATGATCCACTTTGATTTTACTGTGTCCGATGCTGACGCTGAAAACATTATGGAGATTATGCGCGACCGCATCATTGACAACAATATGCGAATCATGGACCTGATGACCCGGCCTGGCGGTTATGAACAGACTATTCAAGCATTTCGCCGAGACAACGAATATGTTGAAGAACTGATTAAGAAAATGACTAACACACGGGTGGAAAAATGACAACGTATCTTGTTGTATATAAGTCATATCAGAAACCTGGTCTGGAGCACTTTGAAGTTCTTGCAGAAAATAAGCATGATGCAAAGATTAAGTTCCTCGAATCAAACATCAAACACGATTATATTATCAAGGTTATCAAATGAACGAACGAATCAAAGAACTTGCTCTACAGGCTGGATTTAGTTTCAAATACAAGACTGCCCCTGATGAATTGAATCCAGGGCATAAGTTACAAGATTTAGAAAAGTTCGCCGAGTTGATTGTTAGGGAATGTGCCAGAGTGTATTGGGATATTGATGATGGCGAAACACATACAGAATATGTTGAAGCGTTGAAAGAACATTTCGGAGTTGAATGATGAAACAATATTTTGAACAACAAATAGAGGGCGGTGCTACGGACAACTGGTTCTATGGCACTGAGAATGCAGGCGAAGTCCGTATTGAACGACACCGCGGACCACTAGAGACATTATCGTTATCCGGATTGGTTTTTGATAGGATGATGGGTTCTACTCCATTCTTTCGTTTTGAAATGCCAGTAGAAGATAAGAAGCAACTAATCAAGGACTTGCTGGGAGTAAACAATGACACCAAATCCTAAAATCCGAGAACTAATCGTGAGTATGGGCATTATTCCCGAAAGCGAACATTATGACATTGCCGAGCGAGTGATTAAACAATGCGTAGATATTGCCTGTGAATATGACGCACCAAAAATGAGTGGTCCAGGTATGATTATTGCCGGCAGGATTGAACAACATTTCGGAGTTGAAGAATGACCGCTATCGTAAATTTGATTATCGTGCTAATGCCTGTTATCATTATGGGCCTGGCAATTGTTATTAAGGATGGATTCTGAAATGAAGGGCCTAATGTTTATCGGCTGGATGCTGAAACGCATGTTCGGTGGTGTAGGTCGTGTCTACCAATCGTATGACAAGATGGTTACCACTGATCCGTTATTGGCATTCTTACCCACATTCTTTATTGGGATCATGGTGTTTGTATTGTCAACCGGTGTCGCATTCATCGCAAAAATCTCAGTAGCTAACTGGCTTATTTTTATGTGGATATCGGAGCCACTGATTTTTCTAAACTACTTTCGCATTCTGTTGCGTGAACAATATAAAAAGTTCATCAAGGAACGAGAAAAAGTATTTGATATACTGAAAGAATAAAATGAACATCAAAGTTACTGAGGTTATTCCTGCAGTGAGTCAACGATATCCATACTCACATAGGGTAGAGGTTAGTGCTGATGCATTTGCGGCTGATAAAGTTAGTAGCTGGATGAACGCAAATAATATCCCATATACTTCAACGTCATGGGGTGTGTATTATATGAAAAAATCTGATGTTGAATGGCTAGTGTTGCGTTGGAGTTAAAATGAACCAAGAACTGAGACAACTTTGTATTGACGCCGATTGTCCCGAAGATGTGTTGGACAGTCTCTGGTTCAATATCTTCATACAGAAGTTTTCGCACCTATTGCTGTTGATGGTTGAGGAAGAAAACAAATGAGATTGATGCTAGGTACAAAGGAACGACCGAGTCTGTTGGTTGACATTGAGCAGGAACACTCACCAACTCATTTTGAATTCTGGGTAGTCAACGGTGCCTGGAACGGTACGTTCTATAACGGACATGTAACTGTCTGGCACCCCGATCACCCGTGGACTGACTTGGACTTTACGGAGATTCTATCAGACAATCAAGATAGGTTGCGTGGCGATTATCAGACAGTGTTCGACACCTTCCGCGATCCTAACTACATTGCATCCGTGCCGAAAAAGGTAGAACTTCCTGCTGAATGGGAAGATGATATTCCATTCTAAAAACTAGTACTTTAGTACTATAAATTTTGGTTGACAATAAATCAGTTTGGGCGTAGAATACATGTATTGATTGAGAGAAGGCTGAAATGAAAATCTACATTGTCCAAATTGATATGTCGTGCGATAACGATGGCACTCAGTGGGAAAACGCAGACCTTGCTTTCAATTCAAAAGAACAAGCCCAAGCAGACATTGAATTTAAAGTGACCGAATACGGTATTGAAAGCAAGGCCCTGCGTATTGTTGAACTGGAGTTGGTATGAACATCTACACCGTCCGCGACAATCTCAAACGCACAATCGCCGGCAAGGAGAAGTATCTGTCGGAGATTTACGAAGCCCGTGAATTGAACAAAGGTTCCGACATGGCATCGTATGCGGTTGCTGAATTCTTGGAAGTCAACATTGACGAACTCAAAAAGATCCTGGCTGATGTTGAAAAGTGTGTGGCTAAGGATGTTGAACAAAGCTGGCGTGACAATCCCGACCGTTCAGGCGGACAGTTTACGCAAGATGAAATTGACAATGCCAATCGTTGGTAAGGAGTAACAAAATGCCCTGTCTTAGTTATGAAACTGAATGGTTCCATTCAAACCCACGCCGTAGTCACACCGAAACAGTATTGAAAACTGAGTGTGATAAGCTGGCCCGTATTGCTTGCAAGGCAATGACACTACTGGAACAACTCGATCCTGAACTGAAAAGTTTCAAGGATACTGAATCCCGTAAGTGGTGGGCCGATCACAAAAAGGCTGATAAAGCACGAATGGATCGTGAGGCTAAAGAAAAAGCCAAACTGGAAGAACAAGAAAAACTACGCCAAGCCGCATTGGCTAAACTGACTCCCGAAGAAATCAAGGCGTTCGGTTTGAAGAAAGGTAAAAAATGAGTGAGAACCTAAATCAAGAAATTCTCGACTTCATTGTTAGCGGCGCAGGCGACACTGACACCTACATGACCAAGCCTGAAAAGATTGCCCGCAAGGTCATGGTTGAACTTGTCAAGGCAGGTCGAAGTGAGTTTCTACTGTTGCGTGATGACGAGGTCAGCCGATGGTGGGGCAAACTGTATAACGGAGTTCATGAAAAGTTTGAGAAGCACAAAGAGAAAGTCCGTATCTACGAAATCAAACTCGCCGCTTACGAAAGACTGAGTAAAGAGGATCGCAAAGCACTTGGTATTCGCAAGCCGCAAAAGCCCAAAGGTTTGTAATGATTCCAGCAGAACACAAAGAAGATATTATCCAGAGTGGTATCAACTTTATGCGCTCCATCACAGAAGCCTACGGCACTGATGAAGGCATGAAATTGTGGGATGCGATTGCAACTACACTTGACCCTGATGTTAAGGGTCAGATTTTCTTTGCTATGCTTACTGGTGATTATAACGGTATTATCAGTGTCTCGGGTGCTCAAGCAGGTTCAGACCGTGTTTGGCGTATCAAGGCTATTCGTAGTGTAACTAAACCTAGCCTTGGGCTTAAAGAAGCAAAAGACCTCAGTGATTTGCTGGATGCTGGCAAGACTATTAAACTGAACATTGATCCCAAGAACCGCACTCAGGCTTTGAGCGAATTACGTAACGCAGGATTTCATGTATGAGATATTTACATATTGGTTGGTGTAAAGAAGGCATCCACGATAAAGTGTGGGGCATCATTCAGTTACAAGATAAAGATTGTGTAACATTCTGGGGCCGGCGTGGCGCAAAACTACAAACGAAATTACTGAAAGTTTCATTGTGGGAAGCTGATGATTTGTTTCGTAAAAAAATAAACAAAGGCTACGAAGAAATCGAAGAATGGCAACTGGATGATGTGTATCCAGAGTTTCAATCTGATTTAGAAAAGACTGCATTATGGGCTACTTTGAAGATTTAAGCGACAACCCAATCTTTCAAGAAAATACAAGAGGTCTGGGTCCCATGTATTTGCCTTGTGGAGGGAGAGCAATATTTGACATTCAATCAGGAATCAGTTATCGTTGTGAAGATTGCATGGCAGTGGTAGGCTCTATGGGTCAACCACAGTCTTGCAAAGACGAAGCGAAGTTCTGGGAAGAATGGAAAAAGATTAGTGGCTACGGCTGGGATTATTTTGAAGGTAAACCGGAAGAAAGAAAGAAGGAAAAAAATGACTGATGAAAACAAAAAACCCGAAATTGTTTTTGCACCTGGGTGCTTTGATAGTTTTGAAGGGACACAAGAAGAACTGGACGAATTGGTAGCTGAAATTCAGCGATTGGTGGACTCGGGTGAACTATTCGAAAAGGCAACACCTGTTTCACTCGATGACCTTTCTGACGAGGACCTCGAAGCCCTTGCAGAACAATTGGGTATTACTGAGGCTGATCTTGAAGATGATGAATACCTTGACATTGAAACCACAAATACCCCCAGAAAGTTGCATTAAGTATTACATATTTTTGTAACTAAAGTATTCATTTTGTCGGTTCTGGGACTCTAGGTCCGATACTTTTTTCTGGATTGATAACTGACAGACAAAGAAAAAGGTTGACGATAAATCAGTTTGGGCATACAATACATGTATTGATTGATTAACGGAGCTTGCAAATGGATCAGTTGACCAAAGACATTCAGGAAGTTTTCGGTACTAAGCCTCGCTATGCTATGTATACCCAATTCGGTAACGATGCAGTTGATGCAATTGTGCGTAGTGCTAAAGTACTCAAAATGGATTGGCCCACTGTTCTCGGTGAACTCCGCAGTCTGGCTGAGCGTTTCCCCGAAGACTTTGGTGAAGCTACTGACACCGCAGTCCGTGAATGCGTTTATGACGCCCTTGGCTTTGACACCCCCTTCTATATCTAATACAAAATGATTACAGCCGACAAAGTTAAAACAATGACCGAACTTGGTCCCAAGGGCATTGCAGTGTTTCTTGCAAAAAGCGGGTACACCGGTGCCTCGTTCAAGTCTGCAAAGTTTTTGGGTATCACCAACGGCGGTCAATTCTGCTATTCAGTGACATACTACGATGACGCAGGTACCGGTGAAGTTGAAACTGACAAAGTGTTCATTTCATACGACCACGAAACTGACTCCATCACAGCCGATTATTGACAATAAATCCAAACTGTCATACAATACAATTTTACAGGAACACACATGAAACTTCACAGCGCAGTCCAAAACGAAGCGATTGTCTCCAACGTCGGTGAGATTGGCGAGTTCCGCATTCGCAATTCTGCAAAGGCTTTCAACATTCTGTCCTCGGGTCTGTATGCTAACAAGATCCGCGCAATCATCCGTGAACTGTCCTGTAATGCTGTGGATAGTCATGTCGCCGCAGGTAAGGCTGATACGCCCTTCGATGTTCACCTGCCCAATGCACTTGAACCCTTCTTCTCTATCCGTGACTACGGTACAGGACTCAGCCATGAACAAGTCACTAACATCTACACCACTTACTTTGAAAGTACTAAAACCTCGTCCAACGAATTCATCGGTGCGCTTGGTTTGGGATCCAAGTCTCCCTTCTCTTACACCGATAACTTTACGGTCACTGCTATCAAGGATGGTCGCAAAGGTATTTACACTGCTTTTATCAACGAACAGGGCGTCCCATCAATTGCCCTGATGATGGAAGAAGAAACCACTGACCCGGCTGGCGTTGAGGTTCGTTTCGCCGTCGAAGACCGTTATGACTTTGACAAGTTCCGTCAAGAGGCAAAGTACGTTTACGAATATTTCAAACTGCGTCCGGTAGTTTCTGGTAACGCTGACTTCAAGTTTAAAGACCCTACGTACAAGGAAGAAAACATCATTCCTGGTGTTCACTATATGGGCGAAAGTCGTCACAGCTACGCTATCATGGGCAACATTAAGTACCCGATCGAGGTGCCCAACGCTGAAAAGGCGCTTGGCGGTCTGCATGGGTTGCTGAGTTGCGGTCTCGTAATGGAATTCAACATCGGTGAACTTGACTTCCAAGCAAGCCGTGAAGGTCTGAGCTACATTCCCGAAACAGTACAATCAATCAAGTCCAAACTTGAAGCACTGAATGGTCAATTGGCTATTCACATTGCACAAGAAGCTGACAAGATTACAAATCTGTGGGAACGTGCCCTCTATCTGAGCAAGCGATACAATGATTATCTGTTTACTCAGGCTGTTGTCAAGTATGTTACTGATACCAAATTTGAACTGTTCACTCCGCAACAAAACCGTTGGGACGCACTGAAACAATTCAAATTTGATGTGAATGAACTGGCAAACAAGTACAACATTGTTATCAAGAGTTTCACCAAGAGCAACAGTTATGCGGCGTGTTCTACTAACAAGCCTCGTAATGGTTACAACAATGTGAATGGTCAGCAAGTAATATTCCAAGAATGGCAGATTCGTGTCAGTGATGATACTTATTTTGTTATCAACGACACTAAGGTTGGTGCCACTGAACGTGCTAAGTTTCACTGGAAGAACTCCAAGAACAAAACGCATCACAGTAATGTGTATGTGATTGAGGCTGCCGATAAGAACAAGACTGTTCAAACTGGTGAATTCTTCAAGGCGTTGATGAACCCGCCTGAATGTCAAATCATGAAGGCAAGTAGTTTGCTGGAAAAGGAACGTAAGACTGGTCTCGGTGCTAACGTTACTATCATGGTTTTGGAAGAAGGCGCCCGTCGTGGTCGTTGGAATTCTACTGTCCCTATGGTATGGCATGATGCTGGTAAGGCTGATAGTTTTGACAGTAATGAAACTCACTACTACTTGCCTCTGAGTGGTTTCAAGAATCTGGGTGAGTATGAAAATGTGAAGGACCTTCATACCCACTTGAACAAAAGTGGTCTGTATACTGGCACTATTTATGGTGTTCGTAAGACTGACATTGAATGGGTCAAGACACAAAAGAACTGGGTTAACCTTGATGAACACATTAAGGGTAAACTCAGCAAACTTGGTCAATCAGATGTATTGGGTTTGGTTAAACAAAGTATCGGATGGTCTGACTTGTATAACTTTGG
>OGWF01000187.1_pt1 | contig 9793 bp, 16 predicted proteins | sample 1575951 | NCBI WGS metagenome assembly OGWF01 (sample SAMN07581523, study PRJEB24739) | freshwater metagenome | place: Singapore | collected 2015-01
GCTACAGAGACTAGAAATACTACTGCTAGTATAGGCCCTACTACTGACCAGTAGGTTACACCTAATATAATAAGCCCCAATATTCCTAGCATTACAGCGCCACCCACTAATAGGTTAAGTGCGTGTTCTATTAGCATAGTCGTAAAGTCCCTGTGCTTTTAGCATATCAAAAATCCACTGCTTATTCTTTTTCCAGAAGCGCCTAGACTTTAGACCTTCCATAGCTGCAACCTCTCGATCGGGACACTCCCAGAACCAGTCATAGGTTCCATAGCGGCATCCGATCTGCATATGCCCATTGTCTAGGGCAACTACAAAGTTTCCGATACCTTGAATAAGCACTGGAGGCTTATTTATATAGTGGTCTTTCCACTTTACGTTATTAAAGTTTGTGCCCGGAAACTCAGCCGTCGCCAACTGTGCATCCGTCATAGAGCAATTCACTAGTTCACAGTTCTTAAACTCTGAACTAAAGATATAGGCTTCATCGAAGCTACACTCATTGAAGTCACAGTTTTTGAACTCAGCCCCTACAATATAGGAACTAAGGTTGCACCTGTGAAAGTCACAGTTTATAAAGTGCGCTCCTAGAAAATCAGCTCGCCCAAAGTCGCAACCGTGAAAATCACAGTTTACAAACTCTGAGCGAGTAAAATCCATTCTAGCAAAGGGACCCTCGTAGAAGTCCTCATTTGTATGTTCTGCTTCCCTAAACAAGTTTATACCTCGTATTACGGGTGATAAGAATATCACCATCTACGCCCATGATCGTGGACGTGTTAATATACTCGCCATCATTGAAGCGACCCTTAGAGTCGTTATAAACCGCACCTCGCGCTACAAGTCCACCGTAGTAAGACTTGTTAATCGTCCAGTCCTGAAGCTCTGCATCATACTTAGGCATTTTGGGTTCTTCCTTCTTCATTGGATGTTTTTCACTATTCTCTAGCGTGAACTTCATTGCCGATGCGCAAAGAAACCGCGCACCTTCCTCAAAGAGAACATCATTAAGATAGAACTCTCGCAGGACTCGATCACCGTTCGACCAGCCCGTTTCCATGTGAATATAACCCTTCGCCGCTAGATGATTTCGCAGCCGCGTGAAGCTAGGATGATCGACCGTGCCAGAGCTAGACCAGTTTGTTCCGGTCTCATTCTGCTCACAGATAATTTCATCAGCAATACTAGTCAGGAACTCGGCCCTGATTCGATACCTAGGAGTATGTAGAGGCAAGCTAGGCTGAAAGTCTGTGACAAACAGCGAAGCTGGCAACACGTCATTAAAAGCCATATAAAATCTCCTTCTAAGCTGCCACTATACATGAGTTTTGCACTGTTGTCAAGGCTTAAATCGTACCTCGGTATAAAAGAAATCTTGACATTGCAACCTTTTCTTGCTATAAAGGTTACATCGCAAGAAATTCTTGCAAATAAAGGAAAAATTATGAATGAAAAATTAGATAAAATAATAGAGCTACTTGAAAAAATTGAAGTTAATACTAGAACATTCAATGGTTATGCTAAGTGGTCTTACGAACAAGATGAACTAGTAGATATTATGTATACAGAGGGTAAATCTGTTCAGGAAATTATAGCTGCAATTAAGGATAAGTTTGGCATAGATAGATCAGATGGAGCGATAACCTCCAGAGTTGGTAAGTTAGGACTAAATAATAAACCCAAAAAAGCTAAAGTACTTAAGGAGCCTCCCGGACACTCATTTGATGTTTACTATGAAGACCCGCCATTTTAAGGAGGTAGTATGGTTGACTACAAAGCTAATATAACTAGTCCGCGCTGGACTAAACAAGAAGAAGAATTATTACTTAAAGTTATGGAAACCTATAAAGGGTGGGATGACATTCCTTATGGTAGTATAATTAGTACTTATTTTCCCTCTAGGACTATTTCATCCGTTAGATCGAAGCTAAAACGACTTAGTGCTAAGGCCCCTAAAGTCTACGACTTCTCTGGAATCTCTAACTCCGATAAAAAGGAGGTTCTACTTTCATATCTGAAAGGAAACTCTATTAAATTTATTCAGGAGGAATTTGGTCTTGAAAGTCTAGAAGAGACGGAACAGCTCTGCAGTCTAGTTGTCGAACCAATACGAGAGGACATTAGGTCTTATGCCGAAGAGCATAAGCTAACAGTCAAGGAGCCTATAACTCTATATAAACTTCAAGAGTTTATTAGACTACGTCGCAAAAAAGATCAATTCTCAAAATCTGCACTAAAAAGGATAATAAATGGCTAAACGCTGGACTCAGGAAGAAGATGAACTAATACTAAAACTTCGAGGCGAAGGCCTCACAGCTCAGGAGATCTCTACTAGACTTCCGGGCCGTACTTATGCCTCTACTAGGATGAGAATCTCTAAGCTGGCCGAAAATATAAATCGAAAATGGACTGAAGAAGAAAAAGCACTAGCTATACAGCTTAAAGAGAATGGACATACTACAAAGTTTATTGCTAAACAATTGAACCGCACGCCAGGTGCTATTAGTACCTTTCTTTCCCGAAATTGGCACAACGATTCCAGTTTAACCATACCTAAGAAAAATAGTTCTTGACTTTTTACATATCATAGGGTATTATACTAATATATAGTTTAGTAGTTTCTATTTTACTTTTGTTAGTAAATGGTGTGAATTGAGACAACGCGACGAGCGTTTGTCTCATTATTCACACCTGATTTACAATAACATAATACTGCATTGTAACATATTGTATTTGATTATGGCTGAATTGAGACAACGCATAAAGCGTTTGTCTCATTATTCAGCCACTAATTTTAATACCAAGTTAATGAACTTCGTTCATAAGATTATTACAATGCTTAAGTATTATACGAGCTGTGGCTCGAATTGTATCTGCTACAAAGCTAAGAATATTTATTGGATTTCAACACAATACATCACACTTTGGGGAGTTCCCACACAAACTTACGCACAACCGTATAAGGCCGAGCCTAGCCCCGCCAGATCGGTATTCTAGCGACGAAGATCGCTAGTTTGGGTCGAAATCATACTAGAATTGCGACTTCGTCGCACGATTTTGCTACTACTCACGACGAAGATCGTCGGTTTTAGCTAAAAGTACCACCACAAGCTGCCGGATTTTTTGCATTTTTGCTGACGGCGCCACCAAAATTTCACACAAAAAAGCCCGCCGGAACGTGTCCAGCGGGCTTTTTCTTTGATTAAGTTTCTTTTTAGTCGATAATCTGCTCAGAAGTCAGAATAAGTTCATCTTCGTCAGAATAAACGTCAACTTCTAGAATAAGGTCAGTTCCGACGACAATATCGCCCAAAACCACCTCGTAGTCGTCAGACTCGACAAAAACAATGTCGGCAGCAAACACGACGCCTTCAGCGTCATATTCTACTAGCTCGACAGAATTAATGTCGTACTCGGTAAAAACATCCGGCAGAGCGCGCACATACTGAAGCGCAACCTGCTCAACATCGTCACGAATAGAAATAGCACGCATAGTCATCTCCTTTTGTTGAAGCATCAATATACTTGAAATAGCACTTTAAGTCAAGACCGATTTAAAGCAAGCCTGCGAACGAAGTTCGCCGAGTGTGGTAAAAATTGTACTTGACTTTCGGTTGATTTGCCACTAGAATCGGCGCCTTTTGGCTGCTTGTTAGAAATTTGGTAGGAAACTTCTAACAAGTTATCCACAGGTTGCTCTTTGTGGGTGTGATTATGGCACGAAGATGCCGAGGTTTGGTGAAAAAGTATGCGGTGATTAAGGTAGGCTATTCGCCGCAAATCATGCGGAGATTAGGTAGGTCTATTCCCCACATAAATAAAATTTGTCTTGACTTTCACTAGAATTTGCACTATAATTTTGGCGCCGCAAGCGGACGCAAAAAAGCCTGTAGCAGATGGGCTGCTACAGGCTAATTTCGTACTAAGCCGATCCGTGCGGAGACTCTGTTCATAAGGCAACGGCCTTTACCGCGCAACTTTTGTCGAACAGGTACTCGCCGGAGTCCGGTCGTGTACTGATATTAAAAGTCTACTTGAGGGAGTTGCACCCACGTACCGGCCTCGTGGCCGGATCTTGCTAAATGCTAGCCTCTGCTAGTCCAGATCAAAGTAGAACTTTTACTTCCGGAAGGGGGTGTGGAAGTTATCTACCGCCTCGCCCCTTCCTAGTATTGACTACGCACTCAGCTTCGAGCGCAGGGTCTGGAGAACCAGCTTCGGAGCCTTTTCGAGGCCGTCGAGATTCTTGCCCACGATCGCAGCAATGTCAGCAACGATAGCTTCCTTGCTTTCGATCTTGCCGCCGGTCTTGGAGACCTTTTCAGCCGCCTTGTAGATGCCCATACGCACAGCCTTAGCACGCACCGAGCGCACATCCTTGCCGAACTTGGCAGCGAACTCAAGAGCCTTAGCGTTGTCGATAACGCCAGCAGCGATCAGTTCAGCTTCCTGAGCTTCAGTGTAGTTCTTTACAACTTCCTTAGTCATTTCACAGTTCCCTTCCGTGTCTTGATGATTACTTATAACAACTTTCGAACTGTCAGTCAAGAACTTTTTTAAGAGCGTTGAAATTGATCTAAACATTGCTCCGTTCCCTTCTGACTTATCCTTTCTAGCAAATCCGAGACGGTCTGTCAAGGATTATTTTCTGGTAGCCCGTACGGGATTCGAACCCGTGATCTTTGCCGTGAAAGGGCAATGTCCTAGACCGCTAGACGAACGGGCCTTAAAAACTTTTCGTTGGCGATTGTGCGTTTCGCTTCCCGCTTCCGATGGATTTGTTTTAGCAAAAAGGGAGGGGCCGGTCAACTCCTATTTTTAATTTTGCTCGGGCGTCTCCTAAATTTTTCGCTTGACATTGGTTTCGCACTCTGCTATAATTTGGCGCAAGCGCGCTTTAACCAAATAGGTTAAAAAATATTTTTTCGCCTTACGTTAATTTTTCACTTGACAGCGCCGGCGCGAACACGCACGTAACTTTTGCACTTGTTGATTTTGCACTCTGGCGCATACGCGCTGCGTATGCCATTGATTTTAAAGGAAAAATTTTTTCGTTTAAAATCAATGAGTTAGCTAAGTCTTTGATTTCAAAGGATTTTCCTAAGTCTTTGATTTTGCTCAGTTTTTTCTATGTTATGATATATCGTATCCTCGCGCTGCCCTATTTAACATAATGCCATTTATCAATCCTAGCGCCCCTAAGTGATTGATTTGAATGCGTTTTTTCATTTAACATAATATCTTTTATCGGTCTGCCCAGACCAGCCGAAATTTTTTATTTTTTCTCTTGACAAGCGCGCACGGATCTGCTAAAATCGGCGCCAGGCCGTTTTCGGCGCTGTCAGCCCTATTATAGCAGGATCCAGCGGCCTTGTCAATAGAAAAAATCGCCTCCCGAAAAATAATTTTTGCCCAGGCGCGGCATGGAACAAAACGGGAACAAAAATTTCGGCGCCCGCAGGGCATTTTAACAGGAAATTTTTTCGTTGTCAAGCGAAAAAATGCAGCCGGACAAAAAAAAATCCGCCCCGTTTTACTTGGGGCGGATCCAGTTTTACTTGGGGCGGAACCAGTCTTTGACCTGATATTCTCGCCAATTGTATGCGGGAGCGTCGAATAGTTCCTTAGTTGGAGTATTCTTTAGAATTGCTTTAAGTATTGGCAATTCATAGTCCCGAACATCCTCGAAAGCGGTATGTGGTTCATCGGGCAATTCAGGATTGCCAAGAATAAAACGAGCCATAATCTCGGCATTAGTGTGATATGACATATTGCCGAATTTCGTGGGAGCATTGAAGCCGACAGTCTCAAGCACAAATTGACGATAAGCCTTTGTTTTTGCATATTTATTTGCGGCAACGTGCCAAAGGCAAAAGCTCTTTTCAAACATTTCTACGTCAATGCCAGAATTGCCCAATTTATTCTTGTCAAAAGCCCAATTATAGGCGGTCACGATAGGCGAATATTTGCCGTTAACCTTAGCAAGCCAACGATTGATTGCCGGAACCGATGCAAGCATCCGGCGGCCATCCGCGAGCATTGCATCGTAAGCGGCGTAGCGGCGAGGCAGATTCCGCTGGCCCCAAAGCGGATCAGCCGATTGATCGTGGAACAGGGTATTTTCGTCGCGGTCGCAATAAAATTCCCGCACAAGCAAAGCGGCAGAGTGCAGGATTTCGCCGCGACGATTGACCAGAACCGCGCCAAAGTCTGCGACAGTGTTGGCAATGGTCGTTTCCGTGTCAATGATAAGGAAAAATTGAGCCTTGGCCATAGTATTAACTCCGTTGCCCCGTGGGTCTTTCGTGAAGCGGCCTTTCCGCTTCCGATGACCTCTTTTCTCATATTCTGGCCTATCGGTCAAACAGTTTTTTCAAAAAATGCGACGAACCGTTCATCGCATTTTTTTATTTTTTCTCTTGACGCGGTGAAAAAAATCTGCTAAAATCGGCGCCAATAAACCCTTGAAAAACAAGGGTTTATTTTTGCTTTCAAACCAAATAGATAGGGTCAACAAAGGCTTTAGTAATACCGCAAAGCCCCGCTTCCTCTACATCATTGAAACCATTGGGAAATTCTTCGACAAGCGATTCGTCATTAAGAATAGCGGCATTAATCCATTCCCTAGCTTTATCTGCCGTAGTAAAGACAAAGTTATCTTGCCCTAAATCCCATTCAATCCAGATAGTATACATGATTTTCCTTTCAAATCAAAGCCTTGGGGCATTAGCCCCAAGGAAAGACAATAATTGCAAGCAAAAGAGAATTGAGAGCAAAGCCAATCCCATTGCTGACCATGTAAAGCATATCGCGCTGATAAATTGCGCGCCACAAGTAAAGCGCCAAACCGGCCCAAGTCAATAGAACCATTGAAAGCGGTGGCATAGTCGTGCTATAGCCGAGAATCTTGCCGACCGTAGTGGGAACTGTGTTGCTATGTAGCATAACCATTGCCAGCCAGCCAGCGAGCTCAGGAGCGGCCATGCCACGGATCTTTTCGATAATCTTCATTTGATTGCCTTTCGTTTCGTGTTTCGTTTCCATGCCCCTTTCTAGGCGATTGCAAGCGATAGCGCAAGAAAAATATTTTTGCCCAGAGCAAATTTTTCGTTTGACAGGCTGGAAAGAATCTGCTAAAATCGGCGCCGCTAAGGCCTTGAAAAATAAGCATTTTTCAAGCGCGGCGGGTATTATTTAACATAATACCATTTATCAATCTGGCAGGCCTAAGTGATTGATTTTATTGCGTTTATTCATTTAACATAATACCATTTATCAGTCTCGGCCAACTGGCGGAAAAATCAGCCATTTTTCGGCGCCTGCCCCATTATAGCAGAAAGCGCCTGGCCTGTCAATAGGAAAAATTGCGAAAAACAAAAAAAAAGCGGGGAAAGATCCCCGCTTTCTTTCTAGGTGGAAGCCCTTAGGCCGAGAGCCGTTCCCGCAGGATTTGCAGAACCAGCTTGGGAGCCTTTTCTAGCCCTTCCATATTCTTGCCGACGATTGCGGCAATATCGGCAACGATTGCTTCCTTGCGTTCGATTGCACCGCCGGTCTTGCTAACCTTAGCAGCGGCCTTATAGATGCCCATGCGAACGGCCTTAGCGCGAATCGAGCGAACGTCCTTGCCGAATTTCGCAGCGAATTCCAGCGCCTTAGCGTTATCAATCGTGCCAGCCGCCAGCAGTTCGGCTTCCTGAGCTTCCGAGTAGTTCGGAGCGGTTTCGACCTTAGCCATAGTATTAGTTCCTTCTATATCGCGAGAGGCCCGTCCCCTCTTGATGTGACCAGTATACGGATTTTTGAGAGCCGCGCAAGAGAAAAAAACACGATTGCCCAAAAAATGCGACGAACCGTTCGTCGCAAAAATGAATTTTTTCGCTTGACAGCCGCAAGGAAACCTGCTATAATTTCGGCGCGCCTGACGGCGCTTTGGCGCAAAATGGGCATCAGCCCATTTTAACATATCGGCCCAGGCCTGTCAAATAAAAAATTAACGCTAGGCAGCAAGCCTAGCGTTAACGTGAGTTGCGTTATAGCATTTGATTCCGATTGAAACCATTGCGTCGATAACCTTAAGGTTATCGTCGAACATGATTGCCTTAGCATCAGCCGCGCAATTGAAACCTTCACCGATAAAATATTCTTCAAGCAACCGGATCTTGAGCGAGGCATCGCCTTCCATGTTGCCAATTTCGCGATGCAGCAAAGCATCGTAGGCCAGACGATTGACGGCCAGAAACAATTTGTCGGCAGGCTGGATTGCTCGCGCCGTGCAAATGACAATTTTGTGACCGGCAGCCATGAGAGCGCGCATCGAATCGGCCAGAGGCAGAAGCGAATCGGCCATGATCTTGTCAGCCGTGTTGTTCTCAAACCAATGGTCAAGATCCAGCGAGCCGTCCGCCTTAGTCGCTTGGCGATGAGTTGAGTCGATGACAGTGCCATCGAGGTCAAAGATCACATAAACCATTTTGTTTCCTTTCGTTTCCATGAGCAATCCTTAGCCGAGAATTGCCCTAGCCGTCAAGATATTTTTTTCCACAAAAAGAAAATTTTTCCTCTTGACAGGCTGGACAGAACCTGCTATAATCGGCGCCAATTGGCGGTCTATTCGACCGCCAATCCGAAAGCCTCTAGGGCTTCCTCGCCATATTCGTTTTCGATTGCTTCAATGGTGGCTTCCATTGGAGTCAGACCAGAGTCAAACATATTCCAGTAATCTTGATCCGGCCAGTCATCGCGAAACATTCCGGTCGCGTTAATGAAGCAACGGTCGACCGCTTCAAGCCAAGATTCAAAATTCATGCGTCAATCCTTTCGCGCTTATAGATAACAAAGTCAGAAGCCTTAGCAGACGGATCCCAATCCAATTCCTTAGCAATGTGAGCCTTAGCTTCCTCTAACGTAGGGGCAACGATATAATCGTTCCACATTGTATTGCGAACCATATAGTCAATCATAATTCAATCCTTAGCTAACAGCCTGAACCATCATGCCGCCGAGATATGTAGTGCCACAAAATACGGCGGCAGTCAACATAGAAAAGCGAACCATCCAGCGATCATTCTTAAAGGCAATCATGCAGCCCATGCTATAGAACACGCCAATGATAGAAGCGATATAAACGATAAGAGCAACAGCGTAATCCATGTCCTAGTCCTTCCCTCTTGATGCCCTAGTCTTAGCCCATGCCTTGCCCTATGTCAACAAATATTTTTTCACAGAAAAATATTTTTTTCCTATTGACAAAGCATTTATACAGTGCTATAATAGGGGGCGGTTCCCTGACCTTACTTTTTAGCTTGCTCTCGGACTAACCCACACGCGGCCCATGGGTTAATTTTTCCCAATTAGGTGCCATATAAACTTCATAAGGCTTTCCTAGCCGTCGCATTTTATCAATCATGTCCAGAGTTCCCCTCGATTCTCCATCCCAGAGAATAATTGCTCCGTCCGCATACGAAGCCATTTCAGCGTTGCGATACATGCCCGCAGCTCGCCCAAACCGTGCCCAATTTGCAGGCCAGTACGATACTGGAACGCCTTCCGAATTCGCCCATTGCTCGCCCAAAGTGTCAACCCCTCGAGCACAACCACTCACCACTTCTGTAATAGGAAAATCGCTTCGATCAATCGCGAACTGCAAAGCAGTAATATCAGTTATTGTTCTCGAACCCGCGATTACTATCTTCAACGTGTTTCTCCCATTCTTCTCTAGCATAGAAGTATCCATCAAAATACGTGTAACTTTCCCAGCCGCAGGAGCAGATCCATTGATCTAGCATATAGC
>OGWF01000188.1_pt1 | contig 9793 bp, 7 predicted proteins | sample 1575951 | NCBI WGS metagenome assembly OGWF01 (sample SAMN07581523, study PRJEB24739) | freshwater metagenome | place: Singapore | collected 2015-01
CCAACATCACTTGTGATACCGGGTAGTGATGATATTCTAATCCAAATAAGCGCACCAATTGTCAGTGACGAAATGATGGTTAATACTTTTCAAGTTGAATTGTACGAAGGCTATGATGTCGGAGGGGTATTCACGGAGGATTTGTCTGTGATGGTGAGTTATGATTTGATGTGCATTTATGGTAAGGGCAAAGGTAACTTTTTAGTGATGGGTAGTAATGACACTTTACCCATTGCATTAAGCGAATGTTTCGACAATACAATAGGCTTCAATGCTGAAACAATTGCGTCACGCATCAACATTCCTTTCGCATTACAACAAGAGGTTATCAATTGGCAAAGAGTATCAAGGTCAAACGTGACTGGCGCAGAAGATAGCGCATTCAAGATATTAACTTGGATAGGTGATGATGGAACTTATTTGAATAACAACTACATATTCCCGAGTGGAACAGTTACTGGTTTTCAATTCGACCTTTATGATAACGAATACAATGTAGTAACATCATTTACTATTCCTTACAACTATGGCGCAGGTTCATTATACCATTTACCAGTTGGGTTAAAGAATTTATTGAGTGGATATATTGATCAAGGCGAAGCTGATTCAACTGCATTTTGGACAGTGTATGCGTATGGTGGTGCAACAGGTGTTCAAGTATCTGCGAAATACGGATTTTATATAGATGATGATTGTAAGCACAATCCAGTTCACGTTTATTGGTTAAACCAAAAGGGTGGATGGGATAGTTTCTCTTTCATCAAAAAGAACGAGCGTAGCATTGAGGTCGAAAAGAAACGCTATAAACAATATCTTGGTGACTACAATGGTGCGACTGCATCCAGTCCATTTGAGACCAAGAACTATTCAAGGTCACTAACCGAGCGTGAGCCTATCGTTAAGACATTCATTAACTTAACAAGCGATTGGGTGACGGAGTCCGAGTTTAAATTTATGAAGGATTTGTTTCAATCGAAATCGGTGTGGATGGTTGATGACAACGTGGATGGTTACAACATCTTGCCAGTTGTAGTTGAGGACAATAATTTCTTGATGAGAAGGGAGCGCAATAGTCGCAAATATAACCAACAATTGAGACTGCAATTGGCTAACGAATATGACACGCTGAATATTACTGCTTCCGAGTATCCTATTCCTGCGCCAACTCCTTGCGATTACTACACGGTATTCGGTTATATGACTGGCGGTTTAATGACATTGGGTAGTAATGTCGGCAATGCGTGTAACATAGTTGTAAATAATGCAACAAGGGATAGGGATATTATTATCAGTGTACGTGATTCATTCAACAATACACCAATAGCAGGACAAACCTACTACGTGAAAATTGATTACAATTTTACTACGCCCGTCAGTCCAATTCGTATGGGCAGTGTCCAACTTGGTAACGCTACTACTGGTGGGGGTGCAGTAATCTCTTTGCAAGGTTTACAAAATCCAGGTACCTCAATCATTACTAACGCAGTGTGGGGTACTCATTCAACAACTACTTACAACTATTTTAGATTGGTATTGCCCGGTTGGTCGGGAGGTGGAACAGTAAGCGGTAACATCTATATTGAATTCGGTTTTGGTAATTGTCCATAAATAAATTGAAATGGAAACAGCATTAATATTATACACCCAAGCGGACAATACTCCGTACTTGGTGGACTTATATGAGAACGAAAATATCTCATTGAATTATTCGTTTAATGACATCAAAGACCTCACACCAAGAGGTAACTATTCTCGGACTTTTCGTATTCCTTTTACTGAAACCAACGCAAAGATTTTTGGATTCATCCAAGAAAACACTTTTCAATTTAGTGGCTTCAATCCAAAGCGAAAAATCAACGCATCAATCACAGTGGATACCATTCCAATCATTGATGGATATGTTCAATTCAAAGCTGCCTATACAACCAATGGTGAGGTCACAGACTTGGAGATTGTATTCTTTGGAAATGTGGTGGATTTCTTCAAGACAATTGGAGATGCTGACTTCAAAAACTACATAGCGAGTGAACTCCAAACTAACTTTGATTTTGTTGTATCTTATGATACTATAACTGATTTCAACTCAACCAATGTTGTTTATCTTGGGTTAACGGATAGAGGCCAAAATTGGGTGATGAATGTGGGCGATAGTGGTACTCGTAATATAATGAGTGAGTTAGCTTCTGTTGTTCCAAAGGTTGGTGAACTTACTCCATTTGTTAAAGCACAGTATATCTTCGAAAAGATTTTTGCGTTAAGTGGTTTTGAATGCAACTATACAGATAGTGCTACACTTGTTGAACAAATGCAAAAGATGTGGATACCGTGGTGCGGTGAGAGTGACATCATCTCACAAGATGGCAATCCTGATACTGCACGATTTGATTTAAACAATAGCGGAACAATTACATTAACTGATTCCGATTTTGTCCAAACTAATTTGAGTGATGGTTCTACTTATTTGATTGCTGAACTTCCTGCATTAGATATTACAGTTGATCCTGGCAATAACATCACAGCGACCAACGTATACACCACTCCATTCAGTGGCTCATTTACAATAGCTGGTTCAATCACTTTACAAGTGGATGAGCAGACTCGCAAATTAACTTATGCCTTTCTTTATGACGATGGAGTGAATCAATATATCTTACCGAATCAAGGCTCTATATATTTAGAAACATACGATGATTTTAATGCCATTTGGGTATATACAACCAACCAAGATGTCACTACATCAACAGGTGCATCATCTACTTTCTTGACGCAAGGTGTAACAGTTAAACCGATTATTTACGCTCAATTAGATGCGTTTTTGGGTACTGATATTTATGGTACACCAACAACAATAACCATTTCGAACGTAAGCGCAGCGACTCTTGAAATCAGTAAGCCATTGTATGGAAACACAATTGATTGGAGTGCAAACGCACCAGTGATGAAATGCAGTGAGTTTATGTCATCATTATTTAAGATGTTCAACTTGGTTGTTATTCAAGATGATGTCAATCCCAAATTGCTCACGTTAAAACCAATTCAAGAATATCTTGCAGAAGGATCAACAAAGGACTGGTCAAATAAGTTGGACATTAGCAAAGACATCACAATAATGTCCACAGCAGATAACCAAGCGCAAGAGAATCTTTGGACATACAAGTCAATGAATGATTACTATAATCAGCTATACAATGCGCAAGGTGGACGAGTATATGGTAGGTTGTTATTGGTTGATCCGGAAAATGACTTTGCAACAAAGGAAAGAAAAACTGAATTGATGTTTGGTGCTACTCCATTAAACACAATCAAAGGAAGTCAGCTACCCATTCCCAAATTCCAAACTGCGAACGGTCAATATGCTGCACCTGGCCCTCGCATTCTTTACAAAACTGCTGACCAAATAACATTCAAAATCTTTAACGATACGCTGCAAGGCTATGTGTTAATCACATTGGATTTGTTTAGTCATTATACAACTGTTATTCCAACCATTGCGGATGAAGATTTGAACTTTGGGCAGGAGACTCCATTACACTACGTTGATACCACACCTTGGAAAACACTTTACGCACGTTATTGGAACGATTACATAGCTGACATTTACGCACCAGATGCACGTATCATTGAAGCATACTTTGCTCTTGAATTTGCGGACATATATCAGTTTAAATACAATGACCAAATTTTTATCAAAGATGCATACTGGCGCATCCTTGATATTAGCGACTATGTGGTAGGTATGCAGGATAGTGTGAAGGTGAGACTTATCAAGATGGTGAGTGCGCAACCTGATTGCTTACTTATTCCCGGGCCAACAATAAATATAGATGGATCAGTAAACTTTTTGGATAGTGAAGGCGCACCTGCGGAAGCTACTCAATCGTGCTGTGATGCGTATGGTTACACTTGGTTAAATAGCAAATGTTATGCAGTTGTTAGAGATAGCAAAGGAGTTGGTGGCAGGACAAAAAGCACCAATGAAATCACAACTGATTTGAGCAGTAGAGAAAGTGTATCTGTTAAAAATTCTGCATATATCGCACCAAACAATATTGTAATTGAAACTAATTCAAGAACCTTTGTCAATGGAGATAGCAACTATGTTGGTGGTGGGAATGATGGCTCAATTGTAAGCGGTAGAAACAATATAGTTGAGAGTGGTCAAGGTAGTGTAGTTGTATTTGGTGATTCATCAAAAGCAATCAATAGAGGTGTGACCATTGGTAGCGGTGGTACTTACGCAGGACAATACCAAAGCGGAATAATTCAGTTAAGCGGTAGCGGTGATTTTACCAATGATACCACACCAATAACACTCACTAATTCAGGTTCCTATATCACTATGCTAGATGACTCTGTTTGGTATGCTAAATTAATGTTGACAGTTGGACAAATCAATCTCGGAATAGATGGCAATGGAGTGGTAGAATTCAACCTTCATTTGGCTACATCAGCAGGGGTGTTGTCAATCAAAGATGCAATCATTGTAAGTGAAAATCTTGAAACATTCAGTGGCAATTTCCAATTCGATATAGACATCAGCGGATTGACTTTTGCACCACGTTTACTCTTAAAAAATGATACCTACCCACAGGATAATATCTTTGTAGGAGGTCAATTAATTTACAATCAATACCATTATGAATAATCCACAGCAGACCTTTAAGAACATTTGCGAGATGCAAAAGATGGGCATTAAGTCAACCCATCCATCGCACGAAAATAAGCTACCAAATTGGCTCACGAAAGGCATCAATTTGACCATTGTTGCTACTTTACTTTGGGGTACTTACGAATTAATTAAAATGATTTTCAATGGCTAACAATAAAGTAGTTTTAGAATTTGAATTACAAGGTAACGCAACCGAAAAAACGCAATCTTTAAGAGCGCAAATGCGTCAATTAAGGGAAGAGTTGGCAAGACTTCCCGAAGGTACAGCGGAATATAACAAAGTGCAAAGACAACTTGGAGAACTGACCGACAAAGTGGGTGATTTAAGTAAGTCAGTAAACACGTTAGCAGGTGATCCATTGGAGAGATTGAACAACTCCTTTGGGATGATTGGCTCGTCTATCTTATCACTTGATTTTGGCGCAGCACAAACTGGATTGCAAGGAGTAACCAGTGCTATCAAAGATTTCAAATTTGGAGACCTATCAAAAGCTGCAAAAGGATTTGGAAGTACGATGATGGATTTGGGAAAGGCATTACTTACCAATCCAATCTTTTTAATTGGTGGAATCATTGCTTTAATCATATCCAATTTTGAGGCATTAACAGAGGCAGGTGGATTGGTTGGAAAGATGTTTGGATTTCTCAAAACAACCATTGATTCAGTTACGCAAGGTCTTGTGGATTTTATGGACTGGATAGGGTTAACCGATTCCAAAGCTGCGGAACGTGCGGAGAATGATAAAAAAAGAGCAGAGGAACAAAAGAAGTTGAAAGATGAGGAACTCAAAAAGGCAAAAGAAGTTGAAGAACAAAAAGAAAAATTAGCCAAAGAGGCAGCAGAGAAAGAGGCGCAAAGAATTCAAAAGATTAAGGATGACCAAAAGTCATTGACTGAATTTTTGTTGGCTGAACAAGAAAAAAGATATCAAAATTTTTTGAATAGTAGGCAAAAAGAATTACGTCAAGCGGAGTTAGAATATGAAGCAAAGAAAAAACTTGCACACGGCAATACTGAACTTTTAGTTCAATTGGATAATAACTACAATGCGCAAAGATTAGACATTGAATCAAAGTATTTTACTGCATCAAAACAAATAAAAGCAGAGGTATTAAAAGAAGATGTCAAAATAAAAACTGATGGTTTAAGGTCATCTATTCAATTTGCAACTGATGAAGAACTTGTTGAATATCAAAGCGCAGAAAATAAGAAAGCAATTGAAGATAGTTTGTATCAACATCGCTATATGTTAGCACAAACATCATTGGGTGCAATAGGCTCATTAGCGGATGCGTTAACTGCAAATGGTGTATTAAATGCAAAGCAATCTTTTAAAGTCAACAAATCTTTACAATTAGCACAAGCAGGAATGAGCGCAGTACAATCAGTGCAATCAGTTTTAGCTGATCCAACTTTGATTGGCCCTGCACGTTTTATAGCTGCTGCTGCTGCTGCTGTTGCAGGTGCTGCGAATGTCGCAAAGATTTCAGCAATGAAATTTAATCCAGGTACAACCGCAACTGCATCTTCATCAACTACAAGTATGGGTGGTGCAATGGGTGGAGGCGGTGGTGGTTCTACATCTGCACCTGCATTGGATTTGTCTTTCTTAAACAATGGACAAACGAAAGCACAACCGTTACAAACCTACGTTTTAGCTACTAACGTAACCAGCGCACAAGATGCACAACAGAAGATTTTAGACCAATCAAAATTAATTAAATAAAATGAAAGAAGAAGAAGTAAAAGTTATTGAGTACACCATTGATGATAGTGGATATCTTGGTGTTCACGCAATGAGCCTTGTTGAAAATCCTGCTATTGAAGTAGATTTTGTAGCATTGTCAAAGACTCGCAAAGTACAACAAGCTGCGGTTGAGGAAGGTGAAAGGAAAATGGTATATGGTGCGGTGATGATTCCTGAACAATTGATCTATCGTGTTGATGCCGTAGGCCGTGAGTATTATTGCAAATATTCCAAAGAGACCATCAATAAGATTGCGCAGGAATATCTCAAAAGAAATATGCACCATAACTCCAATTTAGAACACGAGATACCAGTTGTAGGTTGCACTGTTGTGGAGTCTTGGATAGTGGAAGGTCAGCACGATAAGAGCCAAAACTTTGGGTTTTCTTTCCCCGAAGGTACTTGGTGTATCGGTATGAAGATTGACAATGACGAAGTATGGGCATCAATAAAACAAGGCGATGTAAAAGGCTTTTCATTAGAGGGATTCTTCACGGAAATAAGTGATGAATATATGACGCAACAAGAGATCGAAAAGATAATGAAGGAACTCGAGAATGAATTGAGTGGGTTGTGATTAATTACACCAGTGCAGGTGTATTATTTACCCGACAAAAAAGGCCTTCCACGTTTGGAGGGCCTTTCTTGTGAAACCGAAACAACTAAACAAACTAAAAAAAACACATTACAATGGAACAAATTTAGGTGTTTTGCTACTTAAGTAAAGAAAAAGTAAAACATAGATATGAACAAAGTAACAGAAATTGTTTCAAAGTACGCTGATAGATTGAAGGCATTTGGCATTCAACTTTCTGCGGATGGAGAAATCAAAAAAGAAGAGCAGATGGCGATGGCCGTTTTAGCTGATGGCACGGAGGTGTATAGCCCCGATGCTGAATTCAAAGTTGGTAGTGAACTTTTCATTATGGATGGGGATGGCAATCCAGTTCCTGCACCTGATGGAGAGCATACAACTGCTGAAGGTAAAATCATCGTTGTTGCAGGTGGAGTAATCACCGAGATCAAAGAACCAATGGAAGAAGAGCCAAAGGTTGAGATTGAAATCGAAGAAGAAAAACAAGCTGCTTTCGATGGAGTAAGTAGAGAAGAATTCGAGTCAACAATCAACTCATTGGTTGAGGCTTTCGAAGCTAAAATTGCAGCCTTGAATGCAGAAAAAGAAACTCTTTCTTCTACCATCGAAAAGATGAGCAAGCAACCTGCCGTTGAAAGCGTTAAGAAGGTGAAAGTATTTGAAAACAATAATTTGAGTAAAGCCGAATTTTTCAAATTATCTCACACCGACCGTGTTAAATATTTAATGAATAATCAAAAATAAAAATAGAAAATAAAAAATGGCTACAACCACAACTTTATCTACCACATATGCTGGTAAAGTAGCAGGAGGGTACATTAAGTCTGCTTTCCTTGCTAATGAATCTTTGCAATATTTGACCTTTAAGGAGAATATTGATTACAAAGAGGTAGTACGTAAAATCGTTGACAACGTAACATTCGCTGCGCCAACTTGCGACTTTACCGATAGCGGTACAATTGCTTTGAGTCAGCGTGTTTTGACATTGGAGAAATTCCAAGTTCAGCGTCAATTGTGTGCTAACGATTTCTTGACCGATTGGGATACATCTTACGCTCAAAATGGTGAAATCACTCCTGAATTAATTGAGGCTGTAACTGCCACAATGTTGGGTGGAATAGGTGCTGAAAACGAGCGTTTGATTTGGCAGGGTGTTAATGCTACTGTTGGTGAATATGCAGGTTATGAAACTTTATTGGCTGCTGATAGTGATGTTATTGATGTAGTTGGTACAACTGTAACAAAATCTAATGTTGTTGCTGAAATTGAAAAAGTAATTGCCGCATTACCTATCCGTGTACGTAGAGCAACTGAAAAGCCTATTCTTTATGTTGCATCTAACGTAGCTGAAGCTTATCGCAATGCAATGGCTACTGCAGGTAATGGTTTCTTCTACCAAGCAGGAGAGTCAATCAATATGACTTGGTTGGGTCAATACACAATTGCTGAGTGTCCTGGTATGTCTGATAACACAATGGTCTTTGCACAAAAGAGCAATATGTGGTTCGGTACTAACACCGCTGCTCAATGGAATGAGGTTGCTGTTCAATCAATGAAAGGAATTACTTTGGATGAAACAGTTAGATTCTCTGCTAAATTCTTGGCCGCGGTACAATACGGATTCGGTAACGAAATCGTTTTCTACACCTAAGAAAATAACCACAAGTAAAGGGGAAGGTGGTTAGGTCTGCCTTCCCTTTATTTTAACTAATAATAATATAAAAATATGCCTCCTTGTGAATTAACCGCAGGATTTCTACTTGATTGCAAAGATAGCATCGGTGGAATCAAAGCAATCTACTTGCAACAGCACGCTGACTTTTTGAGTGGTGTGACTATTGATGGTAATGAAGAGGTTGATGGTTTGCCTACTGCATCCATCTACAAGTACACTTTACCAAAGCACACTGGTAGCTTCACTGAAGAGGTAGCTTCATCCGTTGAGAATGGAACGATTTTCTATACACAAACGGTAACTGCTACTTTCTTTAAGTTGACTGCTCAACGCAGAAAGCAATTGGAGTTGGTTGGTAAAAATCGCCTTGTTGTTTTTGTACAAGATAACAACGATAACATTTGGATGGTTGGCCGTTTCGATGGTGCTGAAGTAACTGCTGCATCAACTGCTACTGGAGTTGCCAAAGGTGACTTGAATGGCTATACAATCACATTTACTGCTGAAGAAAAGAATAAGGCTTACAGATTGGAATCATTCACATCTGTTCCTTTCGATAACTTCGCAGGAATCACCGTTGTCGCACCAACTATTTAATTTATATTTGTAGGTAAATGAATTACTTACAGACCAATACCGCCTCGCAAACCCTCCTTCTCTCTTTAGAGGAGGGGGTTTTGCTTTTACCTTCCTTTACCGACTATCTGTTGATTTTGCAAAATGAAATCACACTAAAAAAATATGCGGTTATTCCATCGGTTATTGATACAAATGAAAGAATCACTACGCTATCCATTAGCACTGATGTTAACGATGCTGTCAATGGTAGTATTCTTGTTACTGATGGTGGTCGCTATAACTATATTATTTATGGTCAAAATTCGAATAGCAACCTTGATCCTACTGATGCTGATGTGGTTGGTGAGATTAAAAGAGGTTATATCGAATTCAATACGCTCACTGCGTACTTTGACCAACCAACGCTAACCATACCTAATGACATCGAATACAATGGCTAACATTGACGAAATAAAACAACGCATTGGTGCAACTCAAATAGAGATGTCCAAGTACGTTAAAATTGATCCTATTGAGAAAGAAGATAG
>OGWF01000189.1_pt1 | contig 9787 bp, 17 predicted proteins | sample 1575951 | NCBI WGS metagenome assembly OGWF01 (sample SAMN07581523, study PRJEB24739) | freshwater metagenome | place: Singapore | collected 2015-01
GTTGGCACGCAGAGTGGCAACACGGTCCATGATGTCGTCTTTAGTGAAGCTGGCTAAAGCAATAGCTGTAGAGCCGCCGCTTAGGCTAGAGAACTTGCTGAACACTTGAGTGTCAAGACTTTCAGCAATAGCACGACCACTTTGGTCGCCTAGCTGGCTCATAACATCGCTGTAGGCGCTGTCACGCAGCATGTCAGTAACTTGGTGATAAACAACATGTTCTGTTAGGTCAATATCAACGCTGGTTGTATTGGTGTTCTTGGCAGTTGCGCCAGATTCGTCAGTGATGATTTCAGCACTGATTGCGCTCCAAACTGGAACAGTTAGGCTCTTGCCTGTGTTTAGCGGTGCGTCAAAAACAGTAACTAACTGACGAGCAACGCTCTGCTCATAGGCAGAAAATTGTGCAGCGGTTACCAGCTTTTGGAATAATTCGCTGTTAATGGAAGTTGTATTTGCCATTTTCTATCTTTCCTTAAGATTATATTTGGCCGGACTTCTTAGCCTCGGCATACAGTTTTCTGTGCTCAGGATTCTTCATGTCCAGCTTCGTAATGTCTAGTCTATCTTGTGTAAAGCCTACATTGCTACGAGTTGCTGTAGTAGAAGGTGTTGGCTGAACGAAATGAGGATTTTCTTGTAACCAGCTTTGAACATAACTGTCCACGCTGATTCGTTGACCTTTATCGTCATATTTGACTTTGCCTTCGCGGTCAATGACTTCTACTTCACCATCTGCATTTAGGCGCAGGTTGTTGCGAATTAGAGCCTTAACTTGCTCGGGGTTTACTGCACGATAACGAGCAGCAGCGTCAATGACGGGAGTATTCAAACGAAATTCCTCTATTAGACGATCACGCTTTTGGATTTCTTGGTCTTTCGCAGACAGCTTTTCCTGAAGCACTTTTTCAAACTCTCCACGCTTGAGTGCGTAATCCTCTTTGTTCTTGCGATGTTGTTGCACAATCTCGCGAAGTTCATCTGGATCACCCAAGTCTTCATATTTACTGCTGAACTTTTTCTCCAATTGGGATTTGGTTCTAGCCATCAATGCGTTGACTTCGTCTTGCGTAAAAGTTTTTGTTGCCTGACTGTTATCTGCAGAGTTGTCAGTGGTCTCTGTTGTTGCCGATGTTTCAACGGTCATCGTATACCTCGCCTTCTTAAGAAGTTAAAAAATTTTAGCATTAATATGCTATATGTTTATTTAGCGTAATTGAATCAAGTTGCGGGCATTTCTACATAACCTGCCGCAACGGCAGCATCATGTTGTGCTTGTGATTTGATTTCAATTTCGTCTAGTGTAGTTGGATGATACATGTAGTGGACCGCAAAGCCTGGCTCAGCAGGTTGGTCCTCATGTAAGATCTCAATTGATTCATGTTCAACTGTTTCAACATCAATTAGGTCAAACATTTCCAATTCAATTGCAGCCTTCTTAGCAGGATCGGTTACTGCGCTGTGTGCCTTGAGTAGGTTATCCAATTCACGGCCGGTATCGCGCATTGAGAAACTGTCTGCGTATTCAATCTTGCCGTCCCATGGAATACCAAGATAGATGCCAACCCATTCCCAAATGTTTTCTTCTGCTAGTTCTAGGTTGTCTGCTAATGAACTTAGTCTTGCGTTGAGTAATTGGAATTCTGTTTCCATTGCAATACCACTCATGTCGCGTGTTTCTGTTGCACGAACACTACCCACATTGGCCATTGAGTCAATCATCTTTTTGTGTTCGTTGATTGAAGTGTAGATCTTCTCAATTGGAGCACCACTAAACTCTAGAATGTAGGGTTTTAATTCTGGCTGTAGGTTATCAGGCAAGCGGATTAGTGATCCAGCGCCTGTGCCGATATCTGTATCAGCAGTAGCAGCAAGGCTAGGATGAGTGTCAAGTCTAATGCTTTCATAGACTTCGCTTTGTTCGTTATAAATGGCACGCTGTTGATCAGCAATATCATCAATAATGCTGATGCCAATACCGCGCACTGGGCTGCGTTCTGCATATACTAGGACAAAAGGCACACGGCCTAGTTCGTTAGGCTCTACTTGCACATCAGTTGCTTCATTCTTGCGAATGTTGATTGTGGTTTTAATAATTTGTTCTTCTGTGTATTCTGTGACTACTGTTAGGGTGTCGTTGATTTCTTCAACAAACTTGACCATCTTCAATTGGTAGCTGCCGTTAGGCTGTCTTGCCCATGTCCAATCGGTCACTGCCAGGGGGCTGTAAACTGATAGGTATGGTCTTACTCCCTGTGCCAACTCATCAGCAAGCGTAACAGCACTAACACTGGGCTTTGAAACAGCCACCCAGCAGTGACCAAACACTTCACTCCAAATTGCTGCTTCACGCATGAACGCATCCATGTTGCGTCCATCTAGGTCAGCATCTTCTAATAGGGCTTCTACTCTTGGATCATATTCCATTGAGCCCATTTCACGCTTAGGAGGAAGTCTAAATAGGAAACTGTTGTAAAGACTTACAATGCTTTTGCACTGATTGTCTAAAGGTGTGCTTTCAAGACGACGAGCATATTCTTGGTCGCTTTCCAGTGCATAGCGGTGCAGGTAAGCACCCTTGCGGTATTCTTCTCCGCCAACATAGCTGTGTAGGAGGTAAGTCCAACGAGCTCTATGACGATTATAGAGATAGTTGGTGGTCATTGCCCTTGCGTAGGCTTCTGTGAGTAAGGTCTGCATTTTAATTCCTTGCCAATATATTATTTAGTGTTATCGCACCGTCCATCTTTGGGCGGGCTGTGGCGTAATGTTCTTGTTTATAGGAAACAGCATGGCGATAGGATAAGTTCCGCTATCACATGCATGGTCCCAGCCGCTTTCCTTGTCAGGAACGCCTACGGCATTTTCTTTCCATGTCCAGTTCTTAAAACTTTTAATAGTATGTTTACAACTAGGATCAATCTTAAATCTTGTAGTGCCATCGGGTCGTAGGAAGAATAGACTGTTGGCACAATTTATTCTATCTCGCACTGTGGGATTGGCGCGATTGACCAGCAACTTAAATTTAGCATTATATAAAATGTTGTGATCAGTTTGGCCACCTGCTGATGTCTTGCGTTGACTGCCCGACGCATCCGGTATTACTGTTATGGGATTAGTAGGATATCTAGCACGGATTTCGTCGGCCATTTCCTGCGTATTGCTGTCGCGCAGAATAATCTCATCAAAATATTCCAAACCGTCTTTAGTTTTACGACCTACTTGAGCGCACATTAAGCCCACATTGAAGTCTAGTCCCACTATGAGTTCTTCTCTATCAGTAGGATTAGCAACAGGCTGTATGTTGTGGTCACCAAACTCTTCAAATATAACATTGCCCAGCGATTCCCATGATGCTTCATATTCTTGTTTGAATATTTTGGGTGCTAGATCCTGGCGGGCTTGTGCTAGTTCTTCCTCATCAACAAAGCCACCTTCTGCTGTGGTAAATGAGAAACTCATCCAACCTTTACGGCTTAGATAGTTGTCATACAAGTCTCTAGCATATTGATTACCTGCTTTGGGTGTGCCTGTGAATAAAGCATGGCCTTTGCGGTCGCTCAGCGAGGCACGAATAATCTGTGCCCATATGGTTTCTAGATCAATGTCACAGAACTCGTCAATGCAGATGAAATCTAATGATTCCCCGCGCAGGTTGTCACCTTGTTCTGCACTCTTAAGACTGATTCTGCTGCCATTGACTAATTCTATACTGAGTTCACTTTCGTTAGTGCTACGAATCCAGTTTAGACTTTTTAATTTCTTCTTAAGTTTATTCCAAACTAGACTTTTTGCCTGTTGACGACTGTTGGTCAAATACCATACATTGCGATTGGGCAGACGGGCAAACTTGCACATTTCGCGAATAGCCAGCATGGTCTTGCCCACGCGGCGGCCTGCTACTACAACGCGAAATCTAATAGGGCAATCTGCTACTAACTGTTGTGCTGCACTTAGTGGCATTAGACTGGATCATTATCTTGCTGAAGTTCGTCCTCAACATCTTCTATATCTACTGTGCCAGCATCAAATTCATCGTCCCATGGTAGAGCACGATTGTCTTCGCTGTGCTGTGGTGCATCCGCTTGTCCCAAAATATTCTTACCTAAGAAAATTAACATGGTAGGATTACCTTCAAATGCCACCTTAAGCTGTGCTTGTCTTAAACGCTGCTTTAATTCGCTTCGCCCTTTTGCTAGAAAATCCACAAACACGCGGCGTAGAGTTTGGTCATTAACACCAAAATGCTCAGCAATCTCTCTGTCTGTGCAGCCTATCTTGGCCATCATTTCCACTTCATCTGGAGGCACAGGAATATTATTGCGGCCTACTATGATGGCAGGCTTGGTAATCTCTGTATATTGTGGTCCCTTAACACCTTGCATTATCTAGTTCTTCCTGTAAGCGCACCAGTTCTTCTGGTGTGAGAAAGAATCTCTGCTCAGTCCACTTATGTTCTGGTATCCAGCGTTTAATGGTCAGCAGGTATTCATTCTGTCTAAATTCCTTCAGCTGGACATCTAACTTGTAGTCCGGTCTGTCGGTGATATTGGCACCTGGTGTTCTACCGGGTGCGGGCGTTGTGAATCTTTGCATAGTATTTAACCCCAAATGGCTAGACCGATACGGTAAATGGCATAAACTGCTGTGGCTATTATAGTAATTCCCAGTATAAAGTTTATGAGTTGTAGGTTAACTATTCTTAGTTTAGTTAGTTCATCATCCAAGGGCATCTTCATCGCGATCTCCAATCTTAATGTATCCAAAATCTGTTGTTTGGAATAGTTCGTTTAATTTTCGCACTGCTACTAGGCAATTGCCCAGATTTGTATAACCAGTCTTTTTGTATTTTGGGGGACTGTTGAGATTCATATGATTTATACTGCGTATGTTTATGGGCTGGTCCTGGTAGGTAATGGCGTAATAATTGTCGGCAGCAAGAATGTGCCATTCTGTGCCGGTGTCATCTGTTTCTGTTAATAGTATGGTTGCTGGGGGTCTAGCCATTATATCTTAGTAACTGTTAAGTGTTTAAGTATATCCATATACTTTAGTTTAGCTATAAAATAGTTTTCATCTGTCATGGTCATCCAGCGGAATTCCAGCTGCCAGTCTATGCCCGATTGACTGCTGAGTTCATGTCCCATGTCTACTATTCTTTTACGCCAACTGGGTGTGGTAGTGGCAAACTGATATTCTGCAATTGATAGCTTATACATTTTTAGCCTTTACTATGGGTTCTATGCGGAAGTGATGGGGATTGCTGCATCTGTGATTGCCGCAGGTCATACGCACCTGTTGCCCAATTAGGCTGCAATTGAATTCCTGCATGGCCAACAGTCTGTTGACCTGTGTCATCTGTGGTTTATTATTTTTGTAAGCGCCCATGAGATTGCCGCCGGGACTTACACTACCAAGCCAGGCCCAACATTCATCTGGGTTATCTGTGCGTTTGAGTTTTCTATCTATTTTACGGCTGTCCCAGGCCCAACCATCTTGCTCGTGCGTGATTTTTCTATTTGGTGGGGGACTATAACCTTTAGGTCTGCCTGGCGGATTCAGTGGATTAATCGTGTAGGGTTTTCTCTGTGCTGTCATTAAATGTCTCCATTATACCCGGATTGCCGCGAATGAGATCTATCAGTCCCAGGGCAATGAGATCCACCTGTCGCTCTGTTAGTTCCAGTTGTTGTTTAAGTTCAATTGAATGAACCATTTCATGTGCCAGTGTGTGAATAACACTTTCTTTGACCTGATTGGGATTTAACACTATCTCCAGCTGGTCTGGTCTGCACTGGCCTAGGTCTTCAGGTAGTTCACCAGTTCTTGCCCAACGAATGCGCCATTGCTGGTTGAATAATCTAAACTGTTGTGGTATCTGCATATCTCTTTTCCTTTGTTTTATTTACCTGAGCAGAACAGTTTATTCCCAGGACAGGTCTTGGTAAGTATGCTGCTCTGCTTTTATGCCCATGTCTACTAAAATAGATTCTTGTTCACTAGTAATCCATTGCAGCCATTTTTTGTGATTACAACAATATAATCCGCGATGAACGCTGTTTTTGCTGTCTTTAATTTTCAACTGGCAATGCTGATGTTTTTTATTTCTCAAAGTAATATTCAGCAATTCAATGCTTTCTGTATTCATGTTTTTGATAGTTTTATATGATATATGTGTCATTTTGGTTATTTCAAAAAGAAGTTATACACTAGGGGTTAGTATAGTGAGATGTTCAAGCAATCAATTCTTCCATTTTTTCTTTTTTCTTTAGTCCTGTAAAAACTTTTGTTAGTTCAAATTTCAATTGAAAACCAGTAGTTGTTCTAACAAATTCACTGAGTTCAATGACATCTATTTCTCTTTCACAACTCCATCCGTCGTGTTCTAAAAAATAGTGATTATTGGTTTTATCTAAGTAATTACGAATTTGATTAAGAACTGTTCTTTCTAAGTCAAAATATCTCATCCATTTCTCTTTACTAGTAATGGCTAACATTCTTTCTTTGTTGTTTTTGTCTTTAATACTTCTACGCATCATACTGGGTTTGATGTATTCCCAACAAGTTTTGATGTCTTCTCTTAGTTCAGTGATGTATTTGTCTTGCTTGAGCCAGTTAATTTTAGCAGGGTCATTATCAAGTAATTGACTAATAGCAAAATCATTGCCATGGCCTAATCTTGCTCCGCAAAAGAAAGCATTGATAATGACTTTGGCTGTTTTGATATCAATTTCTAGTGCTAATGCAAGTTCTTTACGAATATTACTTTTGTCGTTGAGATATCGGCGTAGTGCAAACAAATATAAATCCATAGGATCTTCTTGTTGCTGTGCGTGTTGATGTATTAATTGTGGAGCACTGGTCTCAATATCATATTGATAGCACATATTGTAATCGGCAAATACTCGTTGGCGTTGTTCTTTACGCACATTTTGTAGGGGATGCCAGAGCCTACTGCTTTTGTCTTGATATGTAAATGTTTTGTGTTCAAGTTCAAAGCCCCATTCCTTTTCAATGAATTTTGCTACAACTTCTTTGTCAAATTGACTGTTCAGTATAGGATCAAAATCAAAAATATTATTTTCTTGATTTTGGTATTCAATGGTAGTGTCTCTCAGCAAGCGTCTAATGTTATTTGCCCCTGCTGTGTTTAGTTTATATTCTTTGGTTAGTCCAGAACTTTCACTGTATCTATGACTGGTGCAGATTAACAGTTCTCTGCGTAACCATTTACCTAAATCAGTTTGTTGTTGTCCAAAATATCTATCAATGTATCTGGTGCTCCAATTGTGTGGCTTTTCGTTTATAACTGCACGGGCAAAGCCATAAGCATGACGGATCCTATTGATAACTCTTGGGTCATTAAAGTTTGGTGTATACACATCAATCTCTCTTAAAATAATCAGCAATACCGGCGGGTAAGCTGGGTCTTGGTTGGCGTGGTTTATCTAAACTATAACCCTGCAATTTCAATAGCAGAATTTGACTTTCAATTAATTGGGCAGTTAGTGCTGGATCAGCATCTTCAAATTTAGTTTCTAGTGAAAATTTTAGGATCCATAATAAGCGTTCTTCATCAGTCATTTCATGCTCCAAATAAATCACTGTAGGCAGTGTGTTGTTGGGCACGAAGATTACCTCGCGACCATTCCCAATTGGTTTCTTGTTTGATGGCATTAATAAATGGACCTTGTATAACGCCATTACGACCTGTAGTCCAATCTACAAGATTGCTGTCAATGAGGTCTTTTAATGGGCAAGGTAGCATGTTGCCATATCGTTTATCATAGCCTTTATAACGATTATATTTTGGCTCTGCGCCCAGTGGATGTGTCCTGTTGAACAGATACTGTATTTCGCCTACAGTAAAATAACCGCGTTCTTCAAAATTACGCAGGGCTTTTTGCAGTGCGGGCCAACCATTTAGATCCAAATCTGCGTCATGCATATTTTTGAATCTGGTTTGGCAACTGTCTATCCAGGCGGCTACTGCTCGCGTTGGGTCATGTTTCATAACTAGTCCTTTCGTTGTGTGTTAAAACTATTTAGCATTGTAAACTGTTTTTCACTGGATTACAACACCGATTTTACCGAAATTTTAGCCAAAAGAAAGCCCTACCATTGCAGTAGGGCTCTCAGTGACGGAAATACAAGGATATCATGGCTGATAAATGGCAGGCTACTGGCACTAAAGGACTATAACACACACAGGACTAAAACATTGTAGTCTGCCGCCGTCTATATTATTTATCAGCTTAGTGCAAATTATACAGGAAAATTCCGTTTATGCAATTAGTTTTGGCGAATCCTGCCTATATATTTGCCCGTTCTGTCATAGACATCATAACTGCTTCTGGGCAAGCCACGATACCGGCAGAAGTCCGGGGGCACATGGTTGTCTGGTTTGAGCCTGGCACCGGTTAGTTGGCTATGTGTTCTAGTCTGGCAAGCGTCATCTCTGTCGGCTGCATCTGCCACAGTGTTGAATATGGGATTGCCGGGACCAAAGCCAAAAATGCAACTGCGTTCACACTTTGTCGCGCAACCGGACACTAGTGCCGCCGACATTAAAAGTAGGGCTAGTTTCATTTTTACTCACTTCCAGTATTGCCAGTTCCAGTATCTGCCACAGCTCTTCTTCGCCTGACTGGTTTTTTATGTCCTTGAGTGTCTGCACTAGGTGTAGATACAGCACTAGGTTCTGCATTGAATCCGTCATCTTGTAACTCCTGTTCAAGTTCTTTAATCTTTCGTCGCTTGACTTCTGTTTCTTGTATAAGATTCAGTTCGCGACGAATTTGGTGTAAGGCTTCCCCAACTTCAGCACCAGTGGGATAGCGAGTGTAGAACTCTCGTAGGAATGTTAATGCTTCTGCTACACCCTTGGGGTCGGCGTCTTTGATGTAGAACGGGTGTTTGAATTCCATTATGCGGCCTCCTCAATTCTATAGAACTCTGTGGGTTTACTTTTGAGCCAATAACGAAATGTTTCACTTAAAACATTATATGCTTTGGCTGCTTCTCTTAAGGAATGAAATTTACCTTTTGGTGTCATAACACTGATACGCCTGGGACTATTTTGAGATATTAGTAGTTTGGATTCTTCTGTTCGTTTTTTGTTAAAATTATTTGGTTTTTTGCCTTTCTTGGTAGCACTTTGTTTGGCACGAGTAGATTCGCCGCGCCCTATAAATTTTTTAGCGTTTTCATTGTCAAACAAATCCTGGTAGTTCATCTTTGCTCCTTTATGTATGTATTATAACACACTTGTCATTTTATGCCAATTATCATTGATTTTCCAAAAAGCGACGAGCGTGATTCTGCCAATTAGTGGGCTTGGCCTTGATCACTTTGGCAATATGCTGAGGCTTACGCAGATCCAATTGAGGGCAAATGCTCAAGTTAGCTTGGATAAACTTCAACAACTCAACTTTCTGTGCCCAAGTAATCTTAGTATCATCTTGGCTGTCCAAATAGTCTTCGTTGACAATCATATGAAACACATAAGCAAATTGCTCTTCTTTGCTGTCATAGTTCATTTTCCACGACACGCAACGACTTTTGATAGCCGCTTGGTGTTGAGCAGTCTTACCTGTTTGAGCACCGCGAATGTTAGTGGCAATTACCACACTACCGTTGAACTCAAAGTTGCGGGGGATAACAATATCGTGACTGGGAATTTTAACATCACTGGGACTATTCCAACCAATTTGGCGAAAGGTGCCATCAGTTGCGGCCTTGAGCAAGTTAAGGCCTGTCTCATTGGACATAAGTCCATCGCAGTCAT